>Ga0233420_10001045_pt1 | contig 10967 bp, 6 predicted proteins | sample Watercolumn_Mata_4_FD_183009 | JGI IMG/M metagenome (GOLD analysis project Ga0233420, IMG submission 183009) | Freshwater microbial communities from Lake Matano, South Sulawesi, Indonesia - Watercolumn_Matano_2014_102_MG | ecosystem: Environmental > Aquatic > Freshwater > Lake | place...
ATGCCGGGTGGATTGGGCCCATTTATCACCTGTTGGGGCTTAGCGTTTCCGCGATGATCAGTGAGCAATCGTTTCGCTATGATCCCGAGTACAATGATCCAAATGCAGCAGATTGGCGCTTGCAGCACTTGAAACCCATAAGCCGCAAAGAAGCCTACCTTGCCGACATCACCTACGGCATCAATTCAGAATTTGGTTTTGACTATCTTCGCGATAATATGGTAAGCGATATAAGTCAGCTCGTACAACGCGAGTATCACTATGCCATCATTGACGAGGTAGATTCAATCCTTATAGATGAAGCTCGTACTCCCCACATCATCTCCGCGCCGGCAGAGGAAGCAACCAGTAAATATTATGATTATGCTAAGCTCGTCGACAAGTTAACACGCGAAACCGACTACGTTATAGACGAGAAGCTGCGGACTGCGCACTTAAGCGACCATGGGATTCTCAAAGTGGAGAAAATGTTGGGCCTTGGGAACATCTACGAAACGAGTTTTGAGACCGTCCATCATATAGAAGCGGCACTCAAAGCGCGAACTCTTTTCCACCGCGAAAAAGAATACATCGTCAAGGATGGCCAAGTGGTGATAGTTGATGAATTCACCGGACGACTCCTTCATGGTCGCAGGTTCAGCGAGGGCATCCATCAAGCCATTGAGGCAAAAGAGGGAGTTGCCATCCAGCAGGAAAGCAGGACGCTCGCGACCGTCTCTCTCCAAAATTACTTCCGTATGTACGAAAAGCTTAGCGGTATGACCGGCACGGCAGCAACGGAGGCAGAAGAGTTTAAGAAAATTTACAACCTCGACGTCGTCGTGATGCCCACGCACCGCGCGATGATTCGCACGGATCACTCGGACATGGTCTATAAGACAACGCGGGCCAAATACACGGCAGTAGTTGCCGACATCATTGAACATCACCAAAAGGGTCAACCCGTGCTTGTGGGCACTACCTCGATTGACAGAAACGAAATTATAAGCGAAGCGTTAAAGAGAAAGGGCATCCCGCATGAGGTATTAAATGCCAAGAATCATTTACGGGAAGCGCTTATCATCTCGAAAGCAGGGGAAAAAGGTGCAGTGACTGTTGCAACCAACATGGCGGGTCGAGGAGTTGACATCATCCTCGGCGGACCTAAGAAGGAGAAGTGGGAATACACGAGTGAAAAAGAATGGGCGAAGGATCTAGAGCAGTGGAAAAAGCGGCATGATGAGGTGCTTTCTGTGGGTGGACTGTACGTGATCGGTACAGAGCGTCACGAGTCGCGTCGCATAGACAACCAACTGCGCGGCAGATCAGGCAGACAAGGAGATCCCGGGTCCAGCCGGTTTTACGTATCGCTTGAGGATGACATCATGCGACTCTTCGGCGGCGATCAGGTCGCGCGGCTGATGGATATTTTTAGACTCCCTGAGGATGTGCCCCTTGAGCATCCGATGGTGACGCGAGCGCTTGAACAGGCGCAGATGAAAGTGGAGGGATTTCACTTCGACAACCGTAAACACCTGGTGGACTATGATGACGTGCTAAATAAACACAGGGAGATTGTCTATAAGCGTCGACGCAAAATTCTCGAAGGAGAAAGTCAAAAAGAAGCGATCTTGAAAAAGATTGATAACGAAGTCGTCAATTTGGTCAATGCGTATGCAGGTGAGGCGGGCGCTATAGATCGGCAAAAGATTGTCACTGAATTTGTTTCCATCATTCCCTTTGATCCCGCAAGCCAAGAGCAGCTCCTCAAGCAATTAGAGCAGCTTCATGGTGCAACAGATATCATTGACTTTTTGACAAAGATCGCGGCCGATGTCTACAGGCAGCGAGAGGGCCAAGTGTCAGAGGAAGTGATGCGACAAATTGAGCGTTGGGTATCTTTGCAGGTCATTGATAATCTTTGGATGGCCCATTTGGATGCGATTGATGATCTTCGGGAGGGAATTGGACTTCGTGGATATGGACAGCGCGACCCACTCGTTGAATACAAAAATGAAGCATTTTCCATGTTTGAGCGGTTGCTTGCCGGCATCGATAGCGAGATAGCACACAGAATTTTCAAGGTGCAGGTACAGTTAGCGCCTACGGCGCAAAGTTCAAATATCAAATCTCAAATGTCAAATGTGAAACCCAAAACTCCAATACAAGAAACACCACTATCCCAAGCGGCTAAGAAGATGCAGACAAATATATCTTCATCAGAAGTATCTAGTGCGCCCGTTCAAGCAACGTCAAAGAAAATTGGCCGCAACGACCCCTGCCCCTGCGGTTCAGGCAAGAAATGGAAGAAGTGCCACATGAATAGTGATTTGGGGCGTTAGGACAGTACAAATTATCATTTTTAACACCGCATGGACTCTATTTATTTCGATAAGTTGTACGGTTGATTTTTGTACGATCCGTCACGATAAATGGAAATATTTTTGAGACCTTTTTGGTGAGCAAGTAAGAATGTATCAAAAACATCCTCAATGGAAGATTTTTGCGATAAATTTACGGTTTTTGAAGCCGTTTCATCGATAACCCCGTCCGTGCCAACGAGCGCAGCGGTCATTGTAATATGAGTGGATGGCGGAATTTCCGTTGCGGTTTTCAACCGTTCTTTGGCATGCGAAGGAAGTTTCGTTTTTTGGAATGATCCGTCACGACAGGCTTGCACAAGAATTTCTTCAGTTTGATTTTTTGCAAATTTTTCGACATACGTACGGATAGGAAGCGACACCGCACTGATAGAATTCGGAACACCGAATATCGGTTCGATGCCGAAACTTGCATCCATTAGAAGCGAAACTCTCGCGGCGGGAGGCTGCGTTAGCGTGTGAATATTCCTAAGATATCCCGTTTTTACGATCGTGTTACTCAATTTTTTCCAATCGCTTGCTTTTACCGTATTTGTTGAAAAATGGTAGCGTTTTTCTAGATATCCGGCATAGTATTTATTTTTGTCTTTAAATTTCATTGCTCCGCAGGAACCACGCTCACGCGCAAGCTCGACGGAGGCACATTTGGAAACATAATTCATATACGAGACAACATCGCGGACAAGCGTTCTGGCTTTATCGGAATCATACGGAATGTCATAGTATAAAAGCGTATCTGCGATACCCGAAACGGCAATACCGATTTTTCGTTTAAGAAGTGCCATTTTTACACTTTCAGGATCCGGGTATCGTGAAGATCCGTATTCGACGGCGTTATCAAGTGCCCGTGTTACAACCCGAATCGCTTTCTCAAGAAGCGGATAGTCTATGCCACGCGGTTTACAGAATTTCGAAATATTCACATACACGAACTGGCACGTTTCGCCGACCGATAATCCCATTTCCGCACACGGTGGTGCAGAGGTATACGGGGCAATATCCGCAACCGGATTATCCCGATTCATCCGTCCAAGATTGATGATGCTCGGATCACCGATATTCCATGCGCTTTCCGCAATGTCCATTAGAATTCCGTGTTCTTTTGTTTTTCTCCGCAACGCTTTATGCATAAAACGATCATCAACAACAACTGAGCAATTAAAATGCGGAAGCGCGTGAGTTCGTTTAAGAGCGATAAATTCTTGGATCTGCGGATGGGAAACGTGCAAATTGGCCATATTTCCTATATACCGGTCATATTTTCCGGTTTTCGTTTCGTTAGCCGCAAGGTCATTGAGCCAAAGAAGAAGACCGACTGCGTCCGAATATGGAGTTAAATTAAATCCCGATCCCATGTTCTGCCGGTAATAGGCCTTAATCTGTTCACTAGCCGCCCGTTTATTACGAAGATTGACGGGAATGATTGCACATGATGAAAGCGCAGCGTGTTCGTATCCAGGACGTCCGGCGTTAGTGAGCGTCGGCGTGCCGGGCGTATACATTTTGGCGGCCATATAGCGGGCAAATTCTTCCTTTGCTTTTTCCGTTTCTTTTTTCGGAATACGGAGGTGCGGTTCAACGCTAAAAAGCGTATCAACTACCCGTTCAAACATATGCTGGGGAGATTCGCCGGGAGCAATAATATTGCCCTTAATAAGGACACCTAAAGCGGTTTTTGAAGGTAAATATTGGATTGTTTTGACCATCTAAACTATAATTATACTCCGTTATGGCAATGCCGCGAAATGAGCGGGGCAAACGCTTCGAAATTCTTGAACGGGACGTTCAGGATATTTTATCGACCGATCCGGTGTTGCGTACCCTTCCTATTAATGCGGCATATCCGGTTTCCGGTGGCGTTGCGCATCTGGTATATTGTATTGACAGTAACCGGCAAAAATTTTACTTAAAGATACGCGGGGATCATTTTGCCGCAATCCCATCCATATCGTGCAATCCTGCGGATATCACAAATGAGTACGAGGCGATCAGAAAATTTTCCCGCGCTGCACCCGAGCATTTCCCACATATCGTAACGTTTAACCCCGAACGTCATTATTTAGCCGTTACCGATGTTGTGGGAGACGGACAAAAACTTGAAGACGTGCTTGCTAGAGGCGAGAAACCGGATGGGCTATTCACCATCTATGGACAGACGCTATCTGCAATACAACGGGTCACCGCATCAATTCGGGAACCGGTCCGACCCGGCGGCGATGAAGAATATTATAGAACCGTTTTGGGTCACCGGTTCGGCTACCGTCGTCACCCGGTATTGGATGCGGCTGTCGAAAAATTGGGGACTCTTCCTCATAGACAGCTCATTATGGCCGATCCTGCACCCAAAAATATGGGAATACGAAAAAAGAACACACGGTTAACATTTTTTGATTTGGAGACCGCGCATCAAGGAAATCCGGAATTTGATTACGCATACGGACTTGCGCATACGCTTCTTCATACCATGCCGCGGGTAGACGATATGCAAACGGCAACCATGCAGTTTCTCGAGGGATACGGACCAACCTGGTATGACCAAAAACTTGTTACGGAATTGACACTCGGAATTATTTTATACCGCCTGCACAGCATTGTTCCGTATCCCGTTGCACTTTCATCTAGTGAAAAACAACGTCTGGAGTTACACTTAGGAAGTATGCTTCATGATATTTCCGGAAAAGAATCGTGGCAGGAAATTGTTGAGAGGATAACGAAGTTATGAAACGGATACCGCTTTTGCTTATCGGATTTGGCGCACATGCAAAACGCATTTATTACAAAATAGCAAAACGAGACGGTGACACGTATGGATTCCACATTGCCGCAGCACTCGATGTTGCGGCAAAAAAGCCTGATATCGAAACATTTCTTTCGCGCGAAAACGACACGACGACCGCCATGTACTATACGTCCGGTCGGGACAGAACGGACGGATACGTAAGTCCCGTTCTTAAAAAAACCCTCCATGAAATCGTGAAGAACCACGGTATCCGCGGCGTTATCATCGCAACGGATCCGGTGGCCCATATGGCATATGCCCGATGGGCGCTTTCCGAAGGTTTAAGTATTCTCATGGATAAGCCGGTCTCCGTCCATAATCACGTTTCGACTGATCTTCATCTACCGAAATTGTTTCTTGCCGACTATCAAAGTCTCCTTCGTCACTACGATCGGCAAAAGCAAAAATACCCCGGTCTTCTGTTCAGTCTGATGGCACAACGGCGTTTCCACCCCGCTTTTCAAAAAATGAAATCGCTTATTGCCGAAGTGCAAGAACGCACTAATTGTCCCGTTACATCCATTCAGTCATTTCATGGTGACGGGCAGTGGCGGTTACCCGATGAACTTACAACGATCCGCTATCATGGTTATACGGACGGATACGGAAAATGTTCGCACTCGGGGTATCACTTTTTCGATACGCTTGCTTGGCTTCTTGAAGCAGGTGAAGGAAAAGATAAAAAGCTCGACGGCGTTGATATATCCGTGAACGTGGTCCGCCCGATAGATTATCTTGCGCAACTGACTCCCGCCGATTATCAAAAAATCTTTCCCGACCGAAAAATTTCCCGCGTACCCCAAAAACTGCGGGATTTTGGAGAAATCGACGCGTTTTGTTCGTTTGCATTCAAACAACAAAGCAAAACACTGACGCTTGGATCAATTAACCTTGCACATAACAGTTTTTCGCAGCGTGGATGGTATTCAACAGTCGGTAAAGATCTATACAAAGGGAATGGCAGATTACGACACGAAACGCATATCATCGAACAAGGGCCGTTTCAGGCGATTGAGTTTATATCACTGCAATCGGAAGAAGTTCAGCCAGCCCACACAACGAATTTGTATGAACCGGGAGGGGAATACCATCTTGATATGCACGTATTCCGTAATCATGCGCTGTTTCCCAACTGGAAGTCATACGAGAAAATAAGTATTGCCGATCTGACGAATAGGGAGCTGGAAAACCGTTCGCGGGGTCATCAGGAGGATGCACGGAGGAATGCCGTCCTTGAATTTGTTGCGTCCCTCCAGGGTAAAAAAATAACACCTCTTTCAGATTTTTCCGACCATAAACGGTCGACAATTCTTATGACAGGGGTTTATCAATCAATGGCAAACAAATTTTCAGGAAAAGAATCGGCGGTTACGCTATCATTTAAGAAATAGTCTATGAATATCCGTATTCTTACTTCACTAAAGCAAGCTGATAAAGCTGAGGGAATAACCGTGGTCATCGACGTTCTTCGCGCATTCACAACGACGTGTTATGTTTTTGCATCAGGTGCAAAGAGAATTATTTCCGTTGCAGATCTTGACGAGGCATATGCGATCAAAAAACTGCATCCCGATTACATTCTCATGGGAGAACGGAAAGGCATAAAGCAACAAGGATTCGACTACGGAAATTCTCCTGCTGATCTGACGAATATAGCATTGCCGAATAATACGGTCGTTTTGACAACAAGCGCGGGAACACAAGGAATACAAAAGGCGATTCACGCGGACGAAGTGTTAACGGGTGCATTTGTAAATGCCGCGGCGACCGCTGACTATATTCGGTCGCGTAACCCGGGTACGGTAACACTTCTTTGCACCGATGATTGGCACCCAGAAAACGAAGATGTTCAGTGCGCGAAGTATTTACAATCGCTTCTTGAAGGTTTGCCCATGGATTTTGCAAAGATACAGATGTACATGCGTCACCACCCGTCCGCTGACGGGTTTCTCCTTCACCCCCTCACGCCCAGTGCTCCGAAAGACTTTGCCCTTTGCCTGTCACTTGATACATTTGACTTTGCCGTGAAGGCAACAAAGAAGGAGTATATTTACTTAGAACGTCTATGAATCCGAAACGGTTTACCCTACGAAAAGAATATTTCGGCGGTCTTATTTATGACTCCAAAACGGCAACCGTAAAATTGTTGACCCCCGACGAATATGAGCGGGCGAAAAAATTTATTTATCCGGGATATACGGATGAGAACACCCGATCGGTAACTCCGCCAAAACATATTAGGGATAACGTGCTTACCGCGCCGCTGCGCGTTTTTGACAGTTTTACCCGGCGCTGCAATTTTCAGTGTCCGCATTGTTATTTCACCTCAGGAGCACTCGTGAAGGAAAAACGAAGGACAATAGAACAAACAAAAGAGATTATCAAAAAATTTTATGATGCCGGAACAATGGAGTGGCGCTTCACCGGCGGGGAGGCGCTTATTATGCTTGATATTTTTGAGGCTATCGCCTATGCAAAATCGTTGGGCATGAACGTCGGTTTATATTCAAACGGCTGGTGGGCAGATTCAATTGCCAAGAAGGTTTTTGCATCAGGCGTCGATGAGATTGTGTTGAGTTTGGAGGGAACCCCAGATGTAAATGACAAAAGAAGGAGAAAAGGCGGATTTAATCAGGTACTTGAGACAATTCAACGTATCGCTGCGTTTAACAAAGACAATCCCGACAAGCGTATTCACGGTGTCATAGCATCGGCGATCGGGCGGGACAACGTCCGCGACGTGCCGTTTTTAGCTCATCTTGCTGCGAAATATGCATTCGATATCAATTTTATGCCTTTGAAACCTGCCGGGCGCGCACGGTATATGCTTTCCGGGGAAATGATGAATTCCAAGGAATATCTCAAATTTGCGGAATTAGTTCAGGATGAGCGCGATGATCCGGAGGTTAAAAAATCCGGAATCAAAATCATTCTCAAATATAAGGATTTGTTCTGTGAAGCGTACGAGGATAAATCGGACAAACCGTTCCCGTTTAACTACGCCGAGTGCGGTGCGTTAACTAAATATATAAGCATGATGCCGGACGGACAGGTATTTTCATGCCCGTTTATTCTCGACGTCGACCCGACAGGAAAATACCTGGGACCGAATATGATTACGACATCCGTTGAAGATGCATGGAATAATCCGAACTTCGAAGCGTATCGGGCTGCCGATAAAATCGGGTGTACCGATTGCCGGTTTTATATGAAGCAATGCCGCGGAAAGTGCCGGGCGACGGTTTTGGGCTTCGGCGGGAAAATTGAAGGCGGAAAGCTTGTCGGTGACGATCCTCAATGTTTTGCACCTCTTTTATAAAAAATCCTATTTTTTTCAATTATCGCCCAGAGCAGGCATTTACAGTAGATGTTATTATCATCCGGTACCTGTTTTGTATCGGCTGGGATACGGTTTCTATAGTACTATAGGTACTGACTAAATAATCAGTCGTCTGTTCGGATAGTCGGCAATGATGTATAGTATGAATAGGCGATAGGGATCGGATGAAGCCGTAAAATTAGCCTCATGCGGTAGCCTATTAGTAAAGCATTTCAAAAAGTGCCACTATCCAAACATGCCATAGAAATGTTGATTGGTTAGTTAACGAGTGAATTCTTATGCGCGAGTTTACTAACCATCAATCCCGCTTTGCGGGAGAAGAAATGTCATTATCCGCAAACGGGATGATATAATCTCACTTACCTATGAATAGCGAGACGAAGCTTTTTTTGGGGATCATTCTTGCCACCGTTGTCATCATAGCGGGAGCAGTGTTTGCATTTAGTAGGCCGGTTAATGCGCCACAGGTTAAGCAAGAGTTGCTTGTGAGGGCAGACAGTCCGAAAATCGGTTCTGCATCGGCCACGGCGATACTTGTGGAATTCGGAGATTTTCAGTGCCCGGCATGCGGGGCGTACCACACTGTAGTCAAACAACTGCTTGAGAGAAATAAGGATTCATTGGCCTTGGTATTCCGGCATTTCCCACTGCCCTCACACGCCAACGCGCTTCCTGCAGCGCGGGCAGTAGAAGCCGCCGGTAAACAGGGTAAGTTTTGGGAAATGTACGACAAGATCTATGAGAGTCAGAGAGATTGGTCAGCCGAGAAAAATGTCCGCGCCACGTTCGTTCAATATGCTAAGGATCTGGGTCTTAATACCTCACAGTTTGAGGGAGAGTTGGACAGTGATGAGGTACAAAAGCGGATTGATGCTGATGTCGTGGATGCCAGAACACTTGGTGTAAACGCAACACCGACGTTTTACCTCAATAACGAGAAAATCCAGAACCCCAGAAGTCTAGAAGAATTTGACGCACTCATTAAAGCTGCCAAGGCAAAAGCTCCGAAACCCAGCGATGCTTCTCAAGAAACGTATCATATTCATGCGAATGTCAAAGTTATCGTTGACGGAAAGCCAATTGATTTCTCCCAAAGTAAATATCAGTCCAAAGAGGGTCAGGAACTCGATGAAAACATCCATTTCCACGACGGGAAAGGGGATCTTATTCACATTCACAAAAAGGGCATGAAACTTTCCGACCTCTTTGCTTCATTTGGATTAAGCTTTGGCGAAAAGCAGCTGAAACTCTATGTGAATGGAAAGCCAAATACAGCACTTCTTACGTACGAACCGCAGGATCTCGATCGCATCCTTTTCGTTGATAGCTCCGTGACAAATCCAGAAACTCTGTTCACTTCGGTAGCTGATGATGCCTGCATCTATTCCGAGAAATGCCCCGAGCGGGGGACGCCGCCGACAGAAGAATGCGCCGGTGGACTAGGGACTGAGTGTGAGTAGATGGGCTATTCGTAGCGAAGTGCTTCTATAGGATCCAATCGTGCGGCCCGGATGGCGGGAGCGACGCCAAAGATGATGCCGATCGCGGCAGAAAATCCAAACGCGAGCATGACTGACCAAAGTGTTACCGAGGTCGTGATAAATTGGTTGATGCCATAGGATCCTAAGGCCCCAAGGAAGATACCAATGGCACCACCAAAGAGCGAAAGGATAACCGACTCGATCAAAAATTGCATCATGATATCGCGCGGCGTTGCTCCGACTGCCTTCCGAAGGCCAATCTCGCGTGTGCGTTCGGTGACAGAAACCAGCATGATGTTCATAATACCGATGCCGCCGACTAAAAGCGAGATGCCGGCAATGCCACCCAAGGCCGCCGTGATGACGTTAAGAAATTGTGTGATGGTTTCTAAAAGTTGCGTGGACTCCATGACGGTGAACTCATCATCTTTGAGACGTCTCAGCAGCATCTTTTCCGCGTCTTCTTTTGCCTGTGTGGCGTGTTCAGAATCTACAGCCTCGATAAACATCATAAATGGCCGATCCCGGTCAAACTGACGCATCGCAGTGGTTAAGGGAATTGCAGCAAAATCGTCAGCGCTGCCCATGGCGCCACCGCCGCCTTTGGACTTGAGCACTCCGATGATTTCAAACTGGACATCATTAAGCGTTAACGTTTTGCCTACAGGGTTTGCGTCTTCACCAAATAAATCTTTGGCCGGTTTATTGCCAAGAAGAATGACTCTGCGGCTTCGTTCCACGTCATTTTGGGTGATGATCCGGCCATACTCCGCCTCAAACTTGGCAATATCAAAGTAATTTTCCCACGTGCCCCATACTTCGGTAGACGTCGTGTTGCCTTCATAAGAGAATGATCCAAATCCCTGCACCATCGGAGAGACCTGTTTGATCGCATCGCTGCCACGCTCCAAATCAGCTACGTCGGATAATTCAAATTTGGACGCTGACATCATAGCTCCACTAGGACCCTGGCTTATATCCACGTCTCCTGCCATCACCATGATGGT
>Ga0233420_10001048_pt1 | contig 10954 bp, 10 predicted proteins | sample Watercolumn_Mata_4_FD_183009 | JGI IMG/M metagenome (GOLD analysis project Ga0233420, IMG submission 183009) | Freshwater microbial communities from Lake Matano, South Sulawesi, Indonesia - Watercolumn_Matano_2014_102_MG | ecosystem: Environmental > Aquatic > Freshwater > Lake | place...
AGGCTCGTAAACAAAAAAGACTGGAAATGAGGCCAGCCCTTGTATCCGAAAAGATTGCGACAACAAACATCATCAACCAGCTAATTCAGCAGAGCCGATTCTCCATTTCCAACTGAGGCAAAACACCGGGGATATTGGCATGAAAGAAAATGACCGCCAGTACAGCTATAGCTCGAAGGCCATCAATATCTGCTCTGTATTGTAAATGCATCGGGTTTCTTGAAAGAAATTGGGGACAAGCCTTGAAAATTATCAGAGATATATATGCATTAAGCAAGCAATTTTTTCAAAACTTTTCCGGCATCATTTTTCGGGAATACTGAAACAAATTCTATGCTGCCTGGGAGTGCGTAAACAGGAAGTGTTTTTTTGCAGTGATCAAGAATTTTTTCCGTGGACAAGTGATGTCCTGTTTTAACTAATACAAAGGCTTTAGCAGCCTCACCGAGTTGCTCATGGGGTATTCCAATGACAGCTGCCTCTGAAATTTCCGGAATTTCAAGCAGTACGTTTTCTATGGTTGCGGTCATGATCTTGTAGCCGCTCGGTTTGATGAACTCTTTTTCCCGGCCGACAATGTAAATGTCGCCTTCCTCATCCATGTATGCCAGATCACCGGTATAGAGTTTTCCTTCACGGAAAGGATTGGCAATTGCCTCGGGAACCAGGTAGCCTGCACAGACATTCTTTCCCTCTGCGACAATTTCGCCTGTTTCCCCTGTTTTTGCAGGATTGCCGTTACTGTCAAGAACCTCGAGCCTTACCCCGGGAATTCCTTTTCCTATAGAGCCTGTCTTTTCGCCGATTTTGTCGGGGGGCAGCGCTGAAAGCCGGGCTGTTGCTTCAGTCTGTCCGTAACCGATGTGAATTTTTACTCTGTCAGGCAGTATGGCGCGCAGTTCGTCGATAGATTTGTCAGGAAGTTTTCCTCCTGCCTGCTGGACATGCCGGAGTGCAGAAAATTTCCGGTTTCGGAAGCTGCGATTGCTGAGCAGGGTTTGGTAACTGCTTGGTACGCCAGCGAAGCCGGTACATGCCCATGTTTCCATTTCGTTGAGCATGTCCTCGATATACTGAAAATAGTTGTTAAGGACCAGCGATGCGCCAACCCTGAGGTGGGTATGCAGGAGAGATGTGCCGAAGCAGTAATGGAATGGCAGGATAACCATCATTCGGTCACTGCTTTCAAGTCCAAGATAGGCGATAATTGATTCGGTATTTGCCTGAATGTTCCTGTGGGTTACCCTGACGGCATTTGGCAGCCCTGTTGAACCAGAGGTGAACATGAGCGCAGCAAGATCATTTTCCGGATCGACAGGTACCGGCAGTCGTTGCGGCTGTTTCTCCTCTCCTGCGGCCTTTTTCCTGAAAATGTCGTTTTTTTTAATAAATACGCTATTTCCCGGGAGGTGAGACGAGTGTTTTTTTAAAAGGAAGTCGTCGATGCAGAAAGCGCTGCAAGCAATGAGTTCCACATATCTTTCCAGTTCCTCTTTTGTCAGGCGGGCCGGTAACGGCGCTGCTGTTGCCCCTGCTTTCAGGATGCCAAGATATGCAGCAATCCAGAAGGGCGAGTTCTCTGCGAGTATGCCTATTCTCTGGCCGACTACAATGCCGCCTCGAGCAAGAGTTTCTGCAACTGCATTAGCCATGTTCCGCAGTTCCAGGTACGTTGTCGTTTCCCCGTCCTGGATGACCGCAGTATCATGGGGCGAGGCATGTTCGAGCAGGTAGTCGAAAAGGTTCATTGTGTTTTTCAGCCATTGAGCTTTTTGTCGAGAAAGCCAACAAGCGATTTGAGCGAACCGAGGTTTGCCCGCGTGATTTCCGAGTCCTCTATTTCCACCTGGTACTGCTGTTCGAGATGAACGACGATATTCGTGGTGCCCAGAGAGTCGACGCCATGCTCTGCAAGAGGGGTTTCATCGGGAGCTTCTGAGTCGAAGAGGGGAAAGGTTGCATCGAAATAGCCGAGCAATTCTTCGCGGATCTTTTCTTTTGTCAATGATGACGACATTGGTTTGGTTCTCCTAATAGGTTGAAGATGAGTGAAAGAGCAAGATCATGGCACCATCGGGGCAAGTCGCAGATATTCCGTCGTACGTTCCTTGTCCCTGATATCGGAAATGACATTGTTCACCTGCTCGATATTCAGGTTGAAGCCAGCAGCGATTTTTTCAGCAGTGCTGCCGTTTTCCCAGGCACTCCAGATTCCATCCAGCATGTCGAACGGGAGCCTGTAGAAAAACTCTTCCTGCGTTGCGTCTGCCGGATAGGTGTCCGTCGTGGGAGGACGGTTGACGACGTCATCGGGTACCCCGAGATGTCTGGCGATAGCATAGATCTGTGTTTTGAAAAGATGACGTATCGGCTGCATATCCACACCGCCATCACCATACTTGACGAAAAAGCCCAGGTCGTGCTCGTTTTTGTTGCTGGTGCCGATGACAGCGTAGTTACGACGTTCGGCCTCATGGTAGAGAACGGTCATTCTCGAACGCTGTTTCAGGTTCGATGCAGCAACAATTTCATTTATCTGGACCGGGCTCAGCCTCCTGCGGATCTCTTTGCCGTCAGGTCTGATGATAACGACGCTGAAGATATTGAGCGATGCCTCACCAAGCAGGTTTTGCGGAAGGACAATCTTGAACTTGTCGCATGCAGGATCAAAATCAGGGACGGCTTGTTTGACGGCATTGTCTCGGGCTTCATAGCAGCCGAAGCCATCTAGGGCCCTGGTGATATCGATGGTTATGGTTTTAACGCCAAGCCTTTTAGCCATCTCTTCAGCAAAAACCGCACTGTCGGGACTCGAGTCCCTGTCAGGCAGAAGCGTTGCAATGATTCGATCGGCACCAAGAGCTTTCACGGCAAGATAGAGTACGGTTGCCGAATCAATGCCGCCGCTGACCCCGATAACGCCACCTTCACGCTTGAGGGTTTTGTAACAGGAGTTCTGTATCCAGGATATAAGGCGGTCAGCCTCTTCTGCAGGATTGAAGTTGGTGAACATGGTATAGTTGTTTAGTGTTCCGGATGGTTTCTTTTTATGAAAAGGTGATGCCAGAGCTGCATGGTGACGATGCCCATCATGGCCATCTGCTCCATCTCACTGCTCATGGTTCCTGCAAAGGCTTTTGCGGCGAGTTTCTCCACGGCTTTCGGCATGAAGATGCCGCTTTCTCTCAGACTTTCTCCGGTCAGCAGTTCTCGGTATTGCTGAAAAGCCCTGCTGGTGAAAATGTCCTGTATCGGCGCCCTGTAAGGGAATTTCGGCCTTTTGGCGATATCGGCAGGCAGGCAGGCTTCGGCTGCCTTGCGGACAAGATATTTCTCGCGCTGCAGGCTTCGCAGCTTGAGCGATTGTGGGAGTGTGTTGGCGAATTCCACGATGCGGTGGTCAAGAAACGGGAACCGTCCCTCGACTCCGTTCGCCATGGCGACCCTGTCTCCCTGGGATGACAGCAGGTAGGGCGTAAGAAACGTTATGATTTCAAGCGCTTGGGCTTTTGACGGGGAATCCCATCCGGCAAAGCCGGGAGGAAGAAGATGAACAAGCCGTTCTTCGTAAGTCCGGTGCTGCATGGCCTTGCGAATTTCCGGCAAGAAGTATCCCTGAAGCCTCGCGGTGTTGCCCCAGCGGAACAGATGGCTGAAAAACATGCTCTCACTCTGGTCCAGTCCTTCCTGCAGAGACAGTTCGAATCCACGGTACTGCTGTCTGTCAGGAAGATATTCATACAGACGACGGGCAAGCGAACGCCGCATTGGCGAGCCGGGGTTCCTCGCCATGAATCTTCTTACTGCAGTTTCCTTGAAAATATCATAGCCCATGAAAAACTCGTCAGCACCTTCTCCGGTCAGTACCCCTTTGAGGCCCTCGCTGTTGACGCTCGCCGAGAGGGGAATCATGGAAATGGGACCTGCCCTGAGTTGGGGAACTTCGGTATGCCATACCATTTTTGGCAGGACCGAGGCAAGATCTTCGGCAGTGCAGCGGTTGACATGGTGGGTTGTTCCAAGATGCCTGGCGACTTGCAGTTGCTGGAGGCTTTCATCATAATCGGGATGCTGAAAGGCGATGGAAAACGTATGCAGTTCCGACCCATACCTGTTGGCGTAAGCGCCGATCATCGAGGAATCGACTCCGCCGCTGAGGTAGGATGCGACGGGGACGTCGGCTTTCAGCCTGATTTTTACCGCATCGTCGAACAAAAAGGTAAATGCGTCAAGTGCGTCCTGTTCAGTCCAGCGTTCTTCCGTGAAATCAAGGTGCCAGTACCGTTCGCTTTTGATGTCGGACGACTCCGGTTCCATGGTCATCACATGTGCCGGAAGCACTTCATGAATGTTTTCAAAAATGGTTCTGCCCGTTACTGGAGTCCAGAATGTCCAGATGTCACCAAGTGATTCGAGATCAAGTTTTCTCGGGATTTCCGGTACGGCAAGTATTGCCTTTATTTCAGATCCGAAATACAGCGTGTTGCCTGTCAGCGTGAAATAGAGCGGGCAAATGCCGAGACGGTCCCTGCAGAGCATGAACTTTCGACGGGATCCATCCCAGAGCGCAAAGGCATACTGACCGTTCAGTTGCTTGAATCCTTCGATGCCATACTCTTCGTACAGGTGGAGAATAACCTCGACGTCACATGCGGTTTTGAACCGGTGCTTTTCTGACAGCTTCCTGCGAAGGTCGTCATGGTTGAAGATCTCTCCGTTGCAGGTAAGCCAGAGTGTTCCATCCTCGTTCGACAGGGGCTGCTGGCCCTGTTCGAGATCAACGAAAGCAAGACGGGTATTGCCGAAGCTGACTTGGGAATTTTCATACATGCCGGTACCTTCAGGTCCCCGATGCCTGATGCTCAGGAGCATGGTTTCGAGCCGGTTCCTGTTTTGCGGTGCATTGAACCATCCAGCGATGCCGCACATGGGTTTGTTTCCTTTTCAGTTTTCTTGTGTATCCGTTAGGATACTTGCTTTAGCTTTATTACAGGAGAAAACGTCTGTAGAGTTTTCTTGCTTTTTCATAAGCTTCGGCGGACATCCTGAAATAATGGTTGAGATCATCCTCTCCGGTAATCTCGGCTCCGAACTGCAGGAGAAAGTTCCGGACGGAAGTGTTGCCTTTGCGCACGTCCGTATGTGACCGCTTGAACCCGAGTCGTTTGATGGCTATCTCATAGATCGATAAAGCAGATTCGACTGCCGCGTATGGAGGAGCATCCTGTTTCAGTATCCAGCTACCCCAGCAGAAGGAATCCTCCTGGAAGTCGTAAAGCCTTATGGTTCCGAGTTTTTCCCCTTCCTTGCTTTCGATGATAAAGTAGTATTCATCCCCGATCGCTTCGCGTTGCTTGTAATCACCGATCCACCGAACCTGTGCATCAAGGTCGTCACTGACGGGCGAGATGAACCTGCTTTTTTCCGGGTCCAGCCTGAGCGAAAGGATGAATGGGGCATCATCCTTTTCTGCAAGGCGGAACCGTACATGCCGGGCAATATCGCTGATGATCTTATCCACGTTTTTTTCTGAAAAATTAAAGGTGATGGGTGATTATTAGTTTTTCATGCTTTTCAGAGTGCTTTGCGCCAATATAAAACCTGAAAATACAAATCAATAGCCATAAAAAAAACATCTTTTTTGTGAGGTTTGGATATTTTTTTCCAGGTTTATTATAAAGGTATTTATCTTTTTTGTGAGTTTTTGTGCACCAAATTCACTGAGGTGATTTGCATCATAGAAATCATTGTCAGTGAAGTTGATATCATGCAGGAAATTGATATAATAAATGTTTTTGTTTTTTGATGTTATGTGTTGTGCGGAGGATATTGTTTTTTTTAATTGTTCCAAATCAAGGTTTTTTGCATAGTAACTGCTTGCGGGTGGAGTGAAAAGAATCAGTGTTATGTTTTTTTTCTTGCAGATAGAAGCGATCTTGTTAAGATCCCTCACATTTTTTTCCCAATTATTAAAATTGGCTGATGTTTGAATTCTTGCGGCAATTTTTCCTGTTTGTGCAAGATTTTTTTGATTTTCAAGTTTATATTCGAGGCCATGTCCTAGACTGTCGGTCGTTATGGGTGAGGATTTTTTTATATAGTAATCAGTTAATCTGCCGATGTTTATTTGCAGGGGCAGGCTCAGGATTTCCGTATAGTAAGCCGGTGGCAGTATAGTACGTGTTTTATAGTATAAAAAATAGTTTTTAACTCGCCACTTTTCTCTTCCGTTTTCCAGTCTTTCTGTGAATGAGTTGTAAGAAATCGGTACTAAGAGATATTTTAGTGCTGTAAGTTTGTTTTCATGTTTTTCAAGTACAGCAAGATCATAATTAAGGGATTGCATGACATGGCTTCCATTGAAACTTTTAAGTTGTAGATATGTTGGGTCTATTCCTGAAAAGGCATGCGATTCACCGAGGCATAATATGTTAATTTCTTTTGCATGTTTTTCATAAAATAATTCTTTTGTTTTGTAGTCATTCGGGATGAGACGCAAAAGATATTCAGTGATTCCCCCCAGGCTGATGACAGGAATAAGAAATAAAAACAATTTTATGGCTAATTTTCTCATTCTGTTTTTGGGGCTCAAAATTGTAAGTAAATAAAATTTGTTTTTGTTGTAACTTGAAGTGATAAAATGATAACGAGAATTGCATAATAGCAGGTCCATCTGAACCAGGTTGGTTTTTCAAATAGTGATACGGTCCTGTTTTTATAAACAATTAATGTCACAGCAAGCACTGATATGGTGGTGAGGAGATCCAGCATATACTGTCCCATTATGATGTTTTCTTTAATAAAGAGACGAATGCCCGAATCATGGATGTATTTATAATTTTCATTGAATTGCGTGAGATTTGTAACGATATGCCATGAGTCTTCAATCGTCGAAGCCCTGAAGAAAATATAGGTGAAACAGACCAGATGGAAGGTTACAGCTACCTGCCATATCGATACCCAACGGCTGTTATCAATACGGAATTTCTTGTGGATTTTTTTCTTGTACGGTTTATAATAGGCAGATGCCGCCATGAAAATGCCGTGCAGCACTCCCCAGATGACGAAGTTCCAGCTTGCACCGTGCCAGATGCCGGAGAGCAGAAAGGTCACAAACAGGGCGAGTGCAGTTCCGTTTATGCCCAGGTTTCGCCATTTCATTTGCAGGGGCTGAAAGATATAGTCGAGAATCCATCGGGAAAATGAGATGTGCCAGCGTCTCCAGAAGTCGGCACAGGATGTCGCAAGATAGGGACTGTTGAAGTTCTGTGTCAGGTTTATGCCGAAAAGTCTTGCGCTGCCAAGGGCCATGTTGGTGTAGCCCGCAAAGTCGAAGTAAAGCTGGAATGCATAGGCATAGGTTGCGATGATGAGCGGTATGCCGGCATAGGCTTGTACGTTATTGTACACAGGGTCCACAAAGAATGCCAGGCGGTCGGCAACCACGGTTTTAAGAAAAAGTCCCCAGCCGAACAGGAGGAGTCCCTTGCGAATTCCATCGTAGTCAAAGCGGTAGGGTCTCATGAGCTGAGGCAGCATGCTTCCTGCCCGTTCGATAGGTCCCTGGAGCAGTTTCGGGAAAAAACTCATAAAGAGTGCGAAACGGCCGAGGTGTGGTTCTGAACCGGTTATTCCGAAGTAAATGTCGGCAAGGTACGAGATGGCCTGGAACACAAAGAAGGAGAGCGCAATGGAGACCATCGGTTTTGGAAGCGGAATTGATGTTTCCGGAGAAAATATGTCAAGAAGTCCGTTCAGGTTTTCGACAACGAAGAGAAGGTATTTGCAGTAAACCAGTATGGCAAGGTTGACGAGAACGCTGAAGAGGAGCTGTTTCTTTCTGGTACCGTTGTTTGTTTCCCTATCGATATATTTTCCCATCAGATAAGAAAATGCTGTGACAAAGGCAAGGATGAGGAGCAGAGACGGCTGGAGCATGAACCCGTAAAATGCATAGCTGGCGATGAGGAGTACAAGCCAGCGGTACCGGTCGGCAGCCGTCTGGAATGCGAGAAAGACTAACGGCAGGAACAGTACATATGCAAGGGAGTTGAAGGTCATGGTGTCACTGGTTTAGTCTTGGGAACCCGTTTTCAGCGCGATCAGGTCCTCGAACTCGCCGATGTTTCTGAGCGGCTTGAGGTCGGCCAGGTTGAACCTGATGTTGAATTCCTTTTCGATGGCCACAATAATGGTGATATGCGAGAGAGAGTCCCACTCCTCGATGTCGTTGGCGGTGGTTTCACGGGTGAGCGCAACGGTTTCGTTATCAAGCACGTCCCTGAACACATCGGTCATCCGCTCCAGTATGGGTGGTTTTTTCATTGCTTTACCGTGATGAATGTGTTTTTTCTGCTGTAGCCTTGCGAAATATCGAGATGCCATGCAGTGCCGTTGTCCGTGGTGTCCGGCGGGAGCCGCCTGAATCCCATTTCCTTGTAAAGATCCTGCACCATGCAGTTTTTTGCTGTCGGATAGTAATACCCGACGATACCGGAAAGTCCCCGTGTTTTCGCCCTTGCCACAAAAGAATCGAGCATCGCTGATTCCATGCCCCGTTTCAGCACTCTGCAACTCATGAGCCAGAGGTCGACATGCAGTTCAACTCCCTTGACGATGCCGGCCATCACCGAGACAAGCCCGTTGTCCCCGAAACGGTCCCTGAGGCGTCCGTACTGGGTAATGCGGTTCTGGTCGCAGGACATGGCCTCCATTTCTGAAAGCGTGCAACGCAGGGTCGTGAGATTGAACTGATTGGTCTTGTTGGTAAGCTGGGTGATACGATCGAGATAGAGCGGGAAGAACGGTGCGATGTCGGCAACCATGTCAAGTGACCGGAGAAAATCGTCATAGCTTGCAAACTGCTCTTGCTGCTTTTCCCGTTCGGTATTGGCAGCGTAAAACAGATTTCTCTGCAGGTCATCCCGGGAGACCGACACGGTTTCGAACAGGCCGGTTTTGTCAAGGATATCGATGAATTTCGCAACGTCGCTGCCAAGTTCGGGTACGGCTACTTCGGGCATCTGGGCTCGCACGATTTCCCGCTCGACGGGGTTGTCGTCGGCAAATACGAGGCTTTCGAAGCCGATATTGAGCGTCTCTGCTATGCGCCGGATATTCTCGTGCTTCGGATTCCAGTTTGCAAAGAAGGCTGCAAAATCGTCAATGGAGAGTATCGAGTCAGGATGTGTGAATCCTTCCCGGGCGTTGGCCTCATCGTTTTTCGAGCAGACCGCGAGCAATATTCCCCGTTCTTTCAGTTCCTTGACATAGCGCTGGAATTCGGTGTAAGCCTCAGCTTCCGGGGTTTCTTTTCCGATGAGGATGCCCTGCAGGCCGTCATCGCCGATGACGCCGCCCCAGAGGGTATTGTCAAGGTCCAGAACAAGGCATTTTTTCGTCTTTCCATAGATACTCCTGATGATCGAGGCGATACTGTCTGCAAGCAGCGGAATAGCCTCGTAATTCATGGCGTACTTGTATGAGTGCCAGAAAAGACGGTCGTGCCAACGTTCAAGCCCGAACCAGGCGGCAAGATAATTGATGTCGTTCAGATACAGGTTTTTTCTTTTTCTTGCTTCTTCAGCGAAACGATGATTGAGCATGCTGATAAATGCCGTTCTGCCATGCCTGTCGTAAGCGTCGAGATTACCCAGGAGACGGTAATGGGGCATTTCGAAGTTGTTCTGGATGACAGGGCAGCCATAGTCCTGTTCGATGCGCCTCCAGAGACCGGCATACCGGTCCATCTCGGATTCAAGCAACTCCTCGATGGTCTCCAGGGTGTCATCGATAGCAGGGAATCGCTGGATATTGGCGCTGGACGTATGGATATAGATGATTTCAGGCCGGAAATTTCTGAGGCCGCTTTCCGGGAACATGATGTCCTCGAAATATCGGTTGTAGTCCGATTCATGGAAATCCGGGCGAATTCCGGCATGCAGCAGGAACAGTTCCAGCATGTCCCTGACTTCGGCGGTAGTCGAGCCCCCAAGAATGGCGATGCGTTTATCGGCAAGGTTTGGAAGGCATGAAAGTTCTCGTCGGATTGACTTTTTTTTGCGTAAAAGTGCGACCGGATTCAGCGGATAGGTAAAATAATTCATCATGGTTCACCTTGTGAGGGAATCATGTTGCAAACATCGTCAGTAATCGCCGGTGTGTCTTTCTTTCGGTTTACAAAAAGAAGCCAGAAGCCGGCGATCATGATCGCCATTCACGCTCCGGAAAATGTGTAAGACAGGCGTTTACAACAGGGAAAATCGGCACCTGACTTTGAAATATCATGAAAATCAGCGCTATTTACAATATGATCCCCGAGGTTGGATCGCTAACGTTCAAAAACTTTCCTGGCCTATGAACATCATGGTAACAGGCAGCGGGGGGCAGCTCGGCTCGGAGTTCCGTGCAATGGCGCCCGACTATGCGAAATGGAATTTTTTCTTTTTCAGTCACGAGGATCTCGATGTTGCCGATGACGAGATGGTTGCTGAAGCCATGAGCCGGTGCGGGTGCGATGTCGTGATCAACTGTGCGGCGTTCACATCGGTGGACAAGGCGGAATCCGATCCTGCGAGGTCGTTCAGGGTGAATCGTGACGGGGCCGGAGTGCTTGCCCGGTGTGCGGCTGCCCGGAGTGCTTTTCTGGTGCATTTTTCAACCTATAATGTTTTTGACGGTGAGTCTTCAATGCCCTACAGGGAGACCGACAAGGCAACTTCACATGGGATGAACGCCCAGGCAAAACTTGCAGGAGAAGATCTGGTTCGCTCCTTTGCATCCTCATACCTGGTTATTCGGGCAGGCTGGCTGTATTCTCCATTCGGAGACAGTAGTGTCCGGTTAAAAATAAAAAAGGTCTGAAAACACTTGAGAAAGGGCGATATTAAAAGTGACCAAACAATTGATATCAGCCGTATTCAAAGGGAGTTCCAGACCATGAAGCAAGTTACAA
>Ga0233420_10001049_pt1 | contig 10953 bp, 14 predicted proteins | sample Watercolumn_Mata_4_FD_183009 | JGI IMG/M metagenome (GOLD analysis project Ga0233420, IMG submission 183009) | Freshwater microbial communities from Lake Matano, South Sulawesi, Indonesia - Watercolumn_Matano_2014_102_MG | ecosystem: Environmental > Aquatic > Freshwater > Lake | place...
AGCGCAGATTTGATAGCCTGCCTTCTGCAATAACCCATAGATCACTTCGGAATCCCGCACATTCATCTGACAGCCGAAGGTGCGCAATAGAACACGTAGCTTCTTCTGGCCTTTTTGGGGCTTTTCTCCTCTGTCTTCTGTTCTTTCAACCATTTTAGTCCCTCTTCATAGCACAACTTCCAAGGCTTATTAATATCAACCTTTACTATTTCCTGGTTATAGATGTGGATGCTCTTGAAAATAATCCGCATGAATGTTTTAATTGCGAAATCGGTCTGCTGCTGAGTGGGCTCATTCTTAAGCCTTAATAGAAAATTTTGCGTGTCCCTGGTAAGATCTCCGGATTTTCTCTTATCTAATATCTTTAATTGAATTGATTTAATATCAGATTTAAGCTTTTTCTCTTCGTTTCGCAAAAGCTCCGCTCTTTCCTTATATATATCAAGGTTCATCTTGTCTTCGCGGTAAACTTCAAACAATCCCTTTTGTAGCTCGATGTTCCTGCTAAGATGCTTTTCCTTCGCCTCTAACTGCTCTATATAGCATTGTTCTGGCTCGCTAGCGCTTAGCTTGATCCTATCTCCCAATTCTTCAAGAACATGAATATTTTGGCATATTACATCGATAATCTCCCATACCTGTTTATTAATTGCGTCTGCGGTCACAGACTTGTTATTACATTTAATATAATATGCCTCTTTAGAGGCACACCGATACCACGGCCTTCTCTGCTTTTTACGGTGATTTACCGTAGCAGTATACCCACGGAATGGCAAACCGCACTCATTGCATCGTAATATTCCAGATAGATGATATACATTGTTCTTAAACCGCACTATACTATTTGTACGATTTCTTTTAAGCAATGCCTGAACTTCGTCAAATTCCTTTTGGGTAATAATTGGCTCATGGCAGTTAGGAGTTTCTATTATCTTTGATGGATCATTATTAACGTACTTATACCCCTTACCTTCGCCATTGTGCGTTTTGTGCTTTGTGTCATAGTGCCTTTTATTCCACACAATTGTGCCCAGGTACATCTTGTTTTTAAGCATGTCAGAGATGAACTTTGTGTAAAACTTCCCACCTTGCCTTGATGGAAGCCCAAGCTCATAATAATGGGCCGCTATTTGTGAGGTGCTCTTACCGTTCCTATACATGGTAAATATTTCTTTTACAGTTTGTGCTTCCTTAGGGTTTACTTCTAATTTTTTCGTTAGCTTGTTGTATATATAACCATAAGGAGCATATCTAGCGCCCTGCCAGTGGCCCTTCTTAACCCCCATTATCATACCGGGAAAAACTCTTTCAATAAGTCTATTCCTTTCAAACTCGGCACAGCTACCAAGCATCTGGAGGCTAAACTTTCCCGCGCTTGAAGTAGTGTCAAATGGCTCAGTTGCAGACTTAAACCCTATGTTCAATAATTCTAGCTCTTCCAGGATTTCCAACAAACTCTTGAGTTTCCTGCTTAATCGATCCTGCTTATAAACCATAAGTACATCGAATTTTCTATTTCTCGCATCAAAAAAAAGCCTCTGAAAAGCTGGCCGTTCTGTTATATAGCCGGAATAGCCATCGTCTTCATAGACCTCTTTGCCTGGGATGCTGCAAAAAACTTCCCATCCTAAGGATTTAGCATATTGCAAAAGAAAATTCCTTTGCACTTCCAGCGAAAATCCTTCTCGCGCTTGATCCTCTGTGCTTACCCTTGTATATAATGCAACTTTCATAACGTTAATCCTTTAATGTCTCTCGCCATTCTCTTATCTTCTTAATACATTCATCAGTAAAAACAGGCAGATTTCGATAATCACGCTTTGGCTTTATCCAACCCTTCTTTATCCAATAGATAATGGTCTGATGATGCACGCCGATCATCTTAGCGGTTTCTTTCATATTGTATCTATTCATGCTATTGCCCTTCTTTATCATATTATAAACGATTATAATGTATTATAAAATAAATGCAACAAAAATCTTATTTGTTTTTAGGTGCTGGCCTAATGTAAAGATATAACTTAGAAAGTACCTCTATCCCCTTATCGAAAGAGTCCTGTGCGGCTTCAAATTCAGAGCCTTCCACTCCTTTCTTTTGAAGCTTTTTTGCAATGGCTTCCCAGCCTCGCAACATTCCAGTATTGTTAATCGGTTTCTTCTTAGCCATGGCACATCAACCAATTTATTCATTCCGTTTTCTCGCTCTCTTACAAAGAGGACAATCTTTTTTCTTTTCGATAAGTTGCACAATATCTGGAGCAAAACCGGCTATAAAAAATTGCCTATAATTCCAGCCTGTCTTTCTTTTCATTACTGTTGTGTCAATTGCAAAAAGTGCAAATCCAGAAACTATTTTTCCAAGATCAATTATTGCCGCCGCTTCTCCGCAAGGAAACCTTTCCTTAATAATTGCGTTCGGCCTAGCACAAGCAATGCAGGCCTGGCCTTGATTTTGAATAAAAATATACCCCGTGCTCGCTTCTAAATCTAATCCGGTAAAAATTACCGGCACTTTATTCATAAAGTATTTTGAAACATATATTCGCGTGTCGTCATTATCTGGGGCGCATACCACAACATCACAATCCATACTGGTTTTTTCCTCAACAGCCTTTTGGAACATCATTGGATAAGCTGTAATCTCTGTCTGCCGTGTCGCTTCTTTGATTAAATTTTTCCCTAAACAAATTGCTTTATTTTTCATTAAATCAAATTCATAAAAATATTGCCTTGTAAGATTTGTTAATGACACAAAATCGCCATCAAATATCTTCAGATGAAAAACACCCTTTCTAACTAATCCATGAGCTATTTCACCGCCTAACCCTCCTGCGCCAATAAGCAAAACTCTGAGTCGGTTCATAACAGATTGGTCGAATCCAGGAACTTTTTCTTGGGCAGATGTTATCGCGATCTTGCAGTTCTTGACACATACGCCCTTACTCTGGAATTTCGCTGACTTTAACCAAACAGTAGAGCCCTTCATTTATTTTTCTCACTCCTTTACCATAGATATGAATCTTGAAGGGAAATGACGCTAAAAACCTTATAAACCCATCCCTGCTAAATATTGCACTTACTGCTTTGTAGTTGCCAGCCTCGAGTTTATCTATTAACGCCATATCAATATCTGATGGTCCTGTAGCAACAGCCCCATAACCAGGATGGACATGAAAACAACCACTAAGCCTGTACCCTTCAAAATGTAATTCTTGCAACTTTCTGTTTACCTCTGTATCAAATACCTTAGCTTCTATTAACTCCCTAACTTCGTGCTGCAAAATTAATTCTTCGTCTAACGACTTGAATATACCTGTTTCTGTGCCAGTTATTAAATGAACTGATTCCTTATCCGATCTACAAAATAACTCATAGTTTTTTCGAAGAAATCTAGAGCCCACCAAATAACGCTGCTCCTTGTCTTCATATAGACAATCATTAATAACAGCATTAATCTGACTTATTAATAGTAGGTGCCGGCTTATAATTTCTCCGGGGTCCTTCTGCTTCAAGTTGTGCAGCTGCTTATCGAAACTAACCGCATTACTATTTTTTCGCAGAACAATCTTTACCCTTTTTCTTTTTTTGAAATTCCAGAACATCTTAATCCCCCTTTCTTGAAAATGCCTGACTTATTGTTTTTTCTATGGTTACGATACCAGAACTTATATCCTTGGGAGCCTTGTTGAAATGCACCGTATGAATTTCATCCCCTAATTCAAAAAAACATGGGCCATGCGCGCTTTGCATAACTTCTTTAGGTGGATCAATGATAAAATACGCATAATTGCCTTTATAATTTTCCTGAATAAATCCCCTCCACTTCCCATAATCTGTTTTATAATAGCCTTGGTAGCCGTCTCTCATTTTTACCCAGCCATTTTCCTGCCAATAAGGACGATCTTTATCCGTTCCTACCACCTGGACATTTATACCTCTCGTAATGGTTTTGGCTTTCACTGCTAGCCGGGCCCTTTTTGTTTTTATCTTAAAACTTCTTGTTCTTATAACCCTGGCCCTTTTTTGTACAACCGGTGCTGTGCAGCAACGCGCCCTTTTTTTAAAAATTTGCCTAATTCTAGCGATTACTGTATCTATCTTATCTTTAAGCAAATTCAATAATCGTAAAAGAGGGGTGGAGCCCCCACCCCCTACTGATACGTTAGAAGGAGTTGCATAAAACTTCTCACCTTCAGCAGCCTCCTCAGACAAATCAGTATTAGGAGTAAAGGGCTCGCCACCTTTCCTCGATAACTGATAGCCAGGCAAGCTTGCCTCTTCTAGGACCTCGCGCACAGTTGCTCCTGGCGAGATCATCACATCCTTCGAGTCACCGCTTGCAGCTACGACTATTGTTATCTGTTTCTCTTTACCCATTTTGTTCACCCCCTTTCTTCCGTATTTTATTCCGGATTATTTTCCAGATTAATTTCCGCATTAAATTCGCACCTATTCTTTTTATTCGGTATTGTTTCTTATGCGCGCATGCGGAACAAAATCTCTTATAATTCGGTATCTCACTTTACAAAGCATGTTTTTATCTAGATTTAATCGGGTTTTTTGCTTAATCGCTTCTAATGTTGCTCTATCCTCACAAATGATAACTACCTCACTGCACCCAACCTTTAAATCACGTTTTATGTTTTCAAGACAATGCCTGGCGCTTAACTCTACCTCGTTTGCAATAATGTGTTTTGTTTTGATGTCTTGGGCTAAAACATCTATCTGTTTTCCGTTAACGTCATATTCTTCAAACGCAATATAACCAAGAGTGGCATAATATTTCTTTATGAGAGCCTGTAATTTTTTATGCTTACTGCTTTTCATTAAGGTATTCTCTCCCTTTTTCTGTTAACTCCAACTTGATTGATGGTCTTCCTTTGCCTTCCTTGCGTTCTCTTTTTTCGATAATTAGCTCATTTTCCCTTGCCTTAAACTTCAAGTTGTTTCCTTTCCTACCAGATAAATTAAGGGCATGATAAATATCGGTTACTTTACTTTCTGGATTTTCCTTCACATACTTCAGGAATCTTTCCAGATCGCCTAATACGTTTTTCTTGTTTGTTGATACCACCCTAACCTTTGTACTGGCTTTTTCATAACCAATACTATTTTCGATAACCCTTACTCGCTTCTCCTTATTATGAGATTGAAATGTATAGGCTAATTTTTCTAATTTATTTTTCATTAATTTTAAAAGCTCAGTATCAGTTACATGTGCCTCTACCTTTGATTTATATAAAACAACTGGAAATGGGTATTGAAAATCTGTTATTTTCATAAATGCTTTAAACTTACCCAATCTTGGAATATCCAACTTCATTGAATCGTCGCCTGCCATGGCGGTTGATATTTCCCTTATGTCAGCAGGTACGGTATGATGAAGAACCAATTGGCAATTTGCTGCTCTTGTAAAATTTGCAAGCTCTGTTGCAAATTGATCGCTTATAATATACGCGTCACCCTTTGAGCGGCTTTTTGTAAATGTATCTTTAGTGAAATTTGAGGCTTCACCAATCACAGATTTCCCAAAGATCGCTTTTGCCTCATCAATTACTATTGCTCTTTTAACCTTATGCCTCTCCTTAGCAACCAATCCTTTATAATAAAAACGCCTCAGGTTTAATTTTATGTACCAGGACCTCTTATCTTCGCTTAGCATGCTAACTTCTCGAATCACAATTGGGTGCGCATCAAGATCATGCAGAGAATATCCTCTCTTGCAATCAACCATTTTTCCAAATGTAGTTAAGATATAAGTCAGCTTTTTTAACGCGGTTTCAATCTTTCTCTTAATCGCAAGAGGTGTTTCTTTCTTGCTCTTGTCTGCAATTAACCGATCTCTCAGGTTGAGTAATGTTGGCGGCTCCTTACCTTCATAAACACCAAACTCCTTATATAGGGCCGCGCTATAATTAAAAAGCATTTCTTTGGTTTCGTCATGTATGCGAAAGTCCTGGCTAGTTATCTCCCACAAGAATTGCAAATGGTCGTCCGGCAAGCCCTCAGGTTCAAGTGGATTTAACCTGTCTGTTTGGTGATCCAGCACCACCCCAGCCTTACATTCTGGAACTAAAACAATATCCCTATAATCATTGGTTACATCAAAAACATCTACATGAACACCCTGGGAAGCAAGCTGTGGTATTACCAATAGATTTAGGTTTGTTTTTCCCATTCCATACTGGCCGTAAATAACAACATTGCCGCTAAATTGAGACACCGCCAATCTGACTTCGACGTTTGATTCAGGAATTTTTCCAAAAACAATGGTGCCGCCCCTAAAAACATCCGGACTTGGCAACCTACAATTGTTTTCATTTTTATCGCGCATCAATCCTCTGACAAACGCCTCAATCTTCCCAACTTCTTTATTAATAGAGTTGTAGTCGTTAGGAAATGCCGTGATTATTCGCGCAGAATTTTGAACATATTTTGCATCCCAGGCCTGAACCATCCTTGCTATATGCTCAATATAAGCAATTGCCTTTTCCCCATAAGTTAAAAGGTCGTGCTTAGGGTTATTGAGGTCAAATTTGTTTATCTTTTCAAATAGGTTTTTCATCTTTTGCCTTCTCTGGTTTTTGGTGGCCATGTATTTCGATTCATTACGAAATCATTGTGATGTTTTATGCAACAGGGCAATTTTTTTCCATCTTCTTCAAAAAAATATATGTGTTCTTCACAAAGCAATATCTTGCAGCCTTGCACACAACAATAATAAATTTGCGAAACATATCTGTGGCAAACGTGGCATTCGCCCTGTAGATCAGATTCGCTATTAATATGCCGTCCCCTTCCATCAAAAAGAACGGGTTTATGCTGCTCTGTTTCAAGTCCTTCTTCTGTAGGCTTGGTATTGCGCTGAAAAGCCGTGATGCCATTGTCTGTAAACTTAACCGGCCTGGCTTTTATAATCTCTTTATTGATAACCGGGGCGCTTTCATCGCCTACATCAGAAAGGCTGCTTTCAGGTTTTCCTTTATTGATAATTCGCGCTCTTTTCACGGTTTTACTCCTAAAATTAATTGCAGAATAAACAAGCCCCACATTATATTTTTAATAATTCCCTTTAGCTTTAGCTGATTCCCAAGTTTTGGTGTCAAATAAGCTGGCAACCAATTGGGTAAAAAGAGCATGCACAAAAGACTCAAAACCACCATGAAAGCCAGTGTTTCTTTACCAAACTCTCTAATGTCATTAACAGGAATCGCAAGGCTTACTACAATGGCCAAAAATGCTACGCAAACCTGCGTAAACACATTCCTCCATGGCAATTTTTCTAAAGTAGCGAACAACGCTGCAGCTGCTATCACTAAAAGCAGCCCTATTCTTAAGATAAAAGCTGTTATATTTGCTGGTAGCCCATATATAAAGTTAACCGTAAAATCCCTTAGCATTACCAAGATATCCATCGAGACAGCTCCTTTCTTAGTCTTTCCTAAATACCAGAATGTATTCAGTTAGATTCAACATTAAATAAGGCGTTTTCTTAACATGATTAATCTGCCAAAATGAGGCGCCGTTAAGTACGTGTATGCACGTTTGAAATAATTTAAAACCGGCAGCTTTACATATATGAATTGTGTCATTTACAAGATTTATCTCTTCCCCTTTTCTTCTGAAGTTTTTTACAACCAGGATCATAAAACCGCGGGGCTTAAGGACGCTGTAGCATTGTGAATATACCTTAAACATTTCACCAGAATATGTGTTCTCTTCCTTAATATTAATAGCCCTGTGCGTAAGATTACCTATTTGACCTGGATCGGTCCTATCGCCATAATCTTTACCGGCAGAACCATGTTTAAACTTTTTAACATCGTCTTTGGATGACCCTGCTAAGGTATTTGCAAACGGTGGCGAAAAAACAATTCCGTCAAATTTTAGTTTTACTATTTCTGATAATTTACGCGCATCTCCCTGTATGAACATGCCGCGCCCACCGCGATTACCTAATTTTTCCTTTGTTAAAGTTAGATTTTTACTGCATATCTCCAGAAACCTTTTTTCGTATTCAATACCAACTGCATTTCTCATAAGTTTGCTGGATTCAATAACTGTAGTGCCAATTCCTGTCATAGGATCGAGGATAGAGTCACCTTCCTCTGTATAAGTAGCAATGATGGCCTGGGCGAGATAAGTAGGCATCTTGGCAGGATGGGACATGCTTTCGGCGCAATAGAATCCCTCTCGCTGCTTTTTAGGGCTCGCCTTTGGAAACTGCCATATTGTTGTAGTTTGTTTTCCTATGACCATTTTAATCTCTTATGCCGCTACCTTCCTACGCACTAATCAATTCTTTTTGGATTATCCTGCTGTAAACCATAAAGAACTTGAACAGAACCCTGACAAATTTCGGTTTTAGTCCAGCTGCCTGGCCCCATCCTTCCCTTGTTGCAATAACTACTTTTTCTCGCTCAGGCACATATACCGGCAAGTTTTGCTGAGCCTTAATCTCACCAACCTTTTCGCATACTTTCATTCTTTGTGACACTAAACTAATAATCTCTAGATCAATCTTGTCGATCTGTGTACGACACACATTCAGCTGTTCTTTCCAGTCATCGTTCCACATGGTATTCCTCCTTTCTACGGTTTATTGTAAAGCTCATATCTCCAGTCATCATCACCCTCAATATGCGATTTTACCCTTTTGCCACCGCCACAATTGCCATGATTAGCCTTGCCATCCAGGTATTCAATATCAGAGCTATTACCCATCGAAGAAATCCTTAGACGCCTCCCATCTTTAGCAGAAATGGGCAATTTGCCTTCCTCTAACAACTCGTAAGCCATTTCACGCCAACGCGTTATAGTGTGGTGGCTCCTGGGCAGTTTTCTACCTAGCCTAGCAATGAACCTATCGCTCCGGCCCAACTTGCTAAGTGCCCATATGACGCTCAATATGTCTGGATCAACTTTTTTAGACATATGCCACCAACAAAAAAGGGGCTGCAACGGATCCGAATAATACCGAATCCATCACAGCCCCTTACGTTAAAACGTGTAGGCTAGCTATCTCTTAAGATAGCTATGCATGGTCTAAGCCATGCTTAATCCACTTATTACATATAAAGAACAGCAAAAACAACCTGATTCCCAATTACCTATTTGGGCGCTCTTAATAACATTGTCTCTGCAAATTTTCTAAATGTACTTTTCGCCCCTAAATCACCATTTATAACTGCAACAAAAAGAGACATCACAATACTATGAATATTAATATTGCCGGCTTCTTTGAAACTACGCATATGCCCTATCTGAATATTGTCCTTTTTGTAAGAATCATAATCTCCATCGATAATTGAGATATCCGCTAATCGTCCTTTCGCTTCATCTCCTTCAGCATTTAATTTTATCGATCCCTTTTTTACTGCATCTATAAATTCATCATCTGATATTAATGTTAAATTCACTATTGTGTTTCTATCGTCAGGTGCCTCAGCCGCTATCTTATCTAACCCAAGCTTCCGACATATCTGATCTTCTGGCTTTAGAAACAAACTTTCCTGCATGCCGCACTGATTACAATATATACTTAAATCTATTTTTTTGCCCTTTATGATATATTCCTTGGGAACATCTTCAATTGTAAGCTTAGGGTGTTTTAGCCCAAACTCTACTCCGCCTTCTGTTAAAATAACAGTGGGGCATATTACAACGTCTCTCTCTATTTTTTCGGATTTTCTCTTACAACAAAAACAGTCCCCAGTAACAAAACTACGGATAATTTTTTCAAAATCATATTCTGTTTCCATTAAGTAGTGCTTTCCAGAGTATAATTTATTTTTGCAGAAATTCAACCACCGTCCTCCCCAAAACCCTTCTTTATGTCTCTTTGTTTCAAAGGGTACTCTCCAAGCGATCCACTCATCAAAACATCCGCTATTACCGCAATAAGGACATCTAAAATCGCTTTCGCCTATTTTTACTATTGGATCCGCTTCGTTTTTAAAATCATCCTTTAAACGCAGAATCAAAGCCAAAACACCATCACCGTTATGTAGCCTATATGGGACCGTATGACTCATCATCTCAATTTTTTCTTTCCATAATAAAGCTAAGGTGCAAAAATCTTCCTCCATCCCTTTGGAGATTTTAAGGGTTACCGTTTTATAGCAATGACCATCGTACGATATATAATCGAGTTTTCTCATTTTTTTGCCCCTTATAATAAAAAAAGCTGGAAAGGAATTATCCCTTCCAGCTTCTGACCTTTTCGGTGTAAGCAGCTTCTTGCGAAGCTCTAAGGTATAAGGCCCCTTAGTTGCCTATTACGTAATAAATTATACCATACCGCTAATATTTGTCAAGATAATTCAGTTTGTAATTCAGTTTGTAACACCCCAAAGAAAAGTTTTATAAATAACATAAGGTTTATGCGTATAGTGCGGTTTATGCGCCAAAATGAAAATCGAACAATACATTCTCAAAAGAGAATCCTCTATTGAAAGACTAAAGAACAGAATTAAGGATTTTGAGGTGTTTGATTTTAACTACATCCCTTCCAGGCCACTTATGCGCGAAGAGATCAAGCCAATGGTAGATTCTTTCCTGCGTTATGACAAAACTAGCGTACCTAATAACCTTGTCATCGTTGGTTCAAAAGGCACTGGAAAAACTCTTGCTATCAGATATTTAAAAAACTATTTTGAATCTAAATCTAGCCTTAAGATTCTATATGCTAATTGCAGACAGCTGAATACGTCCTTTAAGATTATTGCCGGGCTGCTCAATGTAAGGCCCAGAGGACTTTGCTTAAATGAGCTTTATGATAGATTCAGAGAAACATACCCACAAAAAACTATTATTATTTTAGATGAGGTCGACCTTATTTCTGAAAAGGATAGAAAAAAGGACATCCTGTATTTCCTAAGCCGGGCTGATCGTAACTATATGAGCGTTCTGCTCTCAAATAGCCCCCGCTTCTTGACTTCCCTGGATGCGCCA
>Ga0233420_10001050_pt1 | contig 10941 bp, 13 predicted proteins | sample Watercolumn_Mata_4_FD_183009 | JGI IMG/M metagenome (GOLD analysis project Ga0233420, IMG submission 183009) | Freshwater microbial communities from Lake Matano, South Sulawesi, Indonesia - Watercolumn_Matano_2014_102_MG | ecosystem: Environmental > Aquatic > Freshwater > Lake | place...
AAATCTATTTTTTTTTAATTCTTTATCTCCTGCATCTCCGTATATGCAGTCAATTTTCTGCTTTGCAAGAGCTAAGACAACCCTTGGATTGTAATCTATCACAACAACAGATGCTTTCATTTTTTTCAGGCGCTCAAGCAGCTTGTATCCTATTCTATGATATCCGAGCAAGACAATATCGTGCTCTACTTTCTTTTTCCCATTGAGCTCCTTTTTTCTTCCTTCAAAAATGAAAAGGAATTTTTCAAGCTTCCTGTATATATGATGCGAATAATAGATGCTGTAGCTGCTTAGCCCTATTGTTATTATTGAAACAAGAATTATTGTTGAAATAATTTCCTGTGTTATGTGCCCAAGGTTGAAGCCAACGAGAATTATAATCAGTGAAAATTCGCTTATTTGCGCTAAACTTGAGCCTGCAAGGAAATTTGTTTTCTTTTTATAGCCAAATATTTTCAATGCAGACATGACTATGATTGGCTTGCCTATTACAATGAATAAGGAAAATAAAACTGCTGTTTTTAGCATATCAATGCTTATTGAAGATGAAAGCTGGCTTCCGAAATATACAAAGAACAGGACTACGAAGAAATCTCTTAATGGCTTGATTTTTCCTCCTAATTCTAAGGCATATTTTGTTGATGCTAATGACATTCCTGCAATAAGCGCGCCAATTTCAAGGGAAAAGCCAAGCATGCTGAAAAGAAGGGCAATCATCAAAGCCCAGGCAATTCCGAATAAGAATAAAACTTCCTGATTTCTCGCAAGATAGTTTAGGAAATGCTTTAAAACTAATGCAGAGATAACAAAGATCAGGGCAATAAGCCCAACCCCGATTCCAAGGGAAAGGGCTATTGATTCAATGTTCCCGCCTTTTTCTATGAGGGGAATTGCCATTAAGGCAACTGCAGCAACAAAGTCCTCTACAATTAAAATGCCCAAGGCAATACGGCCATGCAAAGTATCTAATTCTTTTTTATCAGAAAGGATTTTAACTACAACTACGGTTGAGGAAAATGCCAGGGCTGTGCCTATGTATAAGGCAGACATTGACTGAAAGCCAATGCCAATTGCAATGAAAAACCCAATTGTTCCTGTCAATGCAATTTCTGTTATCCCTGCTAAGGAAGCGACTCCTCCGACTTCTTTCAAAACCCTGAAATCTAAGCTTAATCCAACAATGAAAAGTAATAGCGCAACGCCAAGCCTTGCAAAAGTCTGCATTAAGTCTGATGAGCTTGTTGAAGAGCCTATTAAATTGAATACCAATGGGCCTGCAAGAACTCCTGCAATGAGATATGCAATAATAGGGGGCTGTTTTATGAGCCTTGCGAAAATTGTCAATAGGGCTGAAATTCCTATAATAAGACTAATTGCCAATAGCACCTCTTGAACCATTTTGATTTTAGGAAAGAGCTTTTTATAAAGGTATTGAAATTATTTGTTTTTTAATCGGTTATAGGCTTCTCTAAAACTGTTTAGGCAGGGGTCTCCTTCCAGGTATACGCATAATCTTTTGCTTTGGCTGGTATGTCTAAGTTTTATACTTATTCCTGCAGATGCGGCAAATTCTCTTACCTCTCTTATTAAATGCATTGCTGCATCAATTCCCCTTGCTTTTCCTATATGGTCCTTCTCGGTTAACTCAATCTTTCCTCTTGAATAGAGCGCATCAAAATAGGGTTTAAGATATTTTGAGACATTAGGGGGGGCGAGGGCATTTTCCTCTTTAGTATTTTCCGCTTTATATGCTGGATCGTTTTGACTCAATATTGTTTGCAGACCCTCTTTGACTCTTCCTTGAGGCAATTCTGCAATTATTCTTCTTATAGGGATTATTACTCCTTGCATAAACTGTATTAATTCAATCTCTCTTGAGTTAATAAAGCCTTTAAGCAGAGAAATTCCTTCTCCTGTTAAACAATATCTGGAGCCGTTTATTCTTGTGATTAAATCTCCGAGAAAGCCTCTTGGGATCTGGCCCGCTTCAAAAGTTATCTCTACGCTATTACTATCATCCGGATTCTGACCAAACTTTACTTCGCAAACCTTTGCTTTTACCACACTCTTCTGTTTTTTGCTAATTTATAAAACTATTTGAAAAGCTCAATTAGATAAGCTTAAAAGTGGTTGTTTTTTTGTTTTTGTATCATGCTCATTTCTTTGCTGAAATGGGGGTATACATCATGCTCATTTCTTTGCTGAAATGAGGGGCCCGGTGTGCGCGGCGCATGCCGGGCTATTTCCTTTTTTAATAGCAATCTTTTTAAACCACTTTTTTCTAATAAAAGAATGCCCGCAAAAGTAAGAATCAAGTTGAGCAGCATTGATGTGAATGCATTAAACCCAGTTATACAGTCAATAAAAGATATAGTTGATAAGACTGGCGTTGTCATGCGCGGGCCTATTCCTCTGCCGACGAGGCATCTTAAAGTTACTACAAGAAAGAGCCCTTGCGGAAACGGAACAGCCACATTTGACAGGTTTGAAATGAGGGTTCATAGAAGAATTATAGACTTGCCTGCTGAAGACAGAATATTGCACCCTATAATGAAGCTTGCAATTCCAAGGTCTGTTCAAATTAAGATTGAAATGAAAGACTAAAATGCAAAAAATAAAGGCCAAGATTAAACTTTTGCATCCCGATGCTAAAATGCCATTATATGCGAGCGAGCAAGCAGCCTGCTTTGATTTGTATTCTGTTGAGGATAAAATAATTCCAGCTGGAAAAAATGAATTGATTGCAATCGGAATTTCGATTGAGATTCCAGAAGGCCATTGCATAAAATTTTGGGACAGAAGCGGAATGGGGGTAAAAGGAATACATCATTTTGCAGGAGTTATTGACTCTGATTATAGGGGGGAACTAAAAGTTATCTTGCATAATTCAACTTCTCAGGAATACAAAATAGAAAAAGGAACTCGGATTGTTCAGGCAGCGATATTGCCAGTGATGCGCGCAGAATTTGAGAAAGCTGATGAATTGAGCGAGACAAAAAGAGGCGAGGGCGGTTTTCATTCTACGGGAAAGAATTGATTGAAACTATATTTCTTTTTACATATAAGTTTTTAAAGAAGGCTGGTATGAGTTTGTAATGGTTTCAAAAAGAGAGTTTGTTGCGCAAGACACGGGAAGATTTCCAATGCTTCCAGTTTATGCAGATACTTTATCTGAAGCATATCATAAAGCTGCAATTGTTTGCTATGAGCGAGGTATTAGAATTGAGACTCCAAAGCATCAGGAAGGAATGGAATTGGGTTTTGATGCTCATATGCCAATTCATGTTGCTCATCCTGATCAGGATCCAATGTTGCATAAAAGGGGGCTTGTTGAGGATCCAAGAGGGATAATGCAATATATCCTTGAAGTTACTCATGGAATTCATAACCATTGGAAGAGGGATCCGAATAATCCAAATGATGCAAGGTGGAATTATACTTATAATGAGAGGTTTGCTCCTTAGATTCCATTTGCATTAGGAAAAATAAGGAGAGATTTTAGGCAAAAAGGAAGAATAAGCGGAAGAGATTACTTCTTCTCTACATGGTCGCCTATGCAAGATTCTATTTTGGAGCAAGATGATCCTCCCTGCTTGCAGAATGGGCAGATGAGGTTTATTAAAGACGCTCGTGGGGTGTATCATCTTAATTATATAACTGGATGGAGAAGCAGGGACTTGGCTAAGGCATGGAACGAGAATAATATTGCTCAAGTCGCGTTACAAAGACTTTTGGCGGCAAAAGTTTCGGATATGTTGGGTCTTGAGGTTAGGGTTGGGGCTTATATAGATACATCTAGTTCTCTTCATTTGTATGGGCTTTATTTTGACAGAGACAATTTACAGATTCATTTAGAAGCAATGAGGTCGGGAAGAGCTTCTGATTTTGGGATGTCTTTCGAAGATTATGTTGGGGGTCCTTACGAGGTTAGGTGGCTTAAGAGATTAATAGCAGCACAATCTGACGCAGAAGCAAGAGGGCATGGAACGAACTTGCCCGAAGAAGGGCTGAGAAGCCTTGGATATAATTTGGATACTTTTGCATATCCAAAAGATTGGGATAGCTGGTCTGAAGGGTGGGATCAGGAACCCGATGTTTCCAAATTGAGGGGATAAAATGAATTTAGTAAATTTAATGACTGTTAATATTGGAAGGCAATGGGATAATTTGGAACAAGGCGATGTGATTTCATTTTTAACTGAAATTAGAAATGCTATTGCAAGGGCAGACCCTCCTTTTATCACATGCGATTTGAAGAAGGTTTTAAGGCACGTTGAAAACGGGGAATATGAATTTTCTAATGCAAATGGCACATATAAAGGGGTTTTAAATTCGGTTAATTTAGCTATGGCAAGGAGGATTATAACCGATTACAGAGAAAAGTCTGAGGGCGGATGTAATTCCTGCCAGCATTGCATGAGTGCTGAGCGCGAGGGAAGTAAAATTCGATATTGTCTGTTCTTTCAGGAAACTCCTGAGAGTGTTCCAGCAGAAGGCGCAAGTCTTGATATAAACTTTGGAAAATCTTCCAATGTAGCAAGGCATTATCGTGACGGATGTGAGGGGCGCGCCCCTAGAATGAAGACGATTGAGCAGATTCTTGGGATTACGTGATTTTTTGCTGGGCAAAAAGGTTTATAATAACATTTCTTTGAATATAATTATGCCCACGTGGGACAGTGGTACTCCATACGCTTGGAGAGCGTACTTCCGCAAGGATTCCCAGGTTCGAATCCTGGCGTGGGCGTTTTGATAGATAGGCTTAAAAAAGAGCATTAAGTAAATCTCTAATGAAAAATAGCCCGCTATATGAAGAAGATTATGGGGAAGTAAGATTTGAAGGGGCTGTTCAGGCAGTTGATAGGGCCATAGGCTTTGCTAGCTCATTAGCCCAGAGAGTTAGAAGATATTTTAATAGAAGAAGAATTCCGGCGTGCGGCGAAATATCATATAAAACCAGCGAAGGGGGGTTATTGACTTGGAGGTTAGGGCAGACTTGACTTGCCTTTCTGGAGGCCCAAGCCTGGGAAGATATTTTGAAGCGTTTGGAGAATATAGTTTATTCAGGCTCTGTTTTCCTGATGGAGATATTAGGGTAGATAGCTGCGTTCCAGCACAAATACTTAATTTTGCAAAGCAAAACCCTGAAAAAACAATAGAGGTTCATGGTGAATGCAGCAGTTTGCGCACAAATTTCTCACTTACAGGAATAATGCTTGCAATAAGAAAACCAGATGAAAAAGTTCAAGAGAACGATTGGAAAGTAGGAAATATTAAGCTCCCGCCGTATTACTGGCAGTCTTTTGACTTTAAAAGAGCCTGAAAAAGCGATTGTTCAGACCAAACCTTAAGTGATTTCAGCGTTAAACAGATTTTTAGAAAGCTCTTTTATTTCTTCTTTAAGATTATCTGCTTTTAATGCGAGTTTTTCTTTTCTTTTTAGTTCGTCACTTAAATCAGATTTGAGGTTGCTTATCTCGTAGTTAATTTTTTTTAAATTTTCCTCTAAACTTGCGATTTGCCTGTCTGTTTTCGCCAGCTCTTTTTCCTTTAACCTTATTAATTCCTTGCTAATGTCTTTTAATACGCTCAAATCGCCAGCCTTATCATGCCCGGCTTCATTTGCCATATCGATTAATTCATATTTTTCATCATTTTTGAGAGCTTGCTTGAAATTTGCAGAATAATCTTTAATTAACTGGGCTCTTTTTTTATCTTTATAAAATATTCTTGCTAAAGCCTTAAGCTCTATCTTTTGCTTTATTTCCAGAAGTTTTTTGTCTATATTTTGCTCTATTTCCTTTATTTTCTCTTTTTCCTCCTGATCTGCTTTGTATTCATCGCTTTCTTTTATCTTTAATATGCCTTTTTCTGCCTCTGAAATCCTTTCATTTTCTTTTTTTATTTCAAAATTTAAGCCTGTAATTTTTGATTCAATTTCTTCACTCTGCCAGGCGTTTTGCTTTAATTCTTCAAATAGCCAGGACAACCTTTCAGAAGAATCCGCCTCTTCCAGCGATTTGGCGTTGCCATTTAATGCCTGCTGAATATCTTTTGAAAACCCCCAAATTATCCTTCTTGTTTCTCCAATCTCTTTTCCTATGAGAATTGTTGCTTTCTCGTAAGACTGCGAAGATTCCTGATTGAATTTGTTTAATGCCATAGCAAGATTCTGCAGGTAATCTTTTATTTTTTTGTCTTCTGTGCTTTCAAGAGCTAAAAGCATTCTTTTAGTTTGTGAGATGTAAAGATTGAGATTCTCCTGAACTATCAGCTTTAGTTTTTCATGCTCTTTTTTGTCTGCGAGATTTATAACCTCCAGCACAGCAATCTTTTCAATTAAATTCTTGTTGAATTCAGAAAGATTGCTGTTAACTTCGCTTTTAATGCTAATTTCTTTTTCGTTTAATTCTTTTATTTTATCCTCAAGTTTGCTTGCAATTTGTTCAAAGGGAATTTCTACTTTTGCCGGCTTTTCTGCTTTTTCTTCATCCTTGAACAGGCTTTTTATCTTTGTTAAAAACGACATACTTGATTCAAGAGTTTCTATTTAAAAAGCATTTGCTTTAGCCATAAAGAGACATACTAAATTTTCTCCAATTTCTGCCCTTTTTCAGTGTCTTGAATGATAAAACCGAGCTCTTTTATCCTTTCCCTTAGAATATCTGCTTCAGCCCATTTCTTCTCTTTTCTTAAGATTTCCCTTTCAGCAAGAATTTTCCTGACTTCTGGAGGAATTTGCACTCTCTGCTCTTTGATGTCTGAAATATCCAAGCTTAAGACAGAATCCAGTTTTTTTATTAATTGCAGCTTCTTTTTTGTTTCAAATTCATAGTCATCAACAATTTTCCATAAGATTTGGATTGCCTTAGGCATATTCAAATCGTCATTAATTGCCTCTTTGAACTGCTTTTCATATTCCTCTGTCTTGTCTTTGCCTTTATGCTCCTCTTTTTTTAGCTCAAGAATTTTTCTTTTAAGCCTTTCATATGCGATTTTTGCGGAATCTAGATTTTCTGCTGAAAAATCAATTGGATTTCTGTAGTGAGTAAGAAACATAAAATATCTTATTGCCTTTCCAGGGTAATTTTTTAGCAAATCTCTAATTGTTGTGAAGTTGCCGAGACTTTTGCTCATTTTTACTTTATTCACATTAATCATTCCATTATGAACCCAGTAGTTTGCAACTTTTTTTCCATAAGCTGCCTCACTTTGCGCTATTTCATCTTCATGATGCGGAAATATTAAATCCTGACCGCCGCCATGGATATCAAATGGCAAGCCTAGAATTGAATGAGACATTGCACTGCATTCAATATGCCAGCCAGGTCGCCCTTTTCCCCAGGGAGAATTCCATTCTGGCTCGTCAGGCTTGCTGAATTTCCATAAGACAAAATCCTCTTTGCTCTTTTTGTTTTCTTTTATAGAAACTCTTGATTTTCCTTTTTGCTTTTTAATGTCTAAATGAGCAAGCTTTCCGTATTTTTTGAATTTCTTTACATTGTAGTATATTCCATCGTCTATAATTTTGTAAGTATAACCTTTTTTTTCAAGAAGCTGGACAAGCTCAATCATCTGCCTTACATATTCTGTTGCTTTTGGCTGTATGTCTGGAATTTGAATACCAAGATGCTCGTAGTCTTCTTTATGCACTTTGATATTTCTTTCTGTAAGCTTTTTTATATCCTCATTCAATTCGTTTGCTTTTTTGATAATTTTATCTTCAATATCCGTAATGTTGGAGACAAATTTAACTTTATATCCTATAAATTTAAAGTATTTTCTTAAAATATCAAAAGTGACTTGCTGCCTTGCATGGCCTAAATGCGGCACATCATTGACTGTTGGACCGCAGACATACATTCCTACCTCTCCTTTCTTTATTGACTTGAAAACTTCCTTTTTTCTTGTTAATGTATTGAACAGCTTTAATTCTTCTGCCATGTGTTTTTTAGGTTAATATCTGTTATAAGGGTTTCTATCTCTTTGAGAGATTTGCAGGACATGAGTTTTTGCCTTAGCTTAGATGCGTTGCTAATTCCTTTCAGGAAATTGCTTCCCAGGTATTTTATTCTCCCAATATCTATTATATTATGCTTTTTAGCAAGCTTTATGTATTGCTTGAACTGGCTTATTTTTTGCTTTTCTGTTATTTTTTCATATTTGCCTGTTTTCATTAATTGAAGGATTTGCTTGAATATCAATGGATTGCTTAAAGCGCCGCGGGCAATCATAACTGCATCACAGCCAGTTTCTTTTAGCATTCGCAGAGCATCTTCCGGCTTTAATATGTCTCCATTTCCTATAACTGGGATTTTTAGATTTTGTTTGATGAGTTTAATCTGTTTCCAGTCAGCTGGGATGTTATTTCCGTGAATTGCAAGCCTTGCATGAACTGTAATTGCATCTGCGCCTGCTTTTTCAATCATCTTGGCAATCTTGAGGGCATTGTTTGATTTGAAACCAAGGCGGATTTTTGCTGTAATCGGTTTGCCAGATTTTTTAAGAATCTTAATCATTCCAGCTATTTTTTCAGGATTGTTCAGAAGGAATGAGCCCGCTTGATTTCCAATAAGTTTTATTGATGGGCAGCCGCAATTAATATCGATTAAGTCAAAGTTTTTTGCATATGGGATAAGCTTTTCAAATTCTTTTTCGCTGTTTCCTGTAATTTGTATGCCTAATGGTTTATCTGCTTTTGAGGTTTGCATTAGTTTTTTTGTTTTGGGATTTTCATGCAAAATTGCATCTATATACAGCATTTCAGTGTATGCAAGACTTGCGCCAGCTTTTCTGCATAGCAATCTGAATGGCAAATCTGTTACATCAACCATTGGAGCTAAAATGAAAGGATTTTTTAGCTTGATATTGCCTATTTTGACTTGCTTCATATCTGTTTTAACATAATAGTCTTTATAAATTATAATCGCCTTTATTTAGCATGGAAAAAGATATCGACAGAATAGCAAAAAGCAATGATGTGGATATAGTGGTAAGGGTTGACGATTTTAATGGGAAGAGGGGGGTTACAATAAGGGAATTTGTTAAAGGGGAGAGATATACTGGTTTTACAAAGGCGGGAACAAGAATTCCTGCTGATAAGTTTCATTTGTTTAAAAAAGCTATAAATTCGATTGACGAGAAAGATTTGGTTGAAGAAGTTAAAAAAAATGGCGAACTCTTTGGGCAAGATCCTTCAAAAGTGAATGGTGCTGGGGAGAAGAAGGCTGTTGGGAAGGTTGATGAGGCTGAATTTTAGCTTTGTCAGCTCCCGTGTTTAGTATATCATATAATGCCTCTCTGGGAACTAAAACAAAGGAGCCATCAGAGGGCATATGCATTGGATCAAGGGGCTCTCTTTCTTCCTTTTTTTCAGTATAAAGTTTTCTATAGTTAACGAATGCAGAATGCCACATAATTGGGTCTGCACGGGCTTGCTGAGCTGGATGAGGTATTGGCGGTTCAAATTTTATTCTTACAAGGCCTCCCTCTATTCCAAGTGTTGGCCTGTGATTCTTATCATAGAGATAATGAATTTCTGCTGGGTAGAATTCTTCGCTCAACGGATAGCCATATTGCTCTTTATCTTGCCCATCTCCTGGATTTCTTTGCATGAATATAGTCGTCGTTCCTGTCGGCGGCTGAATTTGATGCCCAGCCATTTTTTATTTAAGAAATAGGCATATATAAAGATTATCTCATTGACAAGATATGCCCCTGCTAATCTCCTGTTGAGCTGTCTTCAGGACTTTTTTCTGCTAGTAGGTCTGCAATTTGTGTTTCTGAAGATAAGGATTTTGCATCTTCTATCTTTTTATCAAGCAAAGAAGAGCTTTTGCCTTTCTTGTCTCTTCTTTCTTGCAAGACATTTAATCTTTGTTTTATTAATGCATCTGCGTATGCAAATAATCTTTCTGTCACGAAATCTAATGGCAAGGTTGTTTTAAGTCCCTCTCTTAAATGAGCTTTGTGCCAGTCAGCCGGCGTGTATTTATGATATGCTTCAACTTCTTCTGATGTAAGGGGAATATGCGCAATTGCTAGCCTGTAATTATCAACTCCGACTTTTCTTGGCTCTGGAAACAGGAAATACAATCTGTTATCTCTAAAATGCAAGCTTCCTTCTTCTGTTTTTTCTTCCATTGTTTCTCTAACAAAATATAGCTTAAAAGGATTATTGCCTTGAAATGAAGGTTTTTAAATGGGCTTTTAATTGATTGTATATGAAATATCAGAGTAAACGTGAAGATAAAGGAGAAAGAATTCGGCAGCCAATAGTGACTGTAGCTGGGCATGTAGATCATGGCAAAACAAGCATATTAGATAGATTTAGAGGGAGCTCTATTCAAGCAGGAGAGGCAGGAGGAATTACCCAGAAGATTAGTTTTACAAAATATCCGTTTGAGCAGATTTTGAAATCCTGCCCTTTGATAAAGGAAAAAGGCATTAATCTTGAAATTCCTGGATTTTTGTTTATTGATACGCCAGGGCATGCTGCTTTTACTAATTTAAGGAAAAGAGGAGGAAGTCTTGCTGATTTAGCAATAGTTGTTGTTTCAATTAAAGAAGGCATAAAGCCTCATACTGCTGAAGTTTTGCAGATATTGAAAATGAACAAAACCCCTTTCTTAATCGCTTTAAACAAACTCGATACAATATCTGGATGGACAAAAAAAAGCAATTTGAAAGAATCTATTGAGGGACAGGCAATAAATGTAAATGATGAATTTCAGGAGTCATTATTGAGGTTTCAGGGAAGCCTGCAAGAGCACGGATTTGATTCAGATTTATATTATCAAATAAGCGATTTTACAAAGAAAATCGCAATCGTTCCATGTTCTGCCCGCACTGGAGAGGGAATTTCGGAATTGCTTTTTGTATTATGCGGACTATGCCAGAGGTTTTTGAAGGAAAGGTTGACAATAAAAGAGGATGTTGCAA
>Ga0233420_10001051_pt1 | contig 10936 bp, 14 predicted proteins | sample Watercolumn_Mata_4_FD_183009 | JGI IMG/M metagenome (GOLD analysis project Ga0233420, IMG submission 183009) | Freshwater microbial communities from Lake Matano, South Sulawesi, Indonesia - Watercolumn_Matano_2014_102_MG | ecosystem: Environmental > Aquatic > Freshwater > Lake | place...
ACGCTATGGATAGCTCCTCTACGAGCCAAGAGTTTTTTAATGTGACTATAAATAGTCGATCCAGTTTCTAACATCTGTGAGAATTTACGTAAATGACTAGGAATTACAAAGAATTCTTGAAAATCTAGGTTTCCTGCCCCATGTTTGCCCCCGTTAATCATATTGAACAGGGGAATGGGACAAAAAAGAACCTGGTCATTTTGGCAATATTCGGCCAGATATTGGTAAAGTGGCTTTTTTTCTGAAGCGGCGATAGCTTTGGTAAAGGCCAATGACACTCCAAGGATGGCATTTGCCCCCAAACGGCCTTTGTTTCTTGTTCCATCTAAGTCAATCAAGGTTTTGTCAATTTCTTCAATAGACTTTGCCTCCGTGCCGACTATTTTTTTAGCAATTTCATCATTAACATTACTGACCGCTGTCAAAACTCCATTGCCCAGATATCTATCTGTCTGCTTGTCGCGAAGTTCGGCGGCTTCTTCGGTGGTTCCGGTCGACTCTCCTGAAGGCACCGAAGCCACTCCATAGTTTCCGTCATCCAAAATGACCACCGCCTCAACTGTGGGAGTCGAACGGGAATCAAGGATCTCTCGGGCATAGACTTTATTTATTTTTGACATATCTAAGTTCGCTTTCGTAAACTAACTTTCGGGTTTTATCGATAACATCAGGGTTAACCGAAATACTCGTAATTCCCCAAGAAACTAGCTTCTGGACTAAATCAGGATATTCAGATGGAGCTTGGCCACAGATTCCGCAAGCTACACCTCGTTTTAAACAAGTTCTAATAATTTTTTCCAGAGCCCAGAGAACGGCCGGATTTCTTTCATCGAACTCAGAAGACACTTCCGAATTGTCTCGGTCGGTTCCCATAATCATCATGGTCAAATCATTACTACCAATGGATACTCCATCCACCCCAACATCCAAAAACTCATCGAGAAGAATAACATTACTGGGTATCTCGGCCATCATATAGAGTTTAAAACTACCTGATCTTTCCAAGCCACTAGTGGCTACAATCTTTTTAACTTCCAAAAGTTCTTTTGGAGTACGCACAAAAGGAATCATTAAATGCAAATTGTTGAGACGGTGCTCATTTCTCACTTTTTTAATCGCCGCCAATTCCAATTCAAAAACTTCTGGGTCAGAAATGTATCTGAAGGCGCCTCGATAACCCAACATAGGATTACTCTCTTCAACTTCAAACAAATCTCCTCCTTTCAAATGACGATACTCATTGGTTTTAAAATCGGTGGCTCGATAGATAACGTTGCGGGGGTGAAAAGCTTTAACAAAACGCAGCAAACCTTTAGCCAATTCGTCAACAAAAATTTGGCTGTGGCCGTCACGGATCATTTTTTTAGGATGAATACCAATCCCAGCAATCATAAATTCGGCCCGCAGCAAACCCACGCCATCAACATGTTTTTTGGCAATCTCTTCTGCTAAATCAACTTCGGCCAAGTTGACGTAAACTTTAGTCGCGGTCTTCATGTGTTCGGTTTCCTCGGCTAATTCTCTGGAGTTGTCAGTTGGAATGTTTAGAGATTTAGAATTAACCGAACCTTTATAAATTTCTCCGGCCGCTCCATTTATGGTGACTATTGCTCCTTCCAAAAGAGTCACGGTGGCTTTGGTAGTACCAACCACACAGGGTACACCCAACTCACGAGAAACAATAGCCGCGTGTGAAGTCAGTCCTCCCCGATTGGTGATGATTCCGGCGGCTCGACGCATAGCCGGAACAAAGTCTGGGGTGGTCATATCGGTAACCATAATATCGCCTTTTTCCACCTTATCTAGCTCTTTAATATCTTTGACAATCCTTACTGGCCCACTGACAACGCCAGGCGAAGCGGGAGCTCCTTTTAACAAAACGTCTAACTTCAAATTACCAACTTCAAATTTTAAATTAGTTTGTCCCAAAGTGGTAATCGGACGGGCCTGAACGATGTAGATTTGTTTATTTTCGATAGCCCACTCAATATCTTGGGGAAACAGATAGTGGGAATGGATTTTTTGACCTTCAGCGGCTATTTTTAAAACCATTTCGTCGGAAATTTTTTGAGAAGCCTGCTTATTTTTGGGAACCTTAACCTCTTTGATTTCTTTGTCGCCACGAATTTCCATTACTTCTTGACGGGAGACCTGCTTATTCACCAACTTGTGGGTCTTTTTGTCAACCTCAAAATGATCAGGGGTCACCACACCCTGAACAATATAATCACCCAGACCATAAACGGCCTCAATGACCAAGATATCCTTGTCTTGCGAAATGGGATCAACAGTAAACATTACCCCAGAAACCTCAGATTGAATCATTTTTTGCACTGGAGCGGCAATCCCGACCTTGAAGTGGTCGTATTTTTTTTGTTCGCGGTAAAAAATACTTCGTGATCCAAAAAGTGAAGCCCAGCAATCACGTACTCGCTCGACAACATTAGCGTCTCCAGAAATATTTAGGAAAGAATCGTTTTGGCCGGCAAAAGAAGCGTCGGACAAATCTTCTGCTGTAGCGGAAGAGCGGACGGCCACCAGCTTGGCTCCCAGTTTGTGATAATAATCAAAGATTTCTTTAGCGATTTCTTCTGGCATGGCTGATTTTCTAATCAGCCTTTGGATTTGTTTTGATGCCTCGTCGAGCTGAACGTTGTCAGAAATATTGCAAACTGAGAGTACTTTATGGATCTGAGACCGTAAATTATGAGCGTCTAAAAATGAAAAATAGGCGCCAGACAAAACCACAAACCCGTTGGGGACATTTACTCCGGATTTTGTTAATTCTCCTAAATTAGCCCCTTTACCCCCAGCAGTTTCTACATCCTCTCTTCCAAGTTCAGAAAACCATTTTACAAAGCGGGCAGACCTCATAGTTCAATTATTAATTGAAATCAACCAAAACTCAAGGGCAGCAATTAGGTTATATGGAACTGTTGAGGTCTTTTGTTTGTAGTCGATAAGCAAAAGTTCGTCGAGCCATTTTTGATTTTTATTTTTTAATGTTCGAGTAACCAAACTGGCAAACAACATCTCAACAGGCTCGGTTTTCAGAGACTCGTGAAAGGTTTTTAAATTAGGCGTATCGAGAAATTTAAAAATGTGTTTTGGATATGGAAAATACTTAACTTCCCCTTTTTTAATTTGTGCACTTACGTCCCGACATTCCCAAATAATTAAATTGGAAGGGTTTTCAGTTTCTAAAAAATCGACAATCTCTTTCTTGTCGTTGCTGGTCCTTCTAGAAAAAATATTCTCTATAAAAACTTTTTCATTGTCAGCAAACAAAGGGATAGTAGAAAGCTTTTCTTTGAGATCAACCAAAGTAGAAACTTCCGTTATTCGCGGTTTTAACTCCAAAAAATATTTTCTCGATTCAACCTGATCCTCACCATGAATGATTAACATTATCTGATTATGCCACTCTATTTACTGGATTTCCTGCTGCCAAAGCAACGGTGAGATCAGCTTGTGGATTGTATACGACAATTCTCATATATTCTACTCTATTTTCAAAATTAAATTTTCAACAGAGGTAATAAAATTTGGTATTTGGGAAAAGACTTCTTCGGCTTTTTGTTCATCATAAAGATGGGCGGCCTCATTGCGGCTTTTGAGATATTCAAACCAGATTACTGGATCATCAATCAAACCCAAATCAGCTGCTACCCGAAATGAATCTTTGGGACTAACTGCATCTAATCTGCCTTTATCTTCGGCATAATCTTTGATAGTTTTCCAAACCAATTCAAATACAAACTCGAATCTCTGAATTACTCCATCTTTATCCAATTGATTCTTCACTTCCGGGATTGCCTCTTTAAGTCTGGCAAAAGCCATTTTCAATTCGGACAAGCGATCGGTATAGGTCATAAGCTGATTATATTGGATAGAGCTTTATTTTTAAAGTACTCTGGTACAGATGAAAAATCGACCACATCGGTTAGATAAGGAATATCGGAGTCTCTTAAATCATCTTGAATTTTAATCAACAAAGATGAAGGCACTTTAGTCGCACCCAAGATACCGATATCAAGATCACTAAACCTACGATGGGTATTAGAAACTCTTGATCCAAATATAAATACCTTGTATTGTGAATCGACTAGATATTTACTTAGTGTTAATTTTACCTGCATTAACGTGTCTGAGTTGACCATGAATTTATTTTAGCACTTTTTAGCTGCTTATACAGTTCTTCAACCCGATCGTGATAATGGCGGAAGGAACGGTGCTTGTGGGTACGATGAGGAACTAAAGCTCCAGAAAAGTTTTTGGGGATGTGAAGCAGTTCGTGAATTAGGATTTTTTCTTGCTCGTCCAAGCTTTGTTTGTAAAACTTTTCCGAAATAACTTCGATGCAGTAGTGGGCTTTGATGTTAAGCCCCATCTGCCAGATTTTGGGCAGGCTCCAAATACGAGCGTAAGATCTCCCAGAGGAACCGATACTTTTAAAACAGATTAGATTTTTGGCTGAAATATATTTAAGGTTGAGTTTTTTAACCAAAAAATTAATCCTTTTTTGTATATCAAAGGCAAATTCTAGTTTCATTTAATTTCATCTCCGACTTTAACACTATTTTTATCGACCTCCCCCGCGGCTACTTCTAAAACTTGATCCACCTCTTGATTGGGTACCAAAGTTTTTGGATTTGAAATGTGAGTATTTATCTGAACAACTTTTTTATTTCTGATCCAGATGAAATCAAGATTAAATTTCATATCTTTCATCCAAAAGGAATATTTATCCGGTTTGTCGAATATAAACAACATCCCAAAATCGGGATCCAGTTTGTCCCGACCAGAAAGACCTTGTGTTCTAGACTCATTGTCTTTGGCCACTTCAACGTTCAAGAGCCAATTGCCTACCTGCAATCTTTTAAATTTATCCCATAGGTTGGACTGTTCGTAGTTAACCGTATACGATTTAAAAGTTTCCAGTTTGCTGGGAATTTGCAAAACCGCCAGCAAGGGACTGCCTTTTACTTTGGAAAAAGTTTCAATTTCTTTATAAGCGTAATTGGCTTTGCCGTCCCGGGTTTTTAACGAGAATTTGGCAAAGTCACCATCGGCAGCAAAAAGCAAAAACGGAGTAATTGTCACTATCTGCTCGTCAGTCCAAACTTGAGAATACCCTAAAGTATAAAAAGGGGTTTTGTTGATCGTCCCAGTTTCGGTGATAAAAACAGGCAAATTTGGACAACCAAAAGATTTAAACCAAAACAGTTCATAACGATAACTAACTGGCCCCATAACACTTGAAGAAAAAACAGAGGCACTAAAGCCAGGGTTAGGATAGGCGTGAGAAGAAAAACCATCAACATATTTACACCAATCGGGATAAGCGGCAAACATTCTTTGGTAAAACAAATAGGGGATAAGGCTGGTTTGAGAATTAGGAACAGCCATATCTAAACCAGCAGAGAGGAGAAAGAAATCGGTAGAGCGTGAATTAAAAATCCGTTTTGCGTCAATGACCAAGGCTGCATATTCTTCGGGCGAAATTTCTCCGCCCCATTCATTGGCTCTGTTGGTTTCATTAAAAAGAATAATGTAGCGGTTTTTGGTTGGCCAGGGCATATCCGACAAAAAATTGGCAAAATCTACCAGGTCGTACGGAGTTGGTTTTACCCAATCGTTTTTTTCTGGATAGGTGGCCAACCTGATGATCGGAATTACCTTTAGATCGGCGCACTTTTTGAAAAAAACCTGCCATTTACCGGAATCGCGGTCGTTCGACCTCATGGGAATAGTCACATACCCCCATACTCCACCGTTACTGTTGACCAGTTTGGCCGCCTCGGCTAGCTCATCAGTATCAAGAATGTGTACTCCAAAACGGTTGTTGGGAACAGATAAGGGATCAAAAATGGCTCTTACTGAAGGCACCAAAGCACCAAGACTCAAGGCTAAAAAAATTAAGAGGTTTTTAAAATGTGACATAGGGCAATAGCTAAAGCATCGGCGGTGTTATCAAAATGAGTTCGCATCCCTTTCTTTTCTCGTATTTTAAATAATCTTTTTATTTTGTCTTTAATCACTTTTTTATCCGCCTTTCCGCTTCCCCCGATCATCAGTTTGACTTGCATCGGAGCATAATCAAAAATGGGTTTTCCGCCGTGATGAACAGCTAGTTTGATAACCCCAATGGCTTGACCAACTGCGATAGCAGTCAGAGCATTGGTAGCAAAAAACAATCTTTCAACGGCTACTTCGTCGGGATTAAAACCATTTATAATTTTTGCTATCCCTTTGTAAATAATATCTAGCCTTTTTCCGTGGGGCAGTTTCTTATCAGTTTCAATCAAGCCGCAACCCAAAATTTTCCCATTCTGAACTACTCCCCAACCAGTGGTAGCCATGCCGGGGTCAAGACCTAAAATTATTTTTGAGCTTGTAGAACCATTTTTCATAAACCTCATATGAAATATACGCCAATACCGAAGTTATCACAAAGGCCAAAAATGGATTTCCTTTGGACCACTCAATTCCTAACTTGTGCCAAACATAAAGCCCGAATCCCAGCGAGGCGAATCGCCGGACAGTTTGAAATTTTAAGTTTGAAATTTGAAGTGTTAGATGAAGTGCTGATGCACACCAGATAGCTATGAACAAATAACCAGCAACTACCAACCAAATATTTTGACTCTGACGAACATCAATAAGATTAAAACTCACCAAACCCAATATAAATATCAACCATACTTTTGCATTTTGCTTTTTTATTTTTTCTTTATAGAGAGCCAGCAAACTTCCCAATAAAAACGGCTCGAGCCTGGTAAAAGTATTCATATAGATGGTGAAATAGTTTTTGGGATCAAAAAACACAAACTTCAGGGCTGTGCTCAAAATGAGTCCCCAGAAAATTACACTCTTTAAATGCTTAAACAAAAGTGGAAAAACCAGATAGAACTGTTCTTGCATTGAAACGGCCCAAAGATGACCCACTAAAACAAAATTGCTCCAACCATGCAACATCACTTGCCAATTTCCAGCAAATAGCATATATAGCCAAGTCTCCTGATAATGACCAATTAAAAATAGATATAAAAAATATAATGGCCAAATGCGTAAAATTCTTTTAACGTAAAAGTTTTTTAAAGCCACCGGTTTTCCTAAAAAATTACTAGTGATCAGAAAACCAGACAAAGTAAACAGCAAGTCCATGCCAATCCAGCCGTTTTCTTTAATTAATAAAACTGGTATTTGAATATGGTGCAAAAATACCCAAACAAATCCCAATAAACGAATGATGTCCAGTCCCTCAAAGTACATTTTTATTTTTATCCATGCCTTGTGCGTCGTCTGTACGAGCAATCCGTGTTGTAGCCGCTTCGCCAAGTTGAGTAAAAATACCCTCAGTATTCCAACAAGATAATTTTTGTTTTCCACCAGCAGTTTCAAAAGGTAAATCAAGGGGCGTCGCAAATTCCGACGCCCCTTTGCCCACAGGAGACATGAGAACCGCCAGCTCTTCATCGCGGTAACGTAAATCACGTATATATCTTGCTGGATCAGTTGAATTAGTTAATGCCGCTACAACATCGGAAATTACAAACCACCACTCAGCTTCTTTTTCAACATAATCTTCTAGTTCAATGGCAAAAAATCTTTTCATTGCGTCCATTATACACCTGGCTCTTATCTTCACCTTTCACTCATGAGATGGAACAATCGACTTTTTGTGATGTTGTTATAGATAGTTTGATCATATCGAGGACATCCTCGAAATGGTTATGTGCAAAATCAATAGGTTTCTGTACCATATCCTCTTGATTTTTTGTAACCAGCGGCTTGGGCTTCTTTCTCACTACAAATTGATCAAGATCAATATCTAAATCCTTGGTTTCAGCATACCCAAATATTAGATTTCTATAAGCTGATCTTGTCGGTTCGTTAACAGCTGTTATTGTATCGTTCAGTGACTCGAAGAGTTTTTTTTAGTGCTGGACGATATGTGTGTTCGAGAGCATTTCCAATTGCCAGTTCAGTTTGCAATGTGCTTCACGATCTCTTTTTTAGTCAAAGGTATAAGCTTTGTTGTATTTCCTTACTAGTTCAAATTGAATGCGATTCGATTCTTTTGCCGCATATTTAATAATTTTCTTTTTCTCTCCCGAAGGATAATCGAAAAAGCTCTTGCCTTTGGCTACTTTCTTGTTAATTATTTTTGAAAATAAGTTCATACTTATGTTATTTTAATGTGGTCAACAACTCCTCAATAGTATACTTTACTTTGAGATAACTATCAATATTTTCTATATTGAACTCTGTATCTTGAATACCCTGATTAAAATCTTTCTTAATTAACCACAACTCAATTTCATGTCCAAACTCAGCCTTGATTTTATTGACGCAATCTTTTGATTTGAAGAATTCGTCTACAAAAGCACATTTTGGTATATTTCTTCCCTCACCAACCTCTCTTATTTTAGTAAACCTCCAAGCAACTATTGGATCTTGATAAAGATAGATGAGTCCAATCTTTCGTTTGTGTTTTAGGCATCTTTGAATATTCCTCTTTGCAATATTATAGTTTGAAAAAGTACCGTCCAAAAGAAAATCCTGGTTATTATGAAAAACATAGTCTAATATTTTTTCTACTCCAAGAGACGCAGCCGGCTGCAATTCCCATGCGTTTTTATGATTATAACCAGGTAGAACATCACGTATCTCATCAGCATCTATTCTGACAATTTTTCTTGAAGGCTCTTTGTCCTGCAATTGTTTTATAAACCCTTTGGAGAATTCAGTTTTACCTGCTCCAGGTGATCCTGCCATAAAATAAGAAGAGGGAGTTATAACTGGCGGGTAAGTTTTCAAACTTGCAAATCGTTCGCAGATACTCTTTTTGTTTAACTTTACATATTCCTGAGCCTGTTTATCAATTAAACTTAAAACCATAATATTATTTTACATCTTTATATATTTTTTCCCCACACCCACCTGATTTTTTGTGGCCTGCAGCTATGGCCAAAAATATGTGATACACTAAGGACATGGGCCAGAGAAAATTTGAAGGCCATGTTATTGCAGAAGTATTGGAGCTGAGATTTGCCTCTTCGGGAAAACTCGTTTCATTACCCAAAAAGCTGGGTGATTTTATAAACAAAGGCGAAATTATTGCCTCACTAGACAAAAAGCTTCTACAATTGGAACTGGATCAAAAGCTGGCGGATAGTATGGTGATACGAAACAAGAAAATTATGGTTCAGGCAGACCTCGATGCTTCGGTTCGCGACGTGGAGCTGGCTAAATACAAGCTTGATCAGACAGATTTATATGCTCCCTGCAATGGACAGATTATTGACCTGGGCGGCAATGCCGTGGGCTTAAATATCACTCCTTCCGCCAACGCTATAAAAATTATTAGAAACGACTTAATCTTTCAAGTAAAAATTAAGCCTGAAGAAGTTCATTTGTTTAATAACCCAGCTTTAGAACTACCCATCGATTTCCCTAAACTGGGCAAAAAACTCTTTGCTAAACCCAGTCTGCCACATCCCAACGATAAATTTGAATACTTGGTCGATTTTATTTTGTCTGATTCCAAAAACATTCCCCTGAGCATCGAAGGTTATGTTTTGAATTGAAAATTTTTTAATTATTGCCAGCTTTTGACCCCACACCCTCCTGATTTTTTGTAACCTGCGGCTTGGGCTTCTTTCTCACTACAAAACCATTGTTCACCGCGCCAGAGCTCGATGCGGGTGGTGTTGTACTGGATGCATCCGGGGAAATGATAGGCTTTTTCTCCTCTATGTAACCATTCCTCAATAATATTACCCTTGATGACACACTTGGGTTGTTTTTTATTTTCATACTGAGTACAGAGTTCACTGTAAATCCCTCTTTTCTCTGTTTTGTTTTTGGCATCAACTGACTTTAATACCCCCTGTTTATCCAGTGTTGATGAAGAATATGATACCCAACCGGTTTCCAATAATTTTTTGTCTATCCAATCTTTACCTATAAAGACACTGGCAACTTGTCGACCAAATACATCCCGTGCTACAACATACATATTAATTTTTTTGCCCAAAATCAACCTTTCCAGTTCCTTCTTGGCTTGTTCTCCGCCACAATTGCTAATTTCTGGAGCATCAAGTGTGTCAAAACGAATCATCGAGCGGTCAGTAGTCTCAAAAGTATCACCATCTTCGACCAGAGCCACCGTGTACCAAGTCTTTTCGCGCACCGATTGTGCCTGCCAACTCAAAAATGAGAGTATCCCAATTGCCCCAACAATCAGCCTTTTCTTCACTATATATATGATACACCTTGAGTGGGGCGACTGGGATTCGGACCCAGGACCCACAGCTTAAAAGAAAGAAAAATTGGTGGGGCGACTGGGATTCGGACCCAGGACCCACAGCTTAAAAGGCTGGTGCTCTACCACTGAGCTATCGCCCCTCCAATTTTTCTCTAATCCAGTCTCTTCCGACGTGTGATTTGAGATACTTTTCTCTGGTCAAGGCTGCTTTTCGTGTTTCAAACTCTTCCGAATACACAAGCTGCCAGGGACCATTATTTATTTTGGTATAACTGGTAGATTTTGATGGCATAAGACCATTATGTCTTTGCAATCTAAGATCTAAGTTGTTTGTTTGTCCAATATAGATCTTATCAAATGGGTTTTTAATTACGTATACATGATACATAAACAAGTTAAACCCAATTGGGTGCTGCTCTACCACTGATCCGGCTTTGCCGGACCCAGCCAGTTAATTATATCTCAAAATTGAATATCTGGTAAAATTAAATAGCCGGCCTCATCGTCTAACGGCTAGGACGCAGGGCTTTCATCTCTGCAATCGGGGTTCGATTCCCCGTGAGGTCACCAAAAGTGAAATCGAGTTGGAAGTGGGTGCAGCGCTGGCTGCGCCCGCCTCCGCAGACAGCGCTGCAAAGGGAAAATTCACATCCGCCGAGAGCC
>Ga0233420_10001052_pt1 | contig 10928 bp, 12 predicted proteins | sample Watercolumn_Mata_4_FD_183009 | JGI IMG/M metagenome (GOLD analysis project Ga0233420, IMG submission 183009) | Freshwater microbial communities from Lake Matano, South Sulawesi, Indonesia - Watercolumn_Matano_2014_102_MG | ecosystem: Environmental > Aquatic > Freshwater > Lake | place...
ATGATGACGATGCTCCTAAGCCGGCCACCGATGCAGACATCGACAAGTTTTTTGGAGAAGCCAAAATCGCTATCCAAGAAAAGCTGACCTTGCCTGATTGGGTTCAAGACGAGCTCAAAAAGCCTAAAGAAGAAAGGCGCAAAATGAAGGTCCGTTTGACAGTCGGTCTCGACCACGAAGGCCGAGTCAAGCGTCTCGAAAAACAGGCACTTTCAGACGAGGATCTCGAAAAGCTCTCGACTGCACTCGAGCGTGCAGTGTCGGCAGCTTCTCCCTTTGCCAACCTGCCCAACTTTAAGCAATCCGAGTTTATCTTTACAGTGCGCGTACCCAACGGCAAGGTCAAGATCGAAAGACCAGAAGGCACATCAAGTCTGTAGATGGCCTATAGAGAGCTCAGGATCGCTCCCGGATAGTAATGCCTCAAAATGGCCTCATACTTGAGGCCATTTTTTGCATGCCCATGCGCTCCAATCTGTTGCAAACCTACTCCATGCCCAGATCCAGTGCCCATAACAGAGAGCTCGGCGAGCAAGCCGTTGAGATCCATTCTGTGCTCAAAAAAGATCTTGGCACTTGGCAGACGTTTGATCCTTGCCTGGGGATTGGCAAAAACAGAACGGATCACCAATTCTTTTTTGATGATCCAAGTGCCCTTGCTGGTATGGATGCCTAATTCGATCAAAGTGCCGGCAGCACTGCGCTTTATTGGCTCGAACTTTTTGATGAGGCCAAAGGCATTACTGGGAGGCGCCACTATAAATGGTGCATTGTCCTTGATGCGGCGCAATTTTTCTATTTGAAAATGCATCTGCCCTTCGAGCTGATTTGCCGTGAATACGTGCTTAAATCTAAACTTTGCATTCCAGGCATCTGCCGAAAACGTCTTGTCCTCAGCATCTCGATTATACAAATAGCGGATCAGAGCCTCATGAGACAAGGGTGGATCTTGCGCAAATTGCCCTTCAAAGACTGATTTGAGGTAGGCGATCGGAGCAGGAGGAAAAGCATTGCTGATTGGATCAGAAAAGCAATTTTGAAAATCTTCCGTGACGCCGCCGGCACATGCGCTAAATAAAGCCAAAATGGGCTTTTGCTGATAAGTGAGTATCTTGAGGCTGGTCTTTTGGATCGCGTCTTCGATACGTGGATCGATATGCTTATTGAGACCACTAAAATACTGGCAGCAAAGATACGAATCGCAAACCGAGACCTTATCTGGGCCGTGATCTATGCGGGGGTTGAGAGCATAAGTCCTGGCAGCAACGGCCTGGCATTTGAGCGCTTCGGGATGATAACTGGCAGGCATCTCCGATTCGAGCACACCTCGCATATATGTCTCGATCGGGCAAAAGAGCGATAGACCCAACTTATCCTGCGAACGCACGGCGATCCTCAAAGTGCCAAGATAAGCAGCATCCACCGAGTCTTGGCCTCCGGCACGGCAGAGATCAGCTACCAATATCGGCTCAGATTGGGCCGCAATAAATATGGTGGATTCAGAGGATAAACCGACAAATGGCCTGCCCTTATCACTTATTTTTAATTTGCCATCGAACACGTATACGGTGATCGGTCCGTCAAAACTATGGATCAAAGCACCGCCAGGCTTGTCAAGCAATCGCAATTGCCCCGAGCGGGATTTGATCGTCACAGACCGGTGGTCCAGACTCGTCAGCTCTTTGTTAGTGAGTCCGATCCATATTTGCATCGTTTGCTTTGGTTTTTAATTGGCGGAGCAGGAGGGACTCGAACCCCCAACCCCTTTCGAGGCAGCCGCTTTCAAGGCGGTGTCTTCATCCAGCCAGGTCTGCTCCATGACATAGACATTGCAAAGACATTTGATATTCTACAAGTGTTGCATACTCAGAGACAGTAAATATAAATAAGTGAAACAGAAAGAAAGACTGGACCAACTCATCGTCAACCGCGGGCTGATGCCCAGTCGCGAGGCAGCCAGGACTGCCATCATGGACGGTGGCATACTCGTTGATGGCAACAAGGTTACAAAACCAGGACAGATGCTGGACGCAAGCTGTGAGATCATCCTCCTCGATGCTTACAGACCGTGCCCATACGTCAGTCGAGGCGGTTACAAACTCAAGCAGGCCATCGATCGGTTTGCAATACAGCCTGCCGATCGTATCGCCATTGATGCCGGCGCATCGACGGGAGGTTTTACGGATTGTCTCTTGCAGCATGGCGCTCGCCTGGTCTATGCCGTTGATGTAGGCTATGGACAGATCGCCTGGTCTCTCAGGACTGATGAACGGGTCAAGGTGATCGAAAGAGCCAATATCCGTTATCTGACAAAGGATCAACTCTACGGAGACAATGCTCAACTCGCCGATTTGGCCGTTTGCGATCTCTCATTCATTTCACTCAAAAAAATCCTGCCCAATCTCATCACCTTGCTTTTACCAGGAGCGGACAGCGAGATAATCTCGCTTATCAAACCGCAGTTTGAGGTAGGGAAAGAAAAATTGGGCAAGGGTGGTGTGGTTAGAGAAAAAAAGCTGCATGCAGAGGTGGTTGGAGAAATCATTGATTTTTGCCGATCGATCGACCTCGAGATAATCGATCTCACCTATTCTCCGGTCAAAGGACCCGCTGGCAATATCGAGTTTTTGATCCACTTGCAATTGCGATCAGGGCAAAAAGATTTGCCTGTCGACAATAGCGCAGATTTGGATGGCTTGATCCAAAGAGTCATCGACGAAGCCCACATTGCACTCAACTAATCTAGACTAAAAATATTGCCTGCATCTCGCTCAGGTCATCAATGATCGAAAGTAGATTTTCGAGATCGCTACCATGATGCTCGGACAGCTCTCGATCTTGCAAGACCTGGACCAGGAGCTCACCTACAGTCAAATCTGTCTTTGCCCGGCATCGAGCTATCATGCCTCGAGCTATCGGACCCAATTGCACCACTCTTTGATCATCATCCCTATCGCGCAAAAATACCATATGGCATGGAGATTTTTTAAAACGCCGGGGCAACTTTTCGCCGGATTGGATAGATTCGATTAGATCCTGGATCGGATAATCAAAGTCGACACCGATCAGAGTGGGATTTAGTTGCACTGAAAGAGCTGCATACTCTTCTGGCGAGTGGTGATCTTTGGCACAATGGGATGCTGGAGGCAAATCGCCCTCATGCTCAATCACCTGCAACTCTAGCCACTCGTACTCGATAAGCTCTGACAAAAAAGGATAACGCGTGGCGTAAATATTTTTGTTGGCCTCCACAAACTGTGCAAGCCCCTGAGCCTGCCGATTAAAATTGTAGTGGGTTGCTTTGTTAGACTCTCTAAAAGCTTGTATGAGAGCATCAAACTTTTTGCCGAGCAGAGTCTCAGCAAGAGGATAAATACTAGCAAACAGTGAACGCCGACCATTTGCTATCAAGCGCGCATACAGCTCTATACCATCATGCACGGCCTGATCAGCGACATTGGCTCGAGCAAATACACCCTCTCCATCTGCATATTGATCGCGAGCTTCCTGATGCATCAAGATCTGATGCATTTGTCTCTCCGTCTCTTTCAATAGATCCACTTGCATCACTTTGTTTTTCATAGTGGTGCCACCAGATCGTTCACAATAGTGCTGTCACAAATATTACGAGCAGTTTTGCAGCTATATGTGGACTCGACCATTTTGCGGATGATGTCTAGCTCGTTTTCGATCTCAACAAAGTCAGGAAAATTTTGATCCCTCTCCAACATCACGGCTTTAGCATCACAACGCTCTAAGACGTGCTGCAAAAGCTCAAAAACCGGCTCTATGATTGGCGCACCATGCGTATCGATGAGATGCGTATCGGTATGACTATGCCCAGCCACATGGATCTGCACGACTCGCTCTAGTGGAAGGGCAGCCAGATAGACATACGGATCAAAATTTAGGTTGATCGAATTGACGTATACATTGTTGACGTCAAGCAGGATGCCACAATCCGCACGCTCGACAACCCTGGCAAAAAAAGACGCTTCTTGCATTTCAGAACCTGGCACATCCATGTAATAAGAGATGTTTTCCAAAAGAAAGGGCCGATTGCAAAACTCCTGGACTCTTTTTGCACGATCGGCAACATGCAGAGCTGCCTGCTCGGTCAACGGCAAAGGTAATAGCTCGTGCATGTAATCGCTTTCGAATGAGGTAAAACAAAGATGATCCGAAAACCAGGGAGCATCGATGTAATCGAGAAGAGCTTTTAAGTCGTCTAAATAATTTTGGTCGAGCGGATCTGCGCATCCAATTGAAAGATTGACCCCGTGAGTGACGATAGTATGCTTGGCTCTGGCTTTGGCCAGCCTGCGGCGAGCATGTCCACCTATGCGCATATAATTTTCGGGCACGATCTCGAGCCAGTCGATTTTGTCGCTCCTCAGAGTCTCGCTGGCGATCTCGCGTCTAAGTCCCAGACCAATACCTAGATAAGGCAACTGGTCTTTACTATGCATGAAGGCACTTTTTTTGAGGCCCATGTCCAAGCACTCCGGTAATAAACAAACAAATAGAAGAAGGGAGGACTTGCGTCCTCCCTACACCTAAAACCACAAGGTCGATTACTTAGCTTCGCCCTTGGCTTTGCAAGAACCTTCCTTGCCTTTGCAAGAAGCTTCAGAACCTTCTTTCTTTTCTTTCTTAGATTTCTTGGTTTCTTTTACTTCTTTCTTGCACTCTTTGCCGTCTTTGTCAGTCTTGACCGACGATTCTTTCTTGACTTCGGTAGTCTCGGTAGAGTCGGCTGCCTTGACAGCAGTGTTCAACGAAAGACCGAGTACAGCAACGAGAGCGGCTGCGAGTTGGGTTTTAGTCATTTAAGACCTCCAGAACAGTGAGTTGTACTAGCAAACACTAAACGTTTGGTTTATCAAAAACAAACATTCAGTAGTGAAAATGATGCTAGGCAAGCAGTATTAAAAACAGTGTATTGAAAGGTAAGCTTCTGGTAAATTGCGCAAATCTAAGATATGCGGGCGTTTGCCAAAAAACAAATCTTTACACTTTCCCTCCTGACATCATCTTCATGTCCCCATTTTGAGAACTTAGGGCAAAGACTATTTATTCCGTCCAAATGTTTCCTATATCATTAGCACTCTTGAGGGCAGTCCTTTAACAATTAGCTAAGCACCAAAGGCATCGATCCAATGACTCAGACCACGGTCAACTCGTACTTTCAGCAACTCATTTCTGATTTTGTCGAAAAGGGGATCTTTCCTGATACAACTGTCGAAGCGAGCTTGCCCTCGTTAGCTGCAAAAATAAATACCCCAAGCGACAAGTTTTCATTCGACAACTTTATCCATTCATCACAGACGCCTTCATGGTCACTCAAACCTCTCAATTTACCCACCAAGGATAGCTCGAGATTTGGTCTGGATGCTCCTGTCTTTGTCTATCTGCCTGCGCAATGGCAAAAAATAGAATGTCTGGAAAATGCCTGCCAGATCTACGACGAGACTGGCAACACCGTCAAGCAGACGATCTATCTGATCGACAAGCACAAATGGAAAGAAACCCTGATCCAGTTTTTTAGCCAAAAGCAAGTTTGCGGCTTTGTCTATTACTTGATCCAACCGAGAGACTTTCATCAATTTATCTGCTGCATCGAAGAAGGCAATCGTCTATGGATCTGCGGATTTTACACGGCTGGAGACAAGATACTAGTCACCAAGGCTGATGCCACAGACACTCGCTCGCTAGATCTGCAACTGACATCTTTGATCAATAGCAACCCCTGGTACGGCTATACACAAAAGTAAAAGGACCGCTTACCCTAATAAGAAAAAAGGACCGCGTAAGCGGTCCTTCTCTTTAGATGGGATCTGGATTGCTCCAAATTACATTTCGTTGGTTGAGTCCATGGACGGGCTTGATACCTCTGCCTTTACTACACGCTTTTTAGCGGCAGGCTTTTTGGTAGCTGGCTTTTTAGCAACGGACTTTTTAGGAGCGGCCTTTTTAGCTACAGCCTTTTTGGGAGCTGCAGTCTTTTTGGCGGCGGCTTTCTTAGGAGCTGCTTTTTTAGCAACGGTCTTTTTGGCGGCTGCTTTCTTAGGAGCGGCTTTCTTAGCTACAGTCTTTTTAGCTGCTGCTTTCTTAGGAGCGGCTTTCTTAGCTACAGTCTTTTTGGCGGCTGCTTTCTTAGGAGCGGCTTTCTTAGCTACTGCTTTTTTGGCTGTTGCTTTTTTAGGAGCGGCTTTCTTAGCTACTGCTTTTTTGGCTGTTGCTTTTTTAGGAGCGGCTTTCTTAGCTACAGTCTTTTTGGCGGCTGCTTTTTTAGGAGCGGCTTTCTTAGCTACAGTCTTTTTGGCGGCTGCTTTTTTAGGAGCGGCTTTCTTAGCTACAGTCTTTTTGGCGGCTGCTTTCTTGGGAGCGGCTTTCTTAGCAGTAGCTTTTTTAGGGGCTGCCTTTTTGGCAGTAGTCTTTTTGGCAGCTGCTTTCTTGGTTTCTTCGGCTACGGCAGCGGCAGGATTAGTACGCTTGGTAGTCTTCTTTTTAGTCGTTTTAACGGCCATTTATTTTCCTCCTGAACGGTAGAAAGTGAAGACCGAACTCATAAAACGATGGAGAGATATTAGGAGAATCATCAAGGACATCAAATCTAAGCGAAGCAAAAAAGTCTAAGCAGGCGAAAGCACTTTAAAAACTTTCGGTAAGTCTTAGGACTTTTCTATTGCGGATGTTTTGTCACTGAAATTTTCGAGCTATCTATTCTGTCGATTGCTTGAGCTCTCGGCCCTCACCAAATTTGTGTCGCGATTTTGAATTTTCAAAATTTCGACATTCACACCACACGCTGCATAGAGTACATTCGATCCATGCAAAAAGCAACATATTTTGTTGGAGGCCTGGCACCAAATAAGACCTCACCGATCGAGGCGAGCGCTGCTGCCAAAATACTTCATCGCTCAAAATTGGCTCATCATGCAGCTTTCGAGAGAGCACACTATGCGTGGTGCCTCTCGCTGCGACTAAAAAATCCCGCAAAAAATTTTTTCGATTTCGTAAAAATCTCTACGCAATTTTAGACGCGCGCTGCTCCAACAAAACCAAACGCAGATCTAAAAGCTTCGGCTTGCAACTCTTTGAGCTGATGAAAATCGATGACGTCATGATCGATCAATCTCTCGTATTCTCCAGGCAGGGTGCAAGGTGCGGGATTGCGTCCAGGGTTGTCCGTGCAGATAGCGATTGCTACGCCTGCTTCCTTGCAGCGAGCAAAAACTGATTTGAGTTGAGCAAAATCTTTTAGTACACCCGTTTGCCTGTAGCTAGTCGGACAGACTTCGAGAGTGATCTGTCGCTTGGCTAATTCTTTTAGCATCTCAGGACGAGACAGAGGAATATGTATGCCGTGACCGATGCGATCAAGCGTGGGGAAATATCGAGGATCGACATTGTCGATACTTGTTTCGCCAAGGTGGCAAGTTGTCTTGAGTCCTGAAGCACGTGCCTTGGCCATCAGCCTGATCCAGTCCTCTGTTTTTTCGGTATTGATCTCTGGTCCAGCCAGATCGACTCCCACGACAGGACCAATATTGTCTTGGGCAACCTTGAGGATAGCTTCGTTGAGTTCGGTGGGCAATCGGCGATCAAAGCAAAGTATCTGCTTTACCGTGATTGGGTATTCACTTGGTCTGAGATTGGCCGATATCACTTCGACGATCTCGTTCATCTGACCAACGCGTTTATCATTGGACTGTTTGTGATCTGTTCTAAAAAATGGGTTGTATCTCAATTCGAGATAACCGAGGTTTTCAAAAGTGTAGGCACCTCGACACAACCTCAGGCAAAAATACGGAAGATGTTCCAGACTCTGTAGTTCTTCGACTAGAGAGTGGATCTTTACGAACTCTTCCAATGTACGACACGGACGTGTAAACCAGTTGTAGAAACCATCGTAGTCAGGAAAGTAACTCAGCACCTGGTGGTCTCTACGCTGCAAAAACTTGTAGATGATCCTAGGATGCAAGGCTCCACCAAGGTGTCTGTGAAGGTCTGCATATAGAGTCATTTTGTTGGCCACCTTTCAGGGTATATGAATAATCTCCCAGTCCGATGTTCCACGAAATGCAAAAAACGAAAACCTACGTACTCAGAACGAGCTTGATTGTCTTAGCTCTCATATTTGCCTTACTTATCGATCGCAACCAATCCTCGGCTCAGAGAGGTGATGTCTTTGTCTTAATCGAGACGACCAAAGGCCCGATAATATTACGGATCTATACCAGCGTACCCAATACTGCCCGCAACTTTATCGACCTGGTGCAACGTGGCTATTACAACGGCAAGACCTTCCATCGCGTCGAAAATTGGCTGATCCAGGGAGGATGTCCCATCGGTAATGGTCAGGGCAACTATGTCGACCCTCAGACTGGTCAGGTCAGACAAATCCCTCTGGAGATCAATCGCAATTTTGGTCATGTCCCAGGAGCTGTTGCCATGGCTCGCTCAAACAACCCAAATTCGGCAAGCTGTCAATTTTATATCCTCAAAAAACAAATGCCTCAGCTCAATGGACAGTATGCGATCTTTGGCGGTGTAGTCAGAGGCATGGATACCGTCAATCGCATCGGCATTGGTGATCGAATGATTAGAGCGAGCATAATCGACAACAATCAAAATCCAAACAACTCTAATACTGGCGAGCAAGGAGACCGAGTGCAAGGTGACCGAATACAAGGAGGTGCAGGTGGCGAGTCAGGATTTTGATCAAAAAAATTGTATCTATATATAGGATACGATTAAGCAAAACGACAATCGATCCTCAATGCTTTTTCGAGTCGACTGAGATACTCATCTCTGGAGATGAGCAGAGGATTAAACTGCTGAAGGTGATTGTTGTTGTATTGAGTATCGAGCAAGACATAACCTCTCTCTTGCATACGCTGTACAAGATAGATCAAGGCTACTTTGCTGGCATCTGTCCGTCTGAAAAACATAGATTCGCCCATGAATGCGCCACCAATGGCGACACCATACAAGCCACCAGCCAACTGCCCCTCAAAATAGGCTTCGACACTGTGAGCATAACCTAGATCATTGAGCCGGCAATAAAGATCAAGGATCTCCTGATTGATCCATGTCGAATCCCTATCAGCACAAGCTAACATCACACCTCTAAAGTCACGATTGACAGCGAGTTGGTAGATACCTTGCTTGTAAGTACGCATCAATCTCTTAGAGACATGAAACTGATCAAAGTCAAAAATGCATCGAGGATCAGGCGAATACCATCGGATCGTTCCATCATCATCACCCATGGGAAAGATCCCCTGGCAATAAGCTGACAAAAGTAGATCAATGTCTATCCGGCTGCTATCTGCACTCATTTAGATGCCACCGGAGGGGTCAACGAACGAATGTACTTGATGATCAAGGCAAGATCGGCATCGCTCAACCGCTCTTTTGCAAAGCTTGGCATACCCTTTTTAGGGAAGCCCTTTCTTATGGTTGCAGCCAAGCCAATATCGTCGGGATATTTTCTCAAAAAAAGACTGCCCTTTAAGGGTTTATCACCATTGATGGCATTTTCGCCCCGGGCATGACACCCCCAGCAACTGCCTTTGACAAAGGCCATTTTGGGAGTGAGATCCCGTGCAATCTTATTATCGGCTGCGCGCATGGGCGCAAGAGTGCAAGACAAAAGACAGATGAGGGCCGAAAAGATCAAAAGGCTCGAAGAGCTAAGTGTTGAGATTGAGATACTGTGGGTCAAAATAATCCGGGACATTGAGTTGATATACCTTAAAGACAAAGTCTATATCGTTTTCGTGCATCACTTCGGAACAAGACATCAATTGCAAAAAGGGTCGATAATCAGGCAGATAGGTATCGCAATCAAAATGAGCCCTTATCTCTGTAAGATACAGGAAACCCAGACGTTCGTGCTTGAGCGCCTCATCAAAAATCTGGGCTCCACCAATGACAAAAACTCGATCGACAGGTCCTTGCACCAATAGATCGAGAGCAGCATCGAGAGAGTCAACGGCAAAATGCCCCTCAGGCATCACATAATCAGGATTGCGCGTAATCACCACATTGATGCGCCCCTTGAGAGGCCTGGCTGCAGGAGGCAGTGACTCCCAGGTCTTGCGTCCCATCACTACAGCATTGAGGACATTGGGCACTGGAGTGGATGTGGTCAGATCGCGAAAGTACTTGAGGTCGGTGGAGAGCTTCCAGGGCAAGGCATTGTCCTTGCCAATCCCACCGGCCAGGTCACAAGCTAAAACTATGTCAAAACGATCTCGCATCTTTTTGAAGCAGGATATCTTTTCTACACAGCCACGGGAAACTTGATGAATCCCTGGTGCACGTAATTGGAGAGTTGAATGTCTTCGAAGGTCATCTCGAACACAGGCTTTTTGGCCATGCTTACCGAAGGCAGCGTGCCTGGTTCTCTTTTGAGTTGTTGTTTGAGCCCATCTAGATGGTCCATATAAATATGAGCATCACCAAAAGTATGAGTGAGAATGCCTGGAATTAAGTTGCATTCCTGGGCCACCATCATCATCAATAGAGCATAACTGGCTATATTGAACGGCACGCCCACGGCAAGATCCGCCGAACGCTGATAGAGCTGGCAATCAAGCCGACCATTGATGACATAAAACTGATACATCATGTGGCAAGGTGGCAAAGCCATCTGGTCGAGATCAGAAACATTCCAGGCTGTCACGATCAAACGTCTAGAATCCGGGTTTGTCTTGATCTCATTGATGATATTGCCGAGCTGATCGATATGCCCTTTTGTATATAGACCTGTCGCCGGATCCAGAGTGTATTTGGGCCATTGGCGCCATTGATAGCCATAGATGGGACCTAGCGATCCGTCTTCGCGTGCCCATGCATCCCAGATAGCAGTGTGTTCGTGCAAATCATCATGGATATTGGTGGAACCCTTGAGAAAC
>Ga0233420_10001053_pt1 | contig 10922 bp, 10 predicted proteins | sample Watercolumn_Mata_4_FD_183009 | JGI IMG/M metagenome (GOLD analysis project Ga0233420, IMG submission 183009) | Freshwater microbial communities from Lake Matano, South Sulawesi, Indonesia - Watercolumn_Matano_2014_102_MG | ecosystem: Environmental > Aquatic > Freshwater > Lake | place...
ATCCCGATGTCGTGGCCGCCTTGTGTAAAGGCGCGCTGGAATTTGGCGTGTGTTCCGGTTCCGCCCATCTTGTCTGTGGGCATGGCCGGGCTCATCGTGAGCTGGAGGAAGAACTGGCTGCCTTTACCGGCCGTGATCGGGCTTTGTTGTTTTCGACGGGGTACATGGCGAATCTGGGGGTGGTCTCCGCATTGGCTGGACGTGGCGACACCGTGTTCGAGGACCGCCTGAATCATGCTTCATTGCTGGATGCGGCGCGTCTCTCTGGAGCCAGGCTGAAGCGTTATCGGCATCGGAAGCTGGCCGAACTGGAGGCCGTTCTGACGGAAGCGCCACCTGACCGGAGTCTGATCGCCAGCGACGGTGTCTTCAGTATGGAGGGAGATTTGGCGCCGGTCGGGGAGCTTGCCGGATTGGCCAGGCGAATGGGCTGTTGGCTGATGGTCGATGATGCTCATGGCATTGGTGTGCTCGGCGAGGGGGGCGCGGGCCTTTTGGAGCAGCAGGGCATGAGGCAGGCCGATGTTCCGATATTGGTGGGTACGCTGGGCAAGTCGCTGGGTACTTTTGGCGCCTTTGTGGCGGGCAGCGATGAATTGATAGAGTTCCTGATCCAGCGGGCGCGCACCTACATTTTCACGACGGCCTTACCGCCCGCCATCGCCGCGGCAACCCGCGTTTCCCTGGCTATCGTTAGGGAGGAAGCTTGGCGCCGAGATCGTTTGGCCCAACTCGTTCGCCATTTCCGTGAGGGCGCCGGCACGCTTGGGCTACCGCTGCTGGAGTCTCATACACCCATACAACCCGTGTTGATCGGCGATAACGAGCTTGCCGTCAGGGTCAGCGGAAGGATGCGACAGGATGGATTTCTGGTAAGCGCCATACGGCCTCCCACGGTTCCCATCGGTACCGCCCGTCTCCGCGTTACGCTGACGGCCGCCCATTGCGAGGATCAGGTGGACCGATTGCTGGATGCCTTGGCCGATAGCTTGCCGAGTGATGGGCCGGACATCCCATCCTCGACGGAAATGGCATGAAACCACGGCGCAAGTCGGGCCTACACGTCGAAACCCTTGGAACCGGGCCTGATGTGGTCATGCTGCACGGCTGGGCCATGCATGGGGGCGTATTGCGGGATTTCGCCGAGAGACTCTCCCATCGCTGGCGGATCACCCTGGTCGATCTGCCGGGTCATGGCAATAGCGGCCTGCTGGCGGATTATTCCCTGGCTAGCGTCACTGAAGCTCTGCTAACCGTCGCACCGCCCACGGCCCACTGGATCGGATGGTCACTGGGGGCTTTGCTGTCCATCGCTGTCGCAATAAGGAAACCGGGTCGTATTGATAGCCTGACGATGATCGCCGGTTCGCCGCGTTTCACGGCGGCCAGCAATTGGCCAGGCTTACCCTCCGCAATGTTGGCGCAGATGGGCGCCAATCTGGAGCATGACTACGCGCGCACGCTGCAAAGGTTCATCGGCCTGCAAACATTTGGTCATGAGAATGCCAGGGGTTTGGCGCGGCGAATTCACACGCTCTTGGATGCGCGAGAACCGCCGGAAATCGAGGCCCTGCGCGGAGGATTGCATCTGCTGGAAGAGATGGACTTGAGGGCCGATTTGGCCAACTGCGATCAGCCTGTTTTGTGTCTTTTGGGTGCGTATGATCGCTTAGTGCCCAGGGAGTCGGCGCCCGCCCTGCGCGCCTTGAGCAGTAACATGGAAGTTCATCAGCTCAGGGCGGCGACGCACTTGCCCTTTTTGACTCATCCGGAAGAGACATGCCGATTGCTCCATGCCTTCCTTGACCGTCAAACGCAAGGCGCGGTCTAGGAATTGCATGGCTCTAGCTGACGATCCCTACGCGAAGTCCCTGGTTGCGCGATCCTTTTGCATGGCGGCTTCCGGCTACGACGCCGTGGCGGCTTTGCAGCGATCGGTCGGCGCAGCACTGATGTCACGGAGGCCGGCAGCTAAAGGCATGGCCCGGATTCTGGACATAGGCGCCGGCACGGGTTTTTTTTCCGTGGCGTTGGGATTCCATTATCCCGGCGCCCAGGTGATCGGTGTGGATATTGCCGAGGGGATGCTGCATCTGGCGCGACGGCGATTCTCGGGATATCTCGTGGCGGGTGACGCGGAATCGCTGCCAATCGCAAGCCATTCCGTGGATTTGATTTTCTCGAATCTGGCGCTCCAATGGTGCAATAGTCTTGAAACGGCGTTGCTCGAATTCAATCGGGTACTGCGCCCCGGGGGGCATCTCCTGTTATCCACGTTTGGACCTCGGACCTTGAGGGAATTGCGCGAGGCCTGGGCAAGCGTCGATGATTACAGCCATGTGAATCAGTTCGAAAGTGTATCGGGAATTGAGCGTACGTTAAGGACGGCCGCTTTCGAAAGCGTTTCGGCGGAAACGGAGTTGCGTGGAATCGCGTACCCCAGCGTCGTTGACTTAATGCGAGAACTCAAAGGCTTGGGCGCGCACAATTTAACCAAGCGAAGACCGCGTCACCTGATGGGCAAAGGCGCCCTGGCAAGAATGATCGCCGCTTATCCAGTACCGGCCCCCCATTCGGTGGATGGTGGCCGGATAGAAGCCACCTACGAACTTATTTACGGTCGGGCCGTCCGCGGTGGTGAAGGCAAGGGATGAGGACAAAAGGTTTTTTCATTACGGGAACCGATACCGGTGCTGGTAAAACCCATGTGTCCTTGCGGCTGATGCGGGTGTTGCAGGGGGAGGGACTCACTGTCGTCGGAATGAAACCGGTAGCTTCGGGGGCAGCCTGGAATGGCGAGCGTTGGGTCAATGAGGATGCCCTGGCCTTGTGCAAGGCCTGTTCAATGACCGTTGAGTATGAGTGGGTCAATCCCTACGCGTTTGAGTTGCCCGTTGCACCGCACATTGCCGCAAAATTGACGGGAACAACGGTGGAGTTTTCGCGCTTGCGGGATGCCTACGAAAGATTGGCGGCAAGGGCGGATTGTGTGGTTGTCGAGGGTGTCGGAGGGTGGAAGGTTCCGCTGAATGCCGATGAGGACGTGGCGGATTTGGCTGGGGCTTTCGATTTGCCCGTGTTGCTGGTTGTGGGGCTGCGATTGGGATGTATCAACCATGCCCTGCTGACATATGAATCGATGGTGAGATCGGGAGTCAACATTGCGGGCTGGATCGCCAATCACCTGGAGCCTGACCTGCTTCGCGCGGAGGATGTGGTTGAGACATTGTGCGTCGAATTGGGAGCGAAGCCGCTGGGCATCCAACCCTTTCGCTCTGGTTCCCTTGAACTCGCCGGTTCTAGGGAAGAGTGGAATCATACTGAAATCTTGCGCATGAGTAGGCCTTGAGTTACGATTAAAAGTTATTGGTTTTTGTATGCTGAAATCCAGGCCATGTTCTACCCAAGGCATCGGGATTAGCCATCTCCAGGTCTTGCCGCCGTAGCCATGGTTCAAATAGAGCGCGACCATCCGAGCGGAGATCTTCGGTGCGTGCTGAGTGCAAATGGATCCATGAGCGGCAGACAGGTGGCCGCGTTTTTGTGTGCCGCCGGTTTGTTGATGGGTACGATTGCGTTTGGTTTCGCTGTGCTCGGTTTGTGGCTGGTTCTGCCCTTCTCGGGGGCGGAGTGGGTGCTGCTGGCCTATGCCTTCAAGCTGAGTCTTGAAAGTACCGCGGTTCGCGAGGTGCTTACCATAGGCGATTCCTTTGTCGTGCTGGAACGGGGACGTATTGCGCTGAAACCCGTGCACCGGTTTCAGCGCGCCTGGTTGGTACTCGACTGGGTTAAGCCAAAATATCGTGGTCATCCCAGTCGCCTGATTCTGCGGTCACATGGCCGGGAGGTTGAGGTCGGTGGGTTTCTTGCTGAATCGGAGCGCGAGATGCTCGTTCACGAGCTTCGCCGGCTTTTAAGCTAACAACAATAATAGTTGGGTTCTTGCCTTAACTTACAGAGAGGGTTACGTGAAGATATCTAAAACTTTGCTGGCATCTTCAGGATTGATGGCCTGGGGCCAGGCTCATGCCGACTATACGCTGAACCTAACTGAGGGAGTCACCGAACTCAGTCGTGACATTCACGATTTGCACATGATGATCTTTTGGATCTGTGTGGTGATTGGTGTGTTGGTCTATGGGTTATTGGTCTATTCCTTGGTGAACCATCGGAAATCGAAAGGCGTGGCTCCCGCGCAATTTCATGAAAATACCAAACTGGAGATACTGTGGACGGTCATACCGTTCCTGATCCTTTTGGGTATGGCGATACCCGCCACAAGGGTCATGATTAAGGCCTACGATGCCTCGGGCGCCGATATGACCATCAAGGTCACTGGTTATCAGTGGAAATGGCGCTATGAATACCTTGATGAAGGTGTCAGTTTCTTCTCCACATTGGATTCCAAGAGTAATCAGGCTCGTCAACTGAACTCCGGAATCAATCCAGCCTCAGTGGATAACTACTTGCTGGAAGTGGACCATCCCCTGGTGATACCCGTAGGAAAGAAAATTCGTTTCCTGTTCACCGGCGCGGATGTCATTCACTCTTGGTGGGTGCCGGCTTTGGGTTGGAAGAAGGATACCATTCCGGGATTCATCACCGACGCCTGGGCGAAAGTCGAAAAACCCGGAACTTACCGGGGCCAGTGCACGGAACTCTGCGGTCGCGACCATGGTTTCATGCCGATTGTCGTGATTGCAAAGCCCGAGGCTGAATACAAGGAGTGGTTGGCAACCCAGAAGGGTGGAGCCAAATCGGCGGGGAGCCTGTCTCCCATACCGGCGGCCAACGCCGGCGAAGAGGCTGCCGAGACTCGCCCGCAACCCGCCGGACAGGCGGCTGTCACTCAGGGCGCCAAAGCCGAAGGACCCAAGGCCGAACTCATGGCCCTTGGACAAAAGGTTTATGAGAGCCATTGCGCCGGATGTCATCGGACCGGCGGAGAGGGTACTCCCGGCCTGTTTCCCGCCATCAAAAACAGCCCCGTGGTCAACGGTCCCGTCGCGGCTCACGTGGGGCTGATACTGAATGGAAAGCCGCCTTTGATGTCTTCCTTCCGTACAGTGTTGAAACCTGAGGAAATCGCGGCGGTGGCAACCTATCAACGCAATGCCCTTGGCAACAGCACCGGCGATGTCGTTCAGGCGAACGATGTCATGGCCATTGAGTAATCTGAATCCATTCAAGAGGTGAACCCTATGTCCGTTACGGCAATTCATGATGATCACCATGATCACGGTCCCGCCAAGGGGTTGATGCGGTGGGTGACCACCACGAATCATAAAGATATCGGTACCCTGTACCTCATGACCGCGCTGATCATGTTCATGGTGGGCGGCGCAATGGCCTTGCTCATTCGCGCGGAGCTCTTCGAGCCAGGCATGCAGTTCATGGATCCGTTGTTCTTCAATTCCATCACTACCCTGCATGCGCTGATCATGGTGTTCGGCGCGGTGATGCCGGCTTTTGCCGGGCTTGCCAACTGGATGATACCGATGATGATCGGATCGCCCGACATGGCGCTACCCCGGTTGAACAACTGGAGTTTCTGGCTCCTGCCTTTTGCGGCGGTGATGCTGATTAGCACGCTCTTCATGGAGGGCGGCGCGGCAGCGGCCGGCTGGACGCTGTATCCACCCCTGGTTCTGCAAACGGGCGCGGCGTTGCCTTTCACCATCTTCACTGTCCATATTCTTGGCATTTCGTCGATTCTGGCGGCAATCAATATCATCGTGACGATTCTAAACATGCGGGCGCCGGGCATGACGCTCATGAAGATGCCCCTGTTCGTCTGGACCTGGTTGATCACGGCCTTCCTTCTGATCGCCATCATGCCGGTTTTCGCGGGCGCGGTGACGATGTTGCTGACCGACAAATTTTTCGGCACCAGCTTCTTTAACGCGGCTGGCGGAGGAGATCCCGTTCTGTATCAGCATCTGTTCTGGTTTTTTGGGCACCCGGAAGTTTATGTGCTGATTCTCCCTTCGTTCGGGATCATCTCTCAGATCATTCCCACCTTTGCGCGGAAGCCTCTCTTTGGTTACAGCTCCATGGTTTACGCCACGGCATCCATTGGTTTTCTCTCGTTCATAGTTTGGGCTCACCATCAATACACGGTAGGCATGCCGGTTGAGGGCGAACTCTATTTCACCTATGCCACCATGCTGATTGCCGTTCCTACGGGCGTCAAGGTATTCAATTGGATATCGACCATGTGGAAGGGGGCAATCACCTTTGAAGCGCCAATGATGTGGGCTATTGCATTCGTGGTTTTATTCACCATGGGAGGATTCACGGGGTTGATGATGTCCATCTCTCCGGCTGACCTTCAGTATCACGATACGTACTTCATCGTCGCGCATTTCCATTATGTTCTGGTGTCAGGCGCCGTATTCGCCATCATCGCGGCGGTCTATTACTGGCTTCCAAAGTGGACTGGTCGAATGTATGACGAGCGCCTGGCCAAACTTCATTTCTGGCTCACAATCATTTCCACAAACGTGTGCTTTTTCCCGCAGCACTTTCTGGGGTTGGCGGGTATGCCGCGCCGAATTCCCGATTACGCGTTGCAATTTGCCGAATTCAATGCGTGGTCAAGCGTGGGAGCATTCGTGTTCGGATTTGCCCAATTGATCCTTTGCTATATAGTGATTCAAAGTCTTCGCGGAGAGGGCGACAGGGCAACGGATGAGGTTTGGGAGGGCGCCAGCGATCATGGTTTGGAGTGGCATCTTCCCTCTCCACCACCCTATCATACCTGGGAGTCCGCGCCCGATATCCGTTGACAGGCTACGCCAGTGCCTGGCTGGTATAAGCCGTCGGGTGCTGGCAAATCCAGATATGAATTTGCGCAAAAAAAACTTGCTGATGGCGATTGGGATAGGGGTATTCGCGCTTGGGCTTTATCTTTATGCCATCTATAGCGTCATGTCCGGTTCCAGCCTATCATGAGTCAAGCCAAGGCGAGACCGTCAAATGCCCGAGTGCTTTGGCCCGTGGCGCTTGTGGTGGTTGGCATGTTCGGATTCGGGTTCGCCCTGGTTCCGCTCTATGATGTTTTCTGCGAATTGACAGGCCTAAACGGCAAAGTCAAAACCGAGGCGCAAGCGGAAGCCGGATTCAAGTTGGATGAGACTCGCTGGGTCACGGTCGAATTTGTGACCACGGTCAACGGTGCGATGCCCCTGTCGTTCAGGGCTGAAACCACCAAGTTGAAGGTGCATCCCGGGCAGTATTACACGGTCAGGTTTTATGGGAGCAATCGGTCGCCCCAGCCATTGGTCGGCAGGGCCATACCCAGTATCGCACCTGGCTGGGCAACGCAATTTCTGGTGAAGACGGAATGCTTTTGTTTCAGTGAGCAGAAGTTCGAACCCAATAAAGAAAAGGAAATGCCGGTTCGTTTTGTCATCGACCCGGCGCTGCCAGAAACCGTAGCGGATCTGACTTTATCTTATACTTTCTTTGATATCACCGATAAAAGGCAATAACAGCACTTACTTCAAGCTACCGAGCAGGGGAATAACATGGCTTTACACGGATCCTATTATCTACCACACAAGGCAAATCAGCCGATTCTTGGCTCTATTGGCCTATTTGTGCTGTTGGCTGGTTTTTCCAACTACCTCAACGGTTCCGCCATAGGACCCATGATGATGTGGGTGGGTGGAGGAATCATCGCCTACATGATGTTCATTTGGTTTGGGTCGGTCATCAGGGAAAGTCTGGCTGGACTCTATAACCATCAGGTTGATGTTTCCTTTCGGATGGGAATGATCTGGTTCATTACCTCCGAAGTATTCTTCTTCGGGGCTTTTTTTGGCGCGTTGTTCTATACGAGGGTCTATGCCATGTCCTGGCTGGGGGGCGAGGGTTCCGCGCTGGGTGTGGAGACGCATCAATACCTATGGGACACCTTTCAGAATGTTTGGCCAAGCAATGGACCCGGCCATATCGGCGGCAAGGAAGGTGGTGAATTCGAACCCATGGCCGCGTGGGGAATACCAGCCCTCAATACGTTGATTCTACTGAGTAGTGGCGGTACTGTAACTTGGGCTCACTGGGGCCTGCTCAAGGATGACCGTAAACAACTGATTATCGGGTTAGCCGCAACCGTAGCTCTTGGTTTTCTATTCGTAATCCTTCAGGGCTACGAATACCATGAGGCATACACTGAAATGGGTTTAACTCTTGGAACTGGAATTTACGGTTCAACCTTTTTTATGTTGACCGGCTTTCATGGATTACATGTCACCATCGGCGCCATCATGCTGACAGTGGTGCTTTTGCGCAGCCTGCGTGGCCACTTCAGCAGCCATAATCATTTCGCCTTTGAGGCGGCAGCATGGTATTGGCATTTTGTCGATGTCGTTTGGTTGGGATTATTCATATTTGTTTATTGGCTTTGATCTGGAGTTGCATGTCCAACAAAAAGCGCGGCAATTGCCGCGCTTTTTGTTTAGGACCATGCGCGGTGCTATTTATCAATAGCAAAATGCGCAAGCTTTTGCTTTTCAAGAATCGTCTGTTGAAGGTTGTTGTGTATTAGAGTGCGACGGGAATAACAAGGTACACAAAGGAGTATGGTCCGCCAAGTGCTGGGTGGATCGTTCCGCTATATCGCTTCCTAGGCGGAGATCTGCGATATGGCAACGAAGCCGCTGTGTTGAGTAACAAACGAGAAACCTCATCCACGCTTCGATGTGTTTATCGTTAAGGCGGCTTCAAGCGATTCCTGAAATACCATGTTATCCATGCGACGGCGGGGCATTTTGAGATATGCTGAACTCTGGCGATGAACTAGCCTCTCGGCAATCCCGACATTGTTGGCATACTCGCTATCTTGACTCATTCCATCGGTTCACGGCTTAGTCATAATGGACGAGTTCATAGGGCAGTTGTGGTTCTCGGCCAGACGCCAGGTCTGTCAGGAACTTCCAGAATACATCGGCGGAGGGTGGACAACCAGGTAGAAAGTAATCGACTTTCACAACCTCATGAATGGGATGAACTTTACTCAATAAAAGCGGCAACTCGGGATCATTCGGTATCTGGGGATTAACCACGCCTACTCCGTCGAGATACGCCTCTTCCAGGCACTCTTCGAGCTTGATATGGTTACGCATGGCGGGGATACCCCCATTGATCGCACAGGCACCTACTGCGACCAGGATTTTACAATGGTTGCGGAATTCTCTCAGGGTGTGGACATTCTCGGCGTTACAGAGGCCACCCTCCACGAGACCAATGTCAACTTGCTCACTGCAAGTTTTTATGTCGGTGATCGGACTGCGGTCGAATTGCGCCACCTCGCACAGGCTGAGCAAGCGCTCGTCAATGTCCAGAAACGACATATGACAGCCGAAACAACCCGCCAAAGAGGTTGTCGCCACTTTAATTTTCTCAGCCATGTTCGCCTCCTGTCAGGGCCTGCTCATGTACCAACGCCACTTCAGCGATATCTTCCCGGTCGAAGATTCGTTGACCGATCGGTGATTGGTAAGCCGTGCGTTTAACGATGATGGCGCCAACCGGACAGACATGGGCAGCCTTGTCCGTGATGGACATGGTGGTGTCGGCAAGCTTCCCACTGTCCACGTTAACGACCAAATGACTCTGCATGCCTCTTCCCGCTATGCCGAAAATGCTTTTTCCATCCATATCGCGGCTGGCTCGCACGCACAATTCGCAGAGAATGCAGCGATCCAGATCGAGCATGATATCCGGGTGCGAAGCGTCGACGTTTCGCTTAGGAAAAAAATGCGGGAAATGGGTATCCAGCATTCCGACATAATATCCGACGGCTTGTAATTGGCAGTTGCCAGTCTTCTCGCATCCAGGGCAGAAGTGGTTGCCTTCGACGAACAACATCTGCGTGATGCTGCGGCGCGTATCGTTCAGTTCCTTGGTGTTGTTCAGGATGGTTTGACCTTCAGCCGCCGGCATCGTACAGGCCGAGCAGTTGCGGCCATTGACTTGCACGCTACAGAGCTTGCAGCTGCCGTGTGGCTTGAATTCGGGGTCATGGCAAAGATGCGGAATGTAGACATTTGCCGCCGTGGCGGCCTCGATGATGGTCTGTCCCGGCGTGAAGGGCACTTCCTGACCGTCGATCGTGATGGTGTTGGGCTTCATGTTGGCTCCTTTCGTTTTGGAGGCTGTTAGCCGACTTGCTCGAGGTGAGCGTGGGCGTCGTCCCGGCCGGTAAGTCGACGCGAAACGCCCAGGGCGCCGTCCAGGTCGAAACCGGGCTCGAAATTGATTGCTCCGAGACGTTTTTCGTAGAGATCCGGATAGCGCTCCAGGGTGCTCAGTATCGGATTCGCGGCCGTCTGTCCCAGACCGCAATGGCTGGTGGTTTTGACGAGTTTCGCCAAGTGGGTCAGTTCGACCAGGTCGTAGGGTGTGCCATGTCCCTCGCAAATCTTGTCCAGCATGTTGCGCAGCAGCGAGGTGCCCACTCGACAGGGGGTGCAGAAACCACAGCTTTCATGGGCAAAGAAATGCGTGAAGTTGCGGGTGATTTCCAAGACATCCCGCGTTTGGTTGAACACGATGAAGGAACCTCCCGTGGCCAGATCCTCGAAGGCCAGCTTGCGATCGAACTCATGGGCGGAGATGAAGGTTCCGGAAGGGCCGCCGATTTGGACGCCCAAGGTTTCCGTTGCGCCACAGTCGGTGAGTATCTCGGCAATGGTGGCGCCAAAAGGATATTCATAGATGCCGGGTCTTGCGCAATCCCCGGAGATGCTGAGAATCTTGGTACCCTTCGATTTCTCCGTCCCCTTGGCCGTGAACCAGGCGCCGCCATAGAGCGCGATCCGCGCGGCTGACACGAAGGTTTCCACGTTGTTGACCACAGTGGGCTTGCCGAGGTAACCATGGGTAACCGGGTAGGGAGGGCGATTTCTGGGGGTGCC
>Ga0233420_10001054_pt1 | contig 10922 bp, 9 predicted proteins | sample Watercolumn_Mata_4_FD_183009 | JGI IMG/M metagenome (GOLD analysis project Ga0233420, IMG submission 183009) | Freshwater microbial communities from Lake Matano, South Sulawesi, Indonesia - Watercolumn_Matano_2014_102_MG | ecosystem: Environmental > Aquatic > Freshwater > Lake | place...
CACACAACATAGCCAAGATGGCGGGATGATATCCCGCTTTTTTGTGGGCGATTGATGGCCTGGCTCGGCAGGTATCGATGCAAAAAAGGCTGTCTCGGTTTTGCTTCCGAGACAGCCTCTTTCTGTTTTTACACCACCTCCTCCAGCTCCCGACTCCCGACCCGAACGTTTTTGCAGCCTCATGGTGTTACAGAAAACAGTTCCGCAACAAACCATCCAGACATGACCATGCAACCAACGCTCCGCAAACGAAGGAATCCCCTTGCCGACCCGATTGAGCAGCAACGAGTGCTTGCAGAGACGGACTGTTCCATACCTGCATTCGGAAAAAAGCTCGCGGAAACCTCAAAAGCACCGCTCAGGCCGGACAGCAGTGCCATCCTCCAGGTGAATGTGGGTTACCGGTGCAACCTGCTCTGCCGCCACTGCCACGTGGACGGAGGACCTGACCGGATCGAGATGATGAGCCGCGAAACCATGCAGCACTGTCTGGATGTGCTGCGCCAGAGTCGAATCCAGACGCTCGACATCACCGGAGGCACACCGGAAATGAACCCGGAGCTGCCATGGTTCATCCGCAAGGCCAGAGCAATCATGCCGGAAGGCGACATCCTCGTGCGCACCAATCTCGTGATCCTCGTCTCCGGAACGAAGTACCGGCTCTTTCCGGAACTGTACCGCGAGAACCGGGTCTCGCTCATCGCCTCGCTCCCCTGCTACACACGCGAAAACGTGGACATGCAGCGGGGCGAAGGAGTGTTCGACCGCTCGGTGGAAGCCATGCAGCTCCTGAATTCGCTCGGATATGGAAAGGAGGGAAGCGGCCTTGCCCTGAACCTTGTCTTCAATCCCGGAGGACCTTCCCTGCCCGGCCAGCAGCAGGCGCTGGAAACGGATTACCACACGAAGCTGCTTGATCAATACGGCATCACATTCAGCCACCTCTACACCATCACCAACATGCCGGTCAGCTGCTTCCTCGATTCGCTGCTCGAAGAGGGAAATTATTGCAGCTACATGCACCTGCTCGCCGGGCACTTCAACCCCGATGCGGTAAGAAACCTGATGTGCCGCACCACGGTTTCGGTTGGATGGGACGGAACCCTGTACGATTGCGACTTCAACCAGATGCTCGCACTCCCCATGCAGGAACCTGCACCCCGCAACATCAGGGATTTCGATGAATCACGCCTGCAAAAGCGGCTGATAGCCATCGGGCAGCACTGTTACGGGTGTACGGCGGGAGCAGGATCGAGCTGTCAGGGGTGCCTGTTGTGAGCAAGGAGAAGCGCAATACCCGGGTGCTCGCGGTACTGACGCGCAACCCCGTCCCCGGCAGGGTAAAGAGCCGTCTTGCTGCTGCTGTCGGCCCGGAAGCCGCACTGCAGGTTTACCTGACACTCCGCGACCACACCGCGGGAGTTATGAAAGCGTGCCATGCGGAAAAAGCGGTGTTCTATTCCGACGAAATTCCCCGCGAGGACTGTTTCCTCGATTGCGGTGCACAGGCGTTCCTGCAGGAGGACGGCGACTTCGGGGCCCGCATGCACCACACCTTTACGACCGGCTTCTCGCGAGGCTTCCGCCGCATGGTGCTCATCGGCAGCGACTGCCCGGATATCGACGCCGGTATTATCGAAGATGCGTTCAGCGCACTGGAAAACCATGACGCCGTGCTCGGCCCTGCACGGGACGGCGGGTTCTACCTGATCGGCCTGAAGCGCGAGCGGCCGGAACTGTTTGAGGGCAGAACCTGGAGCCATCAGCACGTGCTTCAGGAAACTATTGGCATCTTCGAGAAGACGGGTGCCTCGTATGTGCTGCTCCCCGAACTGCAGGACATCGACACCATCGAAGATCTCAGGCAAAGCAGGTTATGGCCCCTCAAGGTTTGACAATCATCATCCCGACGTACCATGAAGCACAGGGAATCGCCAGAACGCTGGAAACCCTGCTTGCCGTAACGGAAAAAGAGAAGAACGTGGAGATCATCGTTGCTGACGCAGGAAGCGACCGCACCGCGGAAATCGCCTCGTGCTATCCTGTCATGCTCTGCCGGCCGGAAAAAGGACGATCGATCCAGATGAACGCAGGAGCGGCACTGGCAAGTCACGACATCCTGTACTTCCTGCATGCAGACACCCTGCCGCCGGAAAGCTTCGTCCGCGATATCCTGAGCGCGGTAGCGGAAGGAAAACGGGCGGGATGCTTCAGGATGCGCTTCGACGACCCGCACCCCATCATGTCGCTTTTCGGCTGGTTCACGAGAATACCCCTCCCGATCTGTCGAGGCGGCGACCAGTCGCTCTTCATCACGAAGGCGCTGTTCGAAGCAATCGGCGGGTTTGACCCCGGCCTTCAGGTGATGGAGGACATCGACATCATCGCGCGTATCGAACAGCAGACGCCGTTCCACATCCTCGAGAGCGAAGTGGTCACCTCCGCACGCAAATACCACAGAAACGGCATCCTGCGCCTGCAGGCCATCTTCGGCGCCATCCACTTCATGTTCGCCGCCGGGTACGACCAGGAGAGCATTGTCCGGTTTTACCGGGAGAATATCGATGGGTGAGAGTGGTTATCCCTATGCTCCCTTTTCTGCCAGCCTCCGGTTAACCACTTTCGGATCGAAACGGCCAGGATCGAATCTGCCGCCCGCCCACGCTCTCTTCTCACGGTAATGGGGATGGTCCGGGTCGTCAAGCACCTTCAGCAGTTCCGCATAACCGGAAATGCCGCCGCAATTCTCCGGAGGGCATGCGCCTTCACCCTCGATACAGCGAGGCGTCTTGAGAGATTTCTCCTCTGGCAGAATCTTTTCAAGGGTAACCGCGTGCACCCAGCCGTCACCGGGATCGTAGAGGTATCGCAGCGTGTCGTTTTCCGACTTCAGCAGGGACGAAAGCTTTTTTCTCCGTTCATCCCTCAGCGTGCGTCCGAATTCGATGTCCGGATCAGGGACGGTGTAAGCCTCTCCATCGAAGAGATATTCATGAGAATGGCAATCCTCCCATCCCATGACCACCTGCAACACCTTGTGCAGTGTCCCGAGCGTGATTCCCGACGGCACCAGCACCCTCCGCCAGATCAGTGGACTGCTCTCAAGCAGGCTTATATGCAACTGCGAGACCAATGGTTGTTTTGACGGCAACTTAAATTCGGCTGAAATTTTACAGACTGAAAGATTACAGTCCGATTCCTGAACAGGTTGTGTTTTAGTCATTTGCCATACACCACATCCGGCTCATGAACAGCCGGAAAACTATCCATCCACGACAGATCCTTCCCGATAACCAGCTCCTCCATCGTCGCATTATGGGTATTGGTCATGGGAACAAGCCGCATCTGGAAGCTGTGGTGCCTGGCTATCTGTTTAACCTCCTCCGCATTGTCGTAAGTCATGAGAAAATCACCGGCAACCGACTGGCAAATCTCGAACAGCCGTTCATGGTCGATCTCAGAGTACCGATACAGCCGCTTGCCGGCTTTTTTCCCTCCAGCCGTATAGGGTGGGTCGATAAAAAACACCACATCGCTTCTGTCCGCATATGCCTGCATGACCTGCAGCCCGTCTTCCTGCCGGAAATCGATTTTTTCCGAAACCTCATCGATGCCTGAAAAACGCCTTGCAAGCGTCTGCGGATACCATCGGGAACAGATACCCTTGCCGTTTTCACCATGCTTGAGCAGGCCGGAGCCTCCCGCAAGAATGCCGCCGTGGGATGTGCGGTTTCTCAGGATCGTATGAAAGGCTTTTTCCCTGATTTCCAGTTCCTCTTTCGACAACTCTTCGAGAAGCGTTTCTCTGGTAAGGTCGAATTCGAGTATCCGCCGGGCAAGCCATGACGCCTGCCCGTCCACGATCGCCTGCCAGACCGCAGCAATATCTTCATCGATCTCCACCATTACCGCGCGTTGCACAAGATGCTCGAACAATGCTGTCAGGCTGATGATGCCTCCCCCGGCAAACGGTTCGACGAGAATTGCTGGTTTGAAAAGCTTTTGGGAAAGCCAGTTCCTGAACACAGGAACGAACCAAGTTTTACCGCCGGGATACCTGAAGGGGCTCCGTTGCGGAATGGATGCGACATTGACCGGTTTCAGGTTAGCAACAACATCGTGCATATCCGGGAATAAATTCCCCTGTCGGGTAACGATCATCTTAAAACGGTTTATCCAGAGTCTTGTTGTTCGGCGGAGTTTCGAGCTGGTCGTCAAGTTTTTCCTGCAAGAGTCTTACAAAATCATCAATATTTCCGGGCACAGCTGTCGTTATCGAAAGCAATGCTGACTGAAATTCCGTGTATACGACATCGAGCTTCTGCAATCGATACCGATCATGATCGCCATCCTTAACCGCTGCAAGGTCATAGATGAACCATGCGATTTCCGCTTTATCCTTGCTGACTTTCTTCAATGGAGGAAGCGTATCGAAGAAACTCTTGTTGATAGCCACGGCCATCTTTTTTCGCCATGAATGCAGAATACCGCCCTTGAACAACAACTGTGGCGCAAGTCGCTTTCTCGATGAAGAAAGGAAATCCGGACGGGGATAATTCGCCTGGAGGGTCCAGTCCATGGCGAAGTTAACTTCAGGTTCTTTCATGTAATACTCGAACGGATCCCGAACATTTCCGGAAATGTAGACCGCCTGCACTTCAAGAGCCCCGAAATCTGTCACCTTACCTTCCTTATCATATGCAACAAGCACTACATCGATATTGCCTGCCGACTTCCCGTTTGCATCGTTCAGCCGTATCTCTGTCAGCGAACTCCAGAGAACGTCTTCCCCGAAAAAGAAGGATGCCGCATCGTCGGTAATCAGCCACTCTTCACGAAAACGTACCGGACAGGTGATGACCGGTTTGCCGTTCTGCATGATACTGCATATGCCGAGAGGATTCTTAGCCTTGTCCTTGGTGGAGTTCGGCACCTTGTTGTTGAAAGGACAAAGCCGATGCGAACGATACCGCCGAGCCTTCGGAGAACGGTCATCGGCCATGAAACCAAATACTTCTGCAAGGGGATGCGGATACGTTTTCATGCGGGAACGATCATGATTATTAGTCACCTGAGATATAGGAAGTATCCCAACGATCATATACAAAGTAATCCTGTCAAGTCTCCCTGAAACTGTTTTTCAACCCTTCAGCCGAGAGGCCTGTTCAGAAAATCCACCATCGGCTTCACCGTGCGGTACAAACCGGAAAGCCTTGTTATGAAACCCGGCGCAGTCACTTCGGCATCAGGAAAAAACCGCTGGGTATAGTAGCCCTTGTATTTGAGATAGTCGATTGCAGGATCCTCGGCCAGATAACCTTTCGGGGGGCGCTTCAGAAGTCCCGATGGCAAAACGCCTTCGGGAAACGCCTTGCAGAACGCTTCATCCGAGAGGATCGAACGCCATTCGCTGAAATGCCCGCCGATCTCCTCTCGCAGGCGTTCGAGCACGTCGGGTGCCGGCATATAAATGCCGCCGCCCGCAAATGACTCCCCTTCCGGACCGATATGCACGTAATAGCCGCCAAACGGGCTTTTCTTCCCTCCCCGGTTGATGAACACGAAAAAGTTGGTCTTGTAGGGCGACTTGTCGCGCGAGAAACGAACGTCGCGGTAAATGCGCATGATGCAGGTCTTCGGATCCAGTCCCGAAGAGGCGACAAAAGGGTCGAAGCCCGAAACATCCCCGAGCAACTCCGCTGCAAGGCCGAACACATCGCCGAAGGCCTGGTGATACTCTTTTTTGTGACCCTCGAACCACTCCCGGCTGTTATTTGCTTTCAGCTCCCTGAGAAACAATAAGGTCGACTGGGTTATCATGGCATGCTCCATTCTGTCCGTTATTGTTTATTCAATCCCGCAATTTCATTGACACGCACCACTCGTGCAGCCCTTCGAATACGCTCCAGAGGTTACCGGACAGCCCGGTAACGGCAAGAAACACCGCCAGACCGGAGACGACCAGAGCAAAAACAACAACGATGGCAATGCTTTTGAGCGTCATCGAAACACGTTTTCTTGAAAGCACGATGTCCCTGACCCACAAAAATGAGATATGCAGCGCTGCGGTAACACCCGCAATGGTCAGGCCAAGACGCTGTACCGGTTCATTCAGAAAGAGAAAACCGGCAGCAAGAAGCAGCACTTCGAAAAGATAGAGAAGTTTGAGCCAGTGTTTGAATACGAGACTGCCCATGCTTCGCGGAACAGCCGCCTCGACGAGCCACAAAAAAAATGTGCCGGTACGCGTCAGCACCGAGAGATAGCTTTTGCCTGCGATGCCGTACTGATCGGCAATACCCGAAAGGATTTTGCCGGTCACGGTGGTTGCCCTTGCAGCATTTTTCAGCGCGTTTTCCGGCTGGAAAAGATGATTTTCCCTGAATTTGCGAAGATAGTGGTCTCGCAACGCCCTCGGATCGAGCTGACAGAACGCGTTGTTATCATGCTGGATGAGCTCTCCGGCATAGCTGTTCAGTCTGTGAATGAGGCGTGAAACAGCTTCGGGATCGGGTTTCCCGGATACCGGGCGCATGAAAGCCTCCACCAGCACGTCTTTCGACTCGTCGCCCCCCATTGTCCGGATCGTATCGAACACGATTGCCGCGTGCGCCTCGCCGATATAGGGATCTGCCGCTTCGGCATCGGGCAACAGAGCCCTGATGATGCGCTCTGCTCCGTCGAGCTGCCCCCACATGATGTCATTCCGCCTCCACCGCTCTTCCATGAAAGCCCCGAAGTTGCCGAGTGCTGTCCCGGCAAGCTTTTTCAGGTGGTCTCTCCGCTCGTCCACAAGAAAGGTTGCGTCTTCCGGACTGACGCGCAAGACGTCAATTCTGGTTCCTTCGTCTGTTCCCGTACCGTACAGGATTGGAAAGAGCACCATATCATAGTCGCTATAACTCTGGTACGTGTTACTGAGAACCGAACGGGCGGCAGTCACACCGAAATCCGGATGCGTTGCACCGGATCCATCGATACAAAGCGCCTTGCGGCACACGCCGTCGCTTTCCTCGATCGCCTGGGTCAACCTGTTTTTAATCTTGATGGCAATCCGGTCGAGTAACCGGATGACTTTTTTATTGCCTTCAAGAAAATTGCAGGCAATCTCCTCGTTTTCCTTTCCCCCGCTTTTTCCGCTCTCGGAACCTGAACCGAGGAAAAAGTCGATAACCGGCTTGAACGTGCTATACCGATCATCACCGGCCGGTTTCAAGGAAACGCGGTCCGGTCCCGATGAACGGCGAACATCGTCACTTCCCGAAAGGGTATCAACCAGCTCCGCCACAAGGTCATAGAGCGGATTGCCATCTTTCTGGCCTGTTCCTTCCCGGGGCCTGAATCGCGATCGAAGCTCACGGCCTGCATCATGCAGCCTGGTCTGCATCGACAGGACCTCTTTCCTTACCGAAAGCAGTTCCGCCCGGAAGGAAGAAATCCAGTTGCCAGATGTTGCAGGAACCGGCTCGTCAAGCCATTGCTCAAGCTCTTCTGGCAGCACCATTGCATCATAACCATAAAACCGGTCGATGCGGCGTTTAAGAAAACGCAGCCTCCTGAGGGGAAAGGTCAGGTCGAACCAGTGCAGAAAGGTGTTCATGGTACGATGAGCGGTATCGATTGGAGCATCCTCCATCCGATCGGTCCCGAACTCCTCCCCCCTGTATCTGACAAACCGTTTTTCGCGCCATGCCTGCACGATGTTTCTGAACACGCGTGCGGTATCGGACTGTTCGTCGAACCCTGCAACACGGGCAAGCAGTTTGCCGAAGTCATCGGTCACCGCTTCGATTTCAAGCCGCTGATACGCTGCATGGCCGGGTCCCTTTCGCAAGGTCATATCCGCCATATCAAGAAGACCCCATTCCTGGTCATTGAGACCTGGCTTTGCCCAGAAAGGTTCGGCTCCCGGATCTTCGCCCTTTTCTTTTTTCTGTTGCCAGACCGCATAGACATCGACATAAGGCGGAACCCACCCGGATTGCAGTTTGTCGGCATCAAGGTTTATGGTAATCTGCTCTATGCGGTCAAGCAAACGGTTTCGTTCGAGAATTTTCTCGAGGTCGCCCCGTATGGTTTCGTAACGAGGCAGTTTCATGAGCGCGGCAACACTGTTTTCAATCGCGTTTGGCCTGCCCTCTTTTTCCGGATCTGATTCCGGATGATCTGGAACCGGTTCGATATAGAGCAACTTGCGCTCGACGGGCAGATCGGAGTGACGCGACGAGATCGTTTCAACGGCATAGGAGAACGGCTTGTTGTCGAGATAGCCCCCGTCGCCGAACGGCCGGCTGCGGTACGATACGCAGCCTGAAGGTGGCTTGTCGGGATATCCGCGGAAAAACCGCTTCCATCGGTCACTGCCGGAAAGGAACTCCTCGCCGTAGCGTTTCCGCCTGAGCACGTCGTCGATATCGCTGAGCATGACCGGCTCGAATGCGAATGGAAAGGATGACGTGGCTCGAGCAGCAAAGGCGAGCATGGGGTTGTTCTCTTTATTGAAATCATTCCAGGTAACCTGTCCTGTATCCGAACAGGAAAAACGGAAGACATTCCGGTGCCTGCGTTCGTACACCGTGCTGTCGGCAAGTTCGATGGGCAGGGTGAGGCCGAGAACGTCAGTCGTCGTAACGAACAGGTCAAGTTCCCGGACATATGCTGCTGAAGGATTTCCCGTGGATGTTTTTCCTGCGCCATCCATGTTCTCGAATGCTTCAAGCAGCTTCTGGTACATTCTTCTGCTGTTGAACAGCGACTGGGGCGAGCGTTCGGCCTTCAGTACGGTATCTCTCACTGACCTCGCGTCGTTAATGAGCAGGCTGGCGTCACCCTCTGCAATCCAGAGTTTCTTGAGGTCTTCCATGCCAAGACCGGTAGCAAGCGCCTTGGCAAGAAAAATACCGTTGATGCCGCTGGCTGAGGTTCCGGAAATCACATCGATGGCGAACTTGCGCTCGAGCGGCGCATTCTGTTCAAGCATTTCCTGATCGTTCCGGTTGCCTGCAAGCCGGTACGCGATCTTCCGGTACACCGCTTCGGAGCGGTCCAGCTTGCCGGACGGGATAAGCGGGGTAACACCGTCGGTGGCGGTTGCCCTGACCATGCGCAGCATCTCCTGCGCGATGCCGTTCATGTAGATAGCAAGAGAAACACCGCCATACATGACGACGGCAAACCTGGTCTCGAGTTTCGGCAGAATGGAGGAAGCCATTGCAGACAGGGTTTTCAGGGTGAAAAAGTCGTGCATGGAACGGCTGGAGAATGCCGGCACAAACTCAACCCGGGCCGCACACTCTCTCCCTAAAAGATATGAAGCGTTGCCGGGGATCGCAACAAGTCATTCCCGACAGGAGACAGCAAACCTTTCGGATGCAGCACTGCCGTATCAGCCATGATCACGATTCCTGGCCGCAGACTGTTCATCAAGAGCATCCAGCAAGGCCTTGAGCAGCATCTCTCCCTGCAGTTGATATGCCTGTTTGCTGAAATGAACCAGGTCCGGACGAAGCAACCCTGTCCGCCGAAACAATTCGGCACCGGAAAAACCTCCGAGAATGGAATAAAGATCCCATACACAGGCATGTGTTGTCTCAGCGGATCGGCTTATCCCGTCAGCAACGGTTCTCAGCACAGGATTCGGAAAGCTGCGACGATAATAGGATACCGGCGGTGTCGTCAGGATGATGACCGCGCCGGGTGATGCTTCCCGAAGTTTTGAGACCATCGCACTGACTTTGTCCCGGTATTCATCAGGATTCAGTTGCTGGTTCTGCGCATCATTGGTACCAAGAGAAATGATGTAGCAATCTGCCTGAAGGGATGAGAGCTGCTGCCAGAAAAGCGGCGTTCTCAGATAGGATCCGAAGTCAGCGCCATTGACCCCTATGGTATGGTACAGCACCCCCCCTGTGTTCTTTTTCTCCAATGAAACCCCGTAAAAAGCCATTCCTGTCGAATCCGTTGCCCTCCTTGCAATACTGATGCTCTTCGTTTTCCTGTCAAGCACGAGCAACTTCCTTCCATCGGTTTCCTCAGGCTTCAGACAAACCTTTTCCAGCCTGTACCCTGAAACCCCGATGTCCATACATCCTGTTGTCCGTCCGATAAAAAGACGGACCATATCGAAATCATCGTCGATATTCCCTGAACGAAGCCCGATATCAAGAGATGCATGAAGGGAATCGTTCTGTATGGCATACCCGCAGACTCCGCACTCAATTCCGGGAATCAACTCTGTTATTCGCGAATATCGCCACGGAACCATCGATGTTGCCACGACATCAGATGGCGCATTGCTTCTGGCAAGCTGGTAAGGAAATATCAAACCCCGTCCGGCATTTCCATAACGACGCTGCAAGCCCTCCCTGACGACTTTCGACATCATGTCAGCCTGCAAATGCGAGTCACCGATATGAACGAACCGGACTGCATTTCCTGCCGCCGACGAGGGTTTTCCCAGCTTGTCAGCCAGCGCCAGGAGCAGTCGGGAGTTCCCCAGGCGGTTGCGTTCTCCGTTGACGAAAACCCTGCGAAGACTGTCCTGCAACGCTTCGGATGCTCCAGACAAAGGAACATTGCGATCCTGCGTTTTTGCAGGAATGCTCAAAAGAAAAAAAACAGCAACAAGAATCAATCTTTTAACCATAAAACCGTTTGATTTACAAGGAAAAAAAAGACTGACTGAAATAGTCCCCAAAAATAGGACAGCAAGTTTAGTTGTAAGAAAACCAGTAAATTGCTGTCACTATAAAAAAAAAGTAGACGAAAATTCAGTGCGGAATTCAAGACGAAAGTGGTACTTGAAGCCTTGAGCGAGCGGATGACCGCGACGGAACTTGCACAGAAATACGAAATACATCCAAATCAGATTGCCCTATGGAAGCGAGAGTTCCTCGACCATGCTGCTGATGTGTTCAAGTCGG
>Ga0233420_10001056_pt1 | contig 10908 bp, 18 predicted proteins | sample Watercolumn_Mata_4_FD_183009 | JGI IMG/M metagenome (GOLD analysis project Ga0233420, IMG submission 183009) | Freshwater microbial communities from Lake Matano, South Sulawesi, Indonesia - Watercolumn_Matano_2014_102_MG | ecosystem: Environmental > Aquatic > Freshwater > Lake | place...
CCATTAACATCAACTTGTAATGCTCCACCCTGTCCATCAGCATAAGTTGGCAAACTTGAATTATATACTGCTGGTTGACCGGCATCTGTTTGAATTCTAGCCATAAAAATTAATAAAATTTATAAAAAAAGGCGATACACTACGACATTTTCGCAATGTATCGCCTATGCTATGCGAATTATCTTATCTTTTTAATTCTTCAAAAGGCTTGACATCCACTTTTGAAAATTCTTTTGTATGTTCTACTCCTGGTAAAACATCCTCTGTATTGACTTTTTTCCTAGATACAGGCGAATTTTTAGCTTCCTTTTCTCCTATTAATTCTTTTTTTGGTCTGCCTCGTTTTGTTTCTTCCATTGTTTTTTGCCTCATTTTTTCATCAGTCTGTATTTTAAAAGCTAAATCTTCTGAAATTAAGATTTTTCTCTTAATTTCTTCTCTTGCCTTTTGATCGTTTAGCAAAGCTTCATTCTTTCTGATAATTTCCCTATTTATCAAATGTTTTGCTAAATGATTAGCAAGCCATGTCGGGTAAAATTTTACCTGCCCTGCCTTTACCTCATACGGTTTACCACCCCAAGCCGCATGATCTACCTCTGTGAAATCATCAGTTGTAAAATTGTAAAATGGAACTGTTTCATAGGTCGCTTCCTCACCTTGTTGTTCACCGCCTATAATTGGCATATCTTTATTTAGTAAACTTTTAATAGTGACGCCTTATCAAATCAAGCCTTCCGCCAAATAATTGGCAGAAAGCGTAATTGACAAATCAGCTTAAAGTGATATAAGTTGCTACAGTATTGTCAGCATCAACATCAGCCGCTACAGCAACTCCAACTGGTCTATATGTCGGGGCAGTTCCAGCAGTTGTTGAATCAACAGTACCGTCTCCAACACCCCAAACAATATCTCCACCAGCTATATCATCATCTCCATTAGTATCAACAGCAGAATAATAACCCCAAGTTTGAACCCATCCGTAATAAGCATCTGTAATAGCCGCTTGAGCTATTCCTGCCGCTAAATTTGCTTTAGTATCTGATATATCACTTGTTACTTCATATCCATCCCAATCAGTACTATCAAGATAATAAACAACATTACCTGCCGCTAAAGTCAAATTTGCTGTTCCATTATTAAACTGAATATACTGGTATTTTTTTGTTCCAGTAGAGTCAATAACTTCAACTACTTCACCTGGCGTATGAACCGCATATTGATCATTAGCTGAAGTTAAGACCGTATGTCCTATCGGTGATCTCATATTTTGTTTAAATAAATTTATAATAATTTATTATTAAAGCCTTATTTTTGTCGTGCTTTAATAATCACTTCTCTTTTACACTCCTGAAAAGCCTTATGGCATGTTCTCGTCAAATGTAGAAAATTTATAATAAAAAGGGGGCAAGAAGTAATAACTTCCCTTAAAAAATATTGGTGAGAAAGTTTTAGACATCTCGCCCCCAATTTTCAAAGTAAAATTCTAATAGTAAATCTTTTTAAGCACTTGTAATACCAGTCAACTGACCATTTAATCTCGGATTTTTACCAACAAGTTGCCCCATTAGTAAAATCTGTCCGATTTCAGCATACTGATTAACAGGATCTTTAAGACCAGTCCAAGCAAAACCATAAGACGTTGGCACTCCTGGTCCATCATACTCATTACCTTCATGGAATTGAGCACTCAGGTCAATATTAGCATATTTGTGTGATTTCAATCCATACCATTGAATTGAATTTTCATTTAAAAAGTAAAGAGCTTGAGCTGTTGCTTTTTCATCTCTAGCTAGTGGCATACCTCTAAAATACAAAGCATCATACCCAATCTCTCCTTTCAATGCCGCTTGTGAGGCTACAGTTCCAAATCTCGTTACTTGCGGATAACCCATTGCGTCATAATTCGCTCTAACTGTTGAAGTATAAAGACTTTCAACTAAGCTCCAAACAGTCTCATTTGAAATTCCAAGAGTTGGCTTGTGTTGACCAAAAGTAACAGCATCATAAAGAGTTCTCATTTTAGCAAGCGTTACAGCTCCACCTGATGCGGTTTTGGTTCCTGCAATTCCAGTATAAGTTGCTCTTGCTAATCCACCATAAGTAGCAACTGTCGTTCCATCATCAGCAATATCAGGAATTCCAATAAATGCTTTACCAGATTGGACTGTATAAAACAGCGTTCCAATACTATCAAGCATATCTTCCATCCCTGATTCCATTTCAACTTTTACAAGATCAAGAACTTTATCTTGTGTATCATTTACATCAACTTCCATACCAGAAAGCACGATTGACTGATAATAACCAGTCGGATTGAAAGACATCTTTGTTCGTGTATTTACTTTCGTAGTATTGAAAGTATCAAATCCGTCAAAAGACCCTTGTGAAGTTGAATTCTTTTGATATTTAATAGGAACTTTTAAAGTTTCACCACTCCATGGCTTACCATTTGAAAGAAATCGCAAGGCAATAAGATTACCGCCCAAAACAGTGTCAACTACTTTTGGCACTATTTTGTCTTGCGTTACGGTTTGAACATAATCATCAAATACCATATTTTAAAATTCATCAAGATTTTTTCATTTTTTCAGATTCTTCCATTACGATTGTATCTAGGCTTTTATGCCTAAATTGACCGTAAGGAGTTCTTTCGCCTTTTTGCCCTGTTCCTCCTTTTTGACCAGGAACTACTTTTTTATTCTTTCCATCTTTATCTTCGTTTTTCTTCCCCCATTTCCCCTCACTTTTCATCATCGCAACTGCTACACGAAGCGGTATATACTCCTCTACTTCTTTTGACTTTTTGATAGCATAATCAATCAAAGCGTTTTCTTCATCAGCAGTTGTCAAAATGCCTTTGTCATAAAGAGTTTTAATCTCTTTATTAACTTTATCTTCCGCCTCTTTATCTTTTTTGTCAAATTCTTCTTTTATAGTTGAAAAGAATCGTTGTCGTAATTCCGGACTCTTAGTGATACCTTCTATTATAGTCTGAGGTAAAAGTCCAAAGACTTCATCCCAACTTGATGCTCCTTTTATAACCTTATCCCAGTATCCTGTAGCTTGGGATTTATCTGAACCTTTATCTCTTGATGTTGAACTATTAATAATTTTATCAAGTTTTTCCGAGAGTTCATCAATCTTCTCTCGGTATTCTTGATTACTTCTAACCACTTCCTCAAACCTTTTATAAGGAACTTTTTGAGTATCCTTCCAATCATTATCTTGATCTTGATTTTTATCTTTATCGGTTTTATCCGTATCAAGATCATTGTCAGAGTCATTCATAGTTTCCTCTATGTTTACTCTTTTTACGCCAAGAGAGGCGAAAAGAGGAATTTATAACTGATTAAAAATACCTTTCTAAATAAAATACTAATCTTTTATTTTCTATTTGTCAAGTGTTTTTCTAAAATGTTAATCTATTAACTTTTTTATTATTTATTCTTTTTTTCCTACATTAAAATATAAAGCCTTTAAATAAGCTAAAGCACTCTTTTTGCTTTTAGGTTTTTCATTTTTCCTCTCGCCTGTCTGTTTATTAAAAACAGCAAATCCTCCGTTGACTGGTTTTATTTCGTATGGCATATTAGATCAAATTCGCAATATCAATTACAAGTAAAATAAATTCTCCTACTTTAAGTTGTCTTATTAGTTGTCTTTCTACTAACTTTACAGAAATTTTAAATCCTTGCTCTATTTTAACTCTCTTTATATTCCCAATAGCAACATAAGGAAAAAAATATTTATTACAATCTTTAAAAAACTTATCAAACGATAACCAATCACTACTTTTAAAAATTAAGTATCCATCTTTTGAATACTCAACTTTCTGACTCAGAAACTCATTTTTATTCATAATACATTATCAATTTTTAATGTTTCTTTTTTTTCATTAAAGCCTTTATCATTACATGATCTTCCATTTTATCTGTCATCATTTTGGCTTTTTTCTTCATCATTTTCATCATTTCTTTTTTGTCATTTTCAGTCATATTTGTTGATTAACTTGTAATTGACTATTTTTAGCCTGAGCCATCTGTTGTTTCATAAAATCAATTTCAGCTTTTACATGAGCGATATATCTTGCTTTAAATTGCTGGTCAGCTTGTTCAAATTCAGAACTATCTATATAAGTATTATGGCTTACTAGATGAGATTGACCTGTTGCTGGATTTGACATTTCTTTATTAACACCTGGCTCTTGTCCTTTTTGGATAGCTTCAGTATCAGCAATCATTCCTTCTGTATATTTTCCTTCCGGTGTTATTCCTTCAGTCTGACTGTATTGAGCAAGTTCTGGAAATAATAATTGTGGATTATTTTTAAATAAAAAGAGCCTTTTTGCTTTAAGTTCAGGATTTGGGTCATTTAATTCTTCATGTAAAGAAATAGGATCAATCCCACCTTTTGACCAAAGTTCAATCGCACTTACACGCTTTGTTATATCATCAGTTGGTAATGTTGATCCTCTTTTAACCATAACTACAGGTGGAACATATTTATACTCAACTTCATACTTTCCACCTCTCAATTCACTATCTTTATATTTAAAAATTTTTGAAAATTCTTTAATTAAAATCTCACGACTTACCTCTATATCATCTTCTTGTTCAATAGGAAACAAGTGAACATCTTTATAATGAACAAGCATCATTTGTAAAGTCATGTTAAAGTAATCCTCACTAAAATCCTCATAAGCCTTGACTATATCATCAATTCGTCCATAGTCTTGTTGTTTTTCCATTACCCGTTCTGTCGCTGTCGTTTCTCCTTGTCTACCTTCTCCACGCGTTGTTGAATGACTACCCATTATATTGTCTATCTCTCCTTGCGAATCATACATATCGTTTAAAACATAGTTTTGAAGCGGATTGCCAGAAAGTCTTGAGATTGCCATTCTCGCATCTCCTTTCTCAACCCACACACGCTCTGTAGCCTCACCTTTTAATTTCTGAAACTGAGCAAATGAAATATAATCACCCGATCCAACCAAAGTACCATTCGCCTCATCAGCATTTTCATCAACTTGTCTTTTCCTTTTATTGACATTATCTTGTAAAGGAATAGCTTGTTCAATTAAAGAAGTATTGCCATATATCCCGCTTTCTTCATTTTCAATATTGAATAACTGGAAAAAAATATAAGGAACTGTTGGTTTTTTGAATATGTTATAACGAATTTTTGTTTCTTTTCCTACCTCATCAAAAGTAGAAACTCCTTCAAAATCATAATTTTGGTTTTCTTGTTTATCTAATATAATATAATTATATTTCCAAACTGTGAAATCAGGAGTAGAAAACTCAATAAAACTGATTTCTGACCCTAATTTTTTATCATCTTCACTCTTAATCCCAAGCGTTTTTAATAGTTTTTCTTTTCCATAAGGATATTTTTCAATAACTTCCTTGACAGTATATCCTTTAACAAGCTGTGCTACCCATTTACAATCATAAAGATAAGTAGCATCAGGATCAATAATTAAATGTTTAGGATTAACTAATTCCCAACATATATCATTATATTCAGTATCATACCTAACCTTCAAAGCTCCTAAATATCTAATAGCATTATGTCTAATTGTCTTTCTTGATTTTTCAAGCATCTTATCAAAGACTTCCCATCTTAAAGTCAATATTTTCCTTAATTTTTCAGTAAATAGTTTATTAGGATGAAAGATGCGAGGTTCTGGAGTATTTGAAGTTAATATTGGAACTATTGTTTCAATATTCCTAAAAATAATGTTTTTTACTATTTTTGACTTACCATCAGAAAGAGTTTTTACAGCATGTTGACCTTTATAATAATCCCAGTTCAAATTACCTTTCTTAATAACAATGTTATCTCTTAACTTTTTTCCCAAATCAAGCCTCTTGTTTATTTCAGTAATTAAATCCTTATCTTCTAAATCTAAAGAAAAAAGGGGTTTATATTGTGAGATATTTTCTTGAAATGAATTATCCATAAAAAAAGCCCGATAAAATCGGGCATCAAAGTGCCTCTTAATAACTTACTTGATTAATAGCTATTTGTTCATGTTCCCAGAAACAGCCGGCTATCATGGGTCATTCAACAAATTTTAGTGACTTGGATCTATTCACCACTATTAATCAATATAAATATAAACTTATTTTTTATCATTGTCAAGTAGAAATTGCGTTACTGTTTTACAATGCTTACATTTAATAAAAATCCTTTTACCATCATAAAAAAATAATGTTTTATGGCAACTAGAACAATAGGCTTTTTTAACTAAAGCCTCAATTTCATTCCTAACTAACTCAATCTCTTTATTTATATCGCCAATCATTTTCAGGTTTACTAATAAATTCTTTAATTGATATTGCCGGTATCGTTCCTTCTTTACTAACAACAAATGATTTCTCGCCAACTAATAAGTTTTTTTCCTCTTGTATAACCATAGCCTCACCACCTCTTAATTTAGCTATTTCATAATAAACAGAGGCATGAACAAAATGATCTGCTCCCGAATGTTCCCACCTTATCTTTTTATTCTGAAACCGATCTTCTTCTTCAACTCTATAAAGACTTTCCCAATGACTGACATATTCTTGTAATTCATTTGGATTAACAAAATACTTAATCTGGCTTTTTATATGTTTATCAATCATAGTTTCAATAAGTCTTGTCCTATCTGCTGTTATTACTCCATATTTCTTTTCTTTTTCAAAAGTAGCAAGATCACTTGTTTTTAAATCTTCTTTATAAAAGACAATAAATCCTTTTCCTCTAAACTTTTGAATTAATCGTCTTGGTTCTGTAATATCAGGCATCCCATCAATAACAAAGACTGCGTTATATTTAATAATAAGGCTTTCAATATCAGCCCAATTTGATGTTTTACCAACTTGAAATATGCCGTCTTTATTACCTATAACAAAATGTTTTTCAACTCCAACATCAATACCAATAAAAACTTTATCAGTTTCATAATCTTCGGTTGATATATTTCTTAATATTAAGTCTTTATTAACAAGTATGTCTGATCCAATATAAGGCTGACCTAAAATGAAATTATAGAAATATTGTTTATCTTTGTTTTTTTCTAAATAAATAAGCTCTTTTGCCGATTGCCAAGGTATCATCATTTGACTTATCCAATAACCAGACACATTTTTATCACTCCATTTCTTAACCCATTTACCAACTCGCCTATCCTCATTAGTTAATTCATTATGACATTTTTTACAAATAAAAATTTCTCTTTCATAATCTATATTGTCTTGCCAATCTAAATACTGCCATTCATTACATTTTTTACAGTTAATAAACCAATGTTTCTGATCTGACGCTTGCCAATATTTATCAACTCCGACATTCGGATATGACGGATTGCTAAAAAAGTACTCATATTTGTATTTTGAAGCTTGTAGTCTTGAATGATAAGCCTCTATAACTGAAAGATTGCTATTGCCTGACCAAATTGGTATTTTTTTCTCTTTTCCCCTAACTAATACAATATGATAAGGCTGAACTTCTATACAATAGACATCTCCTTTATAATTTTCTTTTAAGACCGTTGCTTTAGTTGAAGAATTATTAAATTTATTAAATTTTCTATATGGTGATTGAATAATGCCAACCTTATATATAATTTTTCCTTTATTATTAACCTTATAAATAGAAGCAGTTTTTTTTATTCTTAAACATAATATTTGTATATCATCAGCTAATTTTTTAGAACAAGTAGTATAAACATTTCTCTTATCACCATCACCTTTTAATAAAGTTTCAAGTAAATAAGGTAAATATTTTTTATTTCCATATAAATATTTTTTAGGAATAAATTTATTGTATGAATTGCCCAATTTTCCTAAATATAAAGCAAGATGTAAATCATTGAAATAAATTTTGTCCTTTTTATGATGTGGTTTATAACTTAATTTTTTAATAATATTTACTATTTCTTTTATATTTTTCTTATTTTTTTGAGAAATAATAATTTGGCCTGTTATTTTTCTATGATTTTTATATATTCTTGCTCTCGCAATATGACCTTCACTTAAATACCAACCTAAAAATTGATACCATTCTTTAGCTAAAACTTTTTTAGTTTTAAAAGAAACATAGATAGGTTTCAATAAATTACTTCCTCTTGGTTTACGATATGTGTTTATATGAGGTATATATATATATCCAGTATCTTTACCAAAAAAATGCCAATTAGCTTTTGACGTTAAAGTAAATGGTTTTTTATATAAATCCTCAATTTTATATAGATCGTATCCTCTTTTTTGTTTAGTTTTCGCCCAAAGCTTATGATTTTTAGTAATACCGATATCTAAACTATTAGCTTTTATTCTATAAAAATCACCATTATATTTTAATTTAATTATATTTTTTGGATATTTATAAGATATATTCCAATTAATAGGATTTAAAGTTAACATTTTATCTTTTAAAGTTATTTCTTGTATTTTTTTCCAACCTTTTTTTGTAAGAATTTCTGTATCAGGCTCAAAACATCTATCCATTTCATCATAAAAATTACAATCAGATGAAACCATAATAGCCTCTTTTTCAGTAAATGATGCTTGATAGTAAATAAACCTATCTCCAACTTTCTTTTGTCCAATACTATCAATATCTGGAACAAGTGATTTTAAAAATGGATTATAATTAACCATTTCATTAACTTTCCCTTTTCCAAATTTAGACACATCGTCCATTGTCGGCAAAGTATAAATACAGTTTAAATTCTTCATTGAAGCAAGCCAAAAAGATTTTAAGATAGCTGATGTCGTAAAGCCAACCTGCGCTGATTTTCTTATAGCTTGAGTAGGAGTTAGATCGTTAATAATATCATACATGAAGAAATGATCTCTAAATTCAAGGGGTTCTTTTTTTTCATTTGTTATCTTATTGTCTATTATCCACCTTATCGGGCTTTCCCTTTGCGATATCAATGGCAGGTTTTGATAGTTCATCTTTTTCTTTCTTTTCTTTAAACTTAATAAACTCTATAATATCTTCTTGCGAAGCTGTCATGTTCAAAATAAGTGTTCTTGCATCAATATTAGTTTCAGTCATTGCTTGTCCGCCGGACTGTAAAATAAGTTTATTACCTAAATCAATAAGGTCTTTTGCTAACCTTTCATCTATCTTTGCGTCTTTCTTACTCAAAATTTCAAGCCCTCTTGCTAAAACATACTGACCTGTATCAAACATTCGTTCTTTTGCTTTTATAATCTTATTTTTCATCCTTTCTGTGAAGTCTTGTTCAATTTCCTGCCAATATTGTTTTCTTTGTTCTAACCATTTTTCTCTACTTGATATTTGTCCTATTCTAGTATCTGAAATTTGACCTTTATATTCTTCAGCAAGTTCTCTTACTGTTTTTAATTCAATTATATATTTTTGTTTTAATTCATCCCATTTCTTAAAATCCATATGACCCATCCTGCTGTATTTATTCATAATTCATTAGTAATCTTTCTTAAAAATAGAGTTAATTATATATATAACTAAATATACTAAAGTTATCCGCCAAGCTATATCTACAATATCGTTCATGCTATTATTACTGAATTATTTAACAAGCCACTATAACAGACTTTAGTTTCTTTATACTTCTTACTTTCCTCTTTTGCCTTTTCTTTATTTAAAAACTGGAAAACCCTGCCGTCTTTATCTTTTAAATACTCAGCTCTATTAATAAAAAATATATTGTAATAAATCTTTTCTATCATTTAATCAACTTTAATTTGAATAAAACATTTAAGACGCTGTTTTGATATCATCATATTTTTTAATGTCTTTCAAAATCAATTTACCTATAATTCCATTCACTCTATACTCAAGTTCTGTTCCAAAAGTAACTTCATACTTTTTGACTAACTTATTAACTTCTTCTAAAAAAACATCTCGTCTTTTCTCAAAATCTTTTTTTTGAGCCATGTTTGTTTTTATTAACTGGTAATTGTTGTAATTTGATATTATCTTCTATTTCTTTAACCTTCTGTCTTTCTATAATTTGAGCTAATTTATCTAATTTCCGATCTTCTTTTGTCTTTTGCCTTGTTATCTCTTGTTTTTTTCTTTTCTCAAACGGATTATACCCATAAGCCTTTTGAAATTCAGGATTAAATCTGCCTTTACTATCTAATGGCTGTATCATTTCTTTTCTATGATTTTCTCTTTGCCAATTCACTTTTTCCTGCCATTTCCTATTATAGCCTTCTTTAGGATAACTACCTTGATATTCCGGATGTTCTAAATTCCACTTTTTATCTTTTTCAATACATTTTATACAATTTAAAACTCCGTAAATTTCATTTAATTGAGCTTCATTTTTTTCACATCTTGGACAGACAATTATCTTTTTTTTAATAAGCCTATCCGCTGGCGGCCACCACTTACATCTCAAATAACTTTTATACCTTCTTTTATCTATAAGTTGCTCGTAATTCATGCTCATACTTGTCTAAACAACTTTTTAAATGTAAATAAACATTTGCTACTTTAAAATAAGCGTATTCATGCTCTTTATCTGTTGTTGCTTTTCTTTTATCTATTATCTTTTTACACCAATAACACTTAATTAAATATGGATTTTTCATATAGATCAGCTATAAAAGGCTGTTTTTTCCAATGATTAATAGCTTTTTGCTGACTTCTATATGCTCTCATTTTCTTTTTAATTAACTTTTTTATTTTTTTTAGTATTTTCATACTTTTTTACAATTTCTTTAATAGGAAAAATATAGCCACAATTCTGACACTTCATGTCTTCTATCGGATAAGTACATTTTGGACAAGCTATTTGTTTCATTTTGGCATTGGTTTAATTACTATCTTTTCTTCTCTTTCTATTGCTTTTTCTTCTTCTGTTTTTGGTTCTTCAACATGAAATACGACTGCTTTAGGTTCTTTTTTAATATCTTTTAT
>Ga0233420_10001057_pt1 | contig 10907 bp, 14 predicted proteins | sample Watercolumn_Mata_4_FD_183009 | JGI IMG/M metagenome (GOLD analysis project Ga0233420, IMG submission 183009) | Freshwater microbial communities from Lake Matano, South Sulawesi, Indonesia - Watercolumn_Matano_2014_102_MG | ecosystem: Environmental > Aquatic > Freshwater > Lake | place...
TGAAAAGACCCCGCGTCGCCCCCGCCCAGGGGGTGGCCGAATGGCCGTGGAATCAGTGGCCGGATGCCCGTGGAACGGGTGGCCGAATACTCATGGAATCAGTGGCCGAATGGGACCGGAATTCGCAGCTTCAAGATCGATGACGCGAATCCGTCCGACCCCTACGCGCGCTTCTACAGCGACCCGGTGGTCGATGCGATCAACGAACTGATCCTGCCACGCTACGGACTCGGCAACTACATTGCCCCCAAGCCCAAGACGCCCCCCTCGCCCCACCAGGCCAGGATCATCGAGGGACTGTCCCGCGCTGGCACGCGCCTGATGGGCTTCTGCCGCACCAATCTTTTCAAGCGGCTGGAAAGCGCCGGCCCGGCCTTCATTCTGTCCATCGAGCGCCACATTCTGCGCAACTTCATCGTCCTGCACGCCATCGAGAACTGCCTTGATATCCCGCTGGGCACGCAGGGCGCGGAACTGCTCGATACGCGCCATTACGACGAAGACCCTGACGGTCTGTTGGCCGATGACGATGGCGACGACGATGTCGCCGACCCCACGGCCACCAACGGCTTGCGCACCGAGTCCGACTACCGCGCCCGCGCCGCCAAGGCGTATGAGACCTACAGTGGCGCGCTGAAGAGCCGCTTCAAATGGCTGCCCAGCGCGTTGTTCATCAAGGTGCTCGCCAAGGACCTGCTAGCCGACGCGCAAGCCCTTCTGCGACTCCTCAAACTCTGCGGCGACTGGCAAGCCGCCGCGGATGCCAAGCTGGCTTCTCTCATCGAATTGATCGAGCAGCGCCACCCGAAAGAGAAACTGCTCGTCTTTACCCAGTTTGCCGACACCGCCCGCTACCTCAACGCCCAGTTGGTGGCGAGCGGCATCCAGCAGATGGAAGAAGCCACCGGGCAGAGTGCCGACCCGACCACGTTGGCCTGGCGTTTTTCGCCGGTCTCGAACGGCAAGCGCCACCTCGTCTCCCCTCTCCCGTTGGGAGAGGGGTCGGGGGCGAGGGCCGGGCAACTGGAAGAACTACGCATCCTCATCGCCACCGATGTACTCTCCGAAGGCCAGAACCTGCAGGACGCGCACATCATCGTCAACTATGATCTGCCCTGGGCCATCATCCGTCTGATTCAGCGTGCCGGCCGTGTCGACCGTATCGGTCAGCAGTCGGACACCATCCTGTGCTACTCCTTCGTTCCAGCCGACGGCGTGGAGCGGCTTATCAACCTGCGCGCCCGGGTCAAGCAACGCCTGATCGAAAACGCTAAGGTCGTAGGCTCTGACGAAAGCTTCTTCGACGACGATACGGACGGGGAACTGATCCGCGACCTTTACACGGAGAAGAACGGCATCCTCGACGACGACGGCGACAGCGAGGTGGACCTTGCCTCCTACGCCTACCAGATCTGGAAGAATGCCACCGATGCCGATCCGTCGCTGGCCGCCAAGATCGAGGCGATGCCCAACGTGGTGTACGCCACCAAGGCCCACGAACACAATCCAGCATCGCCTCGGGGCGTGCTGGTCTACATGCGCACCGCGCAGGGCAACGACGCGCTGGCCTGGATGGACGAGGCCGGCAAGCCGGTCACCCAGTCCCAGCTCACCATCCTGAAAGCGGCGGCCTGCGCGGCGGATACTCCGGCCCTGCCGCGCACCGAGCATCACCACATGCTGACCTGTGCTGGCCTTGCTCACATCGTCGAAGAAGAGAAATCCTTCGGCGGCGCCCTGGGCCGTCCCTCGGGCGCACGCTTCAAAACCTTCGAGCGCCTCAAGCGCTTCCGCGAAGGGCTGGGCGACAAGCGCGATCTGTTCATCACCGACGAATACGTGCGCCGCATCGACCGGGTGATGGAAGAAATCTACCGCTACCCGCTCTACCAGTCGGCCACCGACAGCCTCAATCGCCAGATCAAGGCCGGCATTGGCGACCACCAGTTGCTCGACCTCGTTTTCTCGCTTCGGGAGGACGGGCGTTTGTGCGTGATTGACGATCAAGACCAGCGGAAGGAGCCCAAGCTCATCTGCTCCATGGGCCTGGCCTGATCCAGCAGGGAAAGAATAGAAGATGACACTCGACGCCGCCCGCTTTCAGAAACTGCTCGGCGAATTCAAGCTGGAGCAACTGTTCAACGAGCTCGGCTGGGACCGACCCAACCTCAAACCGCAAACCATCACGGCCAACGGCGAGACATTCACGCTGACCAACATCGCCCACAAGCGCGGCGTCGCGGTGTTTCGCTGTTCGCCCGACAGCACCGGCAAAGTGCCTGCGCGCCCGATGCTGATCAAAATCGAAAAGGAAGCCGCCAAGATCGCCCACGAGCATCTTCTGGTCTTCGCCGATGCTGGCGAGACTATGCTCACCTGGTTGTGGGTATCGCGTGCGCCGGGGCAGCCCACCACCACCCGCACTCACACCTGGCACAAGGGGCAGAGCGGCGAATCGCTGCGGCAGAAGCTCTCACAGATCATCTGGTCACTGGAAGAAGAAGAGGCCATCACCCTTACCGACGTGATCACCGGCCTGCGCAACGCCTTCGACCGCGACCGCATCTCCAAGAGCTTCTACGACAAATTCAAGGCCCAGCACGAAGCCTTCGCCGAATTCATCGAGGGCCTGAGCGCGGCCAGCGACCAGGCCTGGTACGCCTCGCTGATGCTCAACCGGCTGATGTTCGTCTACTTCATCCAGAAGAAGGGTTTTCTGGACGGCGATGAAAACTACCTCGCCAACCGCATGACTCAGGTTCAGGCCACCGCCGGCAAGGGCAAATTCCACAGCTTCTACCGCCAGTTTTTGCGCCGCCTGTTCCACGAAGGGCTGGGACAAGCCAAGGGCGAGCGCAATGCGGAACTCACGCGGCTGATTGGTGATGTGCCTTATCTGAATGGGGGTTTGTTTGACGTGCACGAACTGGAAGAAGCCAACCCGGGCATTGATATTCCCGACGAAGGCTTCGAGCGCCTGTTTGCCTTCTTCGACGCCTGGGACTGGCACTTGGACGACCGCCCGCTTTCCAGCGGCAAGGAAATCAATCCCGACGTGCTTGGCTACATCTTCGAGAAGTACATCAACCAGAAGCAAATGGGGGCGTACTACACCAAGGAAGACATCACCGAATACATCGGCAAGAACACCGTCATCCCGCACCTGATCGAGCAGGCCCGCGAGCGCTGCAAGGTCGCATTCGATGGCGAGGCGTCGGTGTGGAACCTGCTCAAGGCCGACCCTGATCGTTACATCTACCCGGCCATGAAAACCGGCGCCATCGACGCGAAGGGCAATGTCGTCCCTGAATCGGCCTTGCCTGACTTCGTGCAAACCGGCATGAAGGACGCCAAGGCGCGCATGTTCGAGCGCCGCTACAACCTGGGCGAAGCCGTGTTCCATACCGCCACCGGCGAGCGCGGCACCCTGCCCACCGAAACCTGGCGCGAATATGTCGAGCGTCGCACCCGCTGCTTGGGCCTGCGCGACAAGCTGGCCAAGGGCGAGGTGAAGAACGCCGACGACCTCATCACCCTGAATCTGGATATCCGCCAGTTCATGCAGGATGTGATCGACACCGCCACCAGCCCCGATCTGCTACGCGCCGTCTGGCAGGCCATCGTCGGGCGCGTGCCGGAAAAGGCCCACGAGAAATTCCGCCACGGCATCACCATTCTCGACCCGACCTGTGGCTCCGGCGCCTTCCTGTTTGCCGCGCTCAACATCCTGGAGCCGCTCTACGAAGCCTGCCTGGAGCGCATGGAAGGCTTCATCGAGGATGCCAAGAAATCCCCCTCTCCCTCCGGGAGAGGGGTTAGGGGTGAGGGCGCATCCTCACGCCACCATGACATCCCTGAAGAAACCCTGCGCTTCGCCCGCGAGTTGCGCCGGCAACAGACCGATGCAGAGAATTTGATCTGGATGCTGTTGCGGGACCGGCGTTTGGCCGGTTGCAAGTTCCGGCGCCAACATCCCGTCGCGCCCTACATCCTCGATTTCTACTGTCACGAAGCCAAACTCGCTGTCGAGCTTGACGGCGGGCAGCATGCCGATAAATACGCACACGACGTCGGACGGGATGCGTTTCTTGAAGCGCAAGGCATACGAGTACTGAGGTTCTGGAACAACCAGGTTTTTTCCGAAACGGAAGCTGTGCTTGAGGTCATCTGGCAGGCCCTACGAGCCCGCGCGCCCTCAGCCCTGGCGCCCTCACCCCCAACCCCTCTCCCGGAGGGAGAGGGGAGAAAAGTGCGCGGGTTTGCAGACTTTGAGAAGGTGCTGGCCGAAGTGGACAAGCACCCCTCGCGCCGCTACTTCATCTTCAAAAGCATCATCCTGCACAACCTCTTCGGCGTGGACATCATGGCCGAGGCGGTGGAAATCTGTAAGCTGCGCCTCTTCCTCAAGCTGGTGTCGCAGGTGGATGCCGGGCGCGAACTGGAGCCGCTGCCCGACATCGACTTCAACATCCGCGCCGGCAATACCTTGGTGGGCTATGCCACCGAAGTCCAGTTGAGCCAGAATAGAAACCCATTTAAGTAATGGAATATCGACGGCCACGGTAGACAAAACAGGAAAAATCTGCTAATAAGCGAAGCACCTTTGCGAGGTGCATAACCAAAGTTGATGCACACTCGCGACGGAGCTTCGCTAGCAAAGCGTTTCCGATTTAGTCTCCATCGCCACGATTTCCTTACTTGCCGGCCTATTCCGGCCCAACTTGTCGCTGCAGCACACTTGCCATTCGTGGTTGAGGCATTGAGAAATTTTGTGATGATTCATGCGAATGAGCGATAACCGAGTCCACGGACGGCAAGGTGCTGAGCTTTATCGTTCGACGCCGCCAACAATCTGGCCAGCGATCAGGATCATCGTAATGAAATCAAAGCCTGCATCGCCGATCTGGCCGATCTGTTCGACCGCTTCCGTGAGCAGCAGACCGTGCATGGCGGCAAGGTCACGGCGGACGACAAGCGCCATCTGCGCGACAAGCTCAATGCCCTGAGCCTGGAACTGGACCGCTACCTGGCCCGCGACTACGGCATCGACCCCGACGCACCCTCCCCTCTCCCTCCGGGAGAGGGGCCGGGGGTGAGGGCGGGTTTTGCCGCCTGGCGCGAGAGTCACCAACCCTTCCACTGGTTCGCCGAGTTCTACGGCGTGATGCGCGAAGGCGGGTTCGATGTGGTGATTGGGAATCCGCCGTGGAAGGAGTATTCAGCCGTTCGGCAGTTTTACAGCGTCAACAGGTACGCAACGGAATCCTGCGGCAACCTCTATGGACTCTGCTCTGAGCGTAGTCTGGCGCTGTGTCATGAAGCCACACGATTCAGTTTTATCGTGCAAATGCCGCTCGTCTGCTCTTCACGCATGGACAGCGTGCGCGAGAGTTTGAGGAACGCTAGCACCGTACTCTGGGCAGCAACTTTCGATGATCGTCCCGGAAAGCTGTTCGATGGTCTCCAACATTGTCGTTCTGCGATTTTCTTTGTGAAGCGCGGTCTGCAAAGCGCACGAACCTACACAACGCGCTACCAAAGATGGCCTACCGTAAGCCGCAGTATGCTATTTGCCACGATGTACTTTGTTGCCGAAGCAGACAGCACGCAATCCGGGCGAATTATCGCGAAGCATCCAAGTTCATTGACGGGCTCTGCCTTCGGAAAGATTCGAAATGGTTCGACAAGAAATGTTGGGGCTTTCCGGGTTCGTCGGGAGACCATGCACTACGTCTTCTACCAAGAAGCGACACAGTATTGGGCTAAGGCGACTTCGGTATTGCCGTTCTATGCCAAGAACGGCGCTTGCTCAGCACCAGCGCATGGACGTTTCATTTACTTCGACAATTCCACACAGGCCGGAGTGGCTACAGCACTGCTCAATAGCAGTCTTTTCTATGCTTACTTTGTCGCCTATGGAGACTGTTTCCACCTGAGCGATACCCTTGCCGCCGGTTTCCCCACGAATGCGGAGATTCTTGCCGATACCAAACTGGCAGAGTTGAACGACCAACTGATGACTGAACTCGACAGTCACTCCGAACGGAAGACGATTACTTCCCGGCGTGGTGGAGCAGTCGACCGCGTCGAATATGACGAGTACTACGGCGCACGCTGCAAAGGCACGATTGACCAGATTGATTTGCGATTGGCCAAGCTGTACGGGCTGACTGATGAAGAAACCGATTTCATCATCAACTACGACATCAAGTACCGCATGGGCGGGGCGGATTCGGACGAATGAACGTTAAATTCGGTAGTTGGATGAATCCTAAAAGGCCGTTCGCCCTCATCCCCGGCCCTTCTCCCGCAGGGAGAAGGGAGCAGAACCCCTCTCCCTCGGGGAGAGGGGCAGGGGGGTACAACCCGCGTCGATTGTGGCTTCGCGGCAGGAAAAATCCATTCATCCGCGGTCTTTTAGGATGAAACGGCTGTCCGTTCTACGCGCCCAGCTTTCGGCGGGAGAATTCGAATTCACCCAACACGCCCTCAAGCGCGTGGTGGAGCGCAACATCGCCAACAGCGAAATTCGCGAGGCCGGCGCCCACGCGGTCATCATCGAGGACTACCCGAGCGACAAATACGGCCCGAGTTGCCTGCTGCTGGGCGTCACCCTCACCAACCGCCCGCTTCATATCCAGGTGGCCCGCAGGCCCGGTCCCCGGACCAAGATCATCACCCTCTACGAACCCGACCCCGCGGAATGGGTCAAGCTGATCGAAAGGAGAAAGTAACCATGCTCAAGTGTGAAATCTGCGGCGGGCGCGAGTTCCGCCAGGAAGAAGCCGACGAGGTATTCCATATTGGCGAGCGTTATGTTCTCGTCGAGCACATTCCGGCCACGGTATGCGTGCAGTGCGGCGAGAAGACTTTCGACGCGGCCACGGCGGAGGATATTCGAAAGATGTTGAACGAAGGGCGACACGCTGGCCGGAAAGCAGAAATGGATGTCTTCGCCTATTGATCTGGCCTCATGTCTTGTCGTAACCGTTCAGACTCCTCCCCCCAGCGGGGGGAGGTTAGGAGGGGGGAGAGATAGCCAACTCCAGCAATATCAAGATCCTCCCTCCCCCCAACCCCCTCCCGCTGGGAGGGGGAATGAATGCTTACGTCTTGTCCAGCGTGGCGTATCGTATCGAAACACCCGCCGGCGCGATCTTTTATTGCGTCGGCAACGCAGCGCTGCTTGATGAGCCCCTGCTCGGTCTCCTTGCTTCCCGCGAATGCCCCGGCCATGTTCTGCTCGAAACCCTCGACCGCGTGCCGGAATGGGTCCAGGCCGGGCGCGTCATCGTCAGCGGTTTCCATTCGCCGCTGGAGCAGCAGGTGCTGCGCTCGGTGCTGCGCCGCAAGAGCCGCGTGGTCAAGGTGCTGGCGCGCGGCATGACCGACTATCGCCCAACGGCGGATGAGCGCGAGCCGCTGGCGGCCGACCGGATGCTGGTCATCACCGCCTGCCCGCCCGAAGTGCGCCGCACCACCCGCGACACCGCGCTGGCGCGCAACCGGCTGGTGCTGGCCCTGGCCCGCGAGATCGTCGCGCCCTACGTCGCCGCCAGCAGCCCGCTTGCCGCGTTGCTGAACGAGAAGGAAACGGCGTGACGGCCTTCAGCCCGACCTGGTTCCTGCTGGAGCAGGAGGGGCTGCTGGCCCAGTCCTGCCTGTGCAATGGCCTGACGGCCCTGCGCCGTACCAACCTCGGCGATAAGAAGGGGCTTTTCTATTCGGCGTTCTTCGAGTTGTCGATTGGTTTCGAGCGGGTGCTGAAGCTGATCTTGATCCTGGACCATATGGCTCGAAACAAGCTGATCCCGCCAGGCAGCAAGACCGTCGAGGCTTACGGCCATAAGCTGCGTACCCTGTTTGATGCCGCAAAGAGCTTCTGCACCACGCACGACGCGGCCGCGCTGGATGCGTTTCAAGCCAGTAGGGTACGCTGTGTGTACCTCTCCCCGGAATACGATGCTGCTAATAATAACGCGCTCTTATGGCCATTATTTTCCGTGGGTTCGGGTCATTCCTAATCGTTTGGGCTTTGGGCTGTTTGGGCAACGGTACGCAAAATCCTCAAGGACCAAAAAACTGAATTACTCGAATGCACTCTCGATGATGTGATACATGGCAAGACCCACGATGGCAGCAAAACCTTCAGAATGGAGGCCATTTACGACGATTTCAAAAATGATCGGGATGCGCTGAAAGTCGCCTTTCAGGCATTGCCGGCATCCTATGACAACTGCTATCGCCATAACGATGACAGGGACGCCCTGATCGTTTCACTGGAAAACGACATGATGCGGGGTGACGCCGGCAAGGAAAAATCCCTTCCGATATCGCTCACCGCTGAACAGAAAGCCCTGCTGATGGGCTTTGCCGCGCATGGCAAGGGATTCCCTATCGCAACTACTCCAGACGCCGGACTGGCGCTCCACGATTATGGGTGGGTCGAGATTCATGATGCCGGCCTGCTGGAAGCCGTGATCGAACTGAGCGAATTATTCCGGCAAGCCAAATCCCGTTCATCGAGATGACCGATGTCTGCTATGCGCGTCTTTCGCTGCCGCCCAGTCTGCTGTTTTTCGATGCTGTATTTTTTACCTATGAGTTTACCCGCGCAGAGCATACAGGCAAGATGACTTTTTATCTGAGGCGGTCGTCGATACCCACCCGCTTCGGCTTTGCCGTGGCAGGGGAGTTGTCCCATATACCGGCGTCTCGGTTAGCCGATCAACTCCAGGAATTGGCGAGTGGTAGAGAAATATTCGTTCTGGATGATAGGCGCGCTAAAGAATTTGCGAGTTGGCCAAGTATCATTCGTAAGGCCTTGCAAGTGGATTACCACATACTGGGATTGCGGAATTTGTTGGTCACCAGGGATAATCATTATTATCTGGCTTGCGATTCATCGCGCCCAGTCTTGCCCAATCCCTAGCAATCACTGGACCTCGTCCCCATGGCTAAGGCGCATCAAGATTATGAATCATGGCGTGGTTTGCGCAGATCCAAGCCTTGCATGACATGCCTTCCACGAAATCCTTGCTCCATGGTCGCCAGCCAGTCCGGCCGAAATCCGAATTCGCTCATTTCCAGTCATTCCACTATCGGCCAGCGCTCCACCCACCACCGGCTTATGCCGCCAGCGGCGGGATCCGGGTGACGGACAGGGAGGACAATTCAACTCGCTCGCTGGCATGTTCAATAGTGAAACCAATGACATTACCCATGGCGTCGTAATCCAGGATGACATCCGGAGCAACCTCCTCGGCGTCGGCACCGGGACCTGGGCGTAAGGCAATATAAAGGGTGTCGGTATCGGGAAAATATTCGAAGATCATGATCCACCACGCTTGAATGAGCGATCCGGGAAGGCGTTGTGTAGCGTCTTGCGGTCCGCCAAGGTTATGACACGAAGATACTTGCCGAGATCGGGGACATATAACCAGTAACGAATGCGACCATCTGGCTGGACCACGGTCGCCTCTGGCGTCCGCACTGCCTGCTCACACCAGTCACGCTGGATATAAGGGCGTTCTTCGAGTACGCGACGTCTGAAGTAATCTGTTTCATCCATTGCGTACCGGCCCTACCCGCGTAACGTCAACCGTCCGGAGAATAGGTCATCCTTACCTACACGGCAAGCTTCTCGCCGTCGTACGGCAAGGTCTGGATGGGTGGCGACCTGCCCGGCAACGGCTGGAAGTGGAAATGGGCCATGGGCCTGTTGAACTTCGGCGTCATCGGCATGACCGTCGCGCTCCTGATCGCGGGTTACGAGCAGTCCTTCATCGAGCGCGCGGTCGAGGGCTCGACCTGGGGCGGCTACTTCACGGCCCAGAACCACCCCTGGTTCCAGCAGGCCATGCACTGGCGCATGCTGTTCGGCCTGATGACCTTCGCCGGCGTCACCCGCATCGCTCGAGTCAACACGGGCTACCCATCATGCAAGCTGCATTCAGTGGTCCGATCAATACCAATCCACCAATTGAAAGGCTCCCCCATCGGATAAGGGAAATATGGAAAAATCGGTGCGATCCACTGTCAGAATCCGCTTTTCCTGCAGTGCGTCGGCCAACCAGATCAACGCGGCATCGGTGAAATCCAAATCCCGATCCGCATATTTGCGCAAGTAAGCCGCCAGTTGCGGATAGGCGCTCACCGGCAAGTCTGCTACCTCGACACCGCCGCGGTATACCCAATCGAGCAGTTCCCGTTTGCCCGCGATGTCCAGGAAATAGCAAGTTTCGGTCACCACGGGGGCAACGGTCAGCAGCGGCAATCGATTGTCGCGCAGAAAATGGATCGCCTGTGGGTGCAAGCCATCCCGCCGAATGTAGAGCGCCACGAGAAAACCGGTATCAACCAGCAGCTTAGCCACGAAACTTTTCTTTCAGCAACCGGGACGTATTGCGGGCGATGTCCCCTTCGTGTGTTTCATCCGCCCCAAAGCCATTCTGTCCTAGTTGATAGGGCGTAGCGACTTGGGTCCGAGCGGTGAGGAAGTCTTCGAGCGCATGCTTGATGACTTCACTCTTGGACAAGGCGTGATCCGCGCAATAGCCGGCTAACGCCTGCTCCGTCTGCGGCGGCAATCGAATCGAAATCGGCATGAGCGCATCCTCGTATAACGTCTGAACACAAATTGTATCGCAACCCAAACCGCAGGGTGCACATCAACGCCGTCGAGACCTGGCTCTACATCGAGGTGGCGCTGATGTTCGGCTCCGGCATCCTGGGCTTCGGCCATCATTACTTCTGGATCGGCACCCCCGAATACTGGCTCACCATCGGCGGCTTCTTCTCGGCGCTGGAGCCGATCCCGCTGGTGGCCATGGTCGTGCATTCGGTCTATGACGCCGGCGTGCACAAGTTCCGCAGCACCAACCACCCGGCGCTGGCCTGGATCATCG
>Ga0233420_10001059_pt1 | contig 10898 bp, 8 predicted proteins | sample Watercolumn_Mata_4_FD_183009 | JGI IMG/M metagenome (GOLD analysis project Ga0233420, IMG submission 183009) | Freshwater microbial communities from Lake Matano, South Sulawesi, Indonesia - Watercolumn_Matano_2014_102_MG | ecosystem: Environmental > Aquatic > Freshwater > Lake | place...
AAAAACACGGGTTGATAGAGGTAGCAATGCTTTCACCCTCGCTACCTCTATCAACCCGTGTTTTTCTGGATTTGGTAAGGAATTAACTACTTCAACAAGTGCTTTCACCCCTCGGGCAAAGCCGGTTTCGGATAGCTGGGCAAAGGATCGTGCGTTGAGAAGTCCCAGTTTGGACTCGCCTACCCCAGCAATCATGACACCATCGTCTTTTTGGACGATCAGGAATGCCATGTCGGGATTGCGGAATCTCCCAAGCTCTTTTTCCAATCCAAATGCCGCAGGATCGTGCGCGAGCGCCAGGAGCTCTTGCTCTAAGGCACTCCGCTCCCCAAACGCCGGATCGGCTTGGACGAGGAACTCAAACAGTTTGCCACGCAGACGCTTACCTTCCCCAACGCCACGGCGGCCGCGTTCTTTCGCGATTTCTTGCCGAAACGTCTCCCAGTTGATGCAGTCAAAGATTGCTTGCTGACGCGTGCGATCCGGCACGTACGCCTTCTCCACAGATGTGGCAACGAGCGTCTCCCACAGTTTCGCTTTCAGCGGGTTCATCACAGTTTCTTTCATTGAACTGCCGAGTTGCTGCTCTACTCGTGTCATAATGCCCTGTAGTATACAGCATCTTGCTTTCTTTCAACAAATAGAACAGACCGTATCGTAATTAAGCTTGCATTATAGGCTTATTTTGCCTATAATCGCCGCATGGGAGCCATCGAGCGACCTCAGCCGCTGACACTAACGAGCGAACCTACCTCTTTTGAGGGAATCGTGCGGCGCATCCCCGATGCCGTAGAGATGGCCAAGATGGAAGCAAAGAGCTCAAGGCTTGCGCATACCCCCGAGGGAGAATACGCGCTGACGTACCTTCTGGCCGCACGAAACCTCATGCGTCCGGTACTAAACGACATGCGAGCCATAGGGAGTGATCTCCTCACCCCAACCGGTGGCTGGGAGTACAATCCGCAGCGGATGATCGATGAGATTGGCACGTCTATTGCGCTCCATATCGCCCGACAGACCACGAATATTCCCAACCTCTGGATGCGCGTCGAAGAACATGCCAAGTGGACGCCCACGCGACCCAACGAAGGCATGTGGGAAGAATGCAATCGATTTGCCATCATCGATCCTTTGGATATGACGGCTTCCATCCCCAGGGGTGACCGCGTGCAAACAACCGGGATTGCGATTTACGACCGGCAGGGAGCAGTACAAGCGGTTGGTATCATGAGCTTAGTTGACGACGGCATGCTCTTTATGGATGAGATAGACGGCAAAGAGAGCAATGTGACCAAGGGTGCCGGGGCCGACAAGAAGTTGGAGGAGGCGGCTCCACTTCGCGTCGCGACCCTCACCCGCAGGATGCATGCGCTCCGAGACTTGCCTCTCTTTACCTCCCAACATGGCGTCTGGGTACAGGATTGCGTCAGCGGGTATGCCCTGCTCTCCCTTCTCAATAAAACGGTCGATACCATTGTGGATCCCGTCAAAGGCAACCCGTGGTATGAATTTCTCATCTGGGGAGCAGCTGCCAAGGCTGCGGGGGTTCCGATCAGCGATCCTTCCGGCAAGCCAATTGACATAGCGGGTATCGCACGCTTCGCGATCCAAAAGAATCCGGATGAAAACTACCGTATTCAATTTGTCATCAGTAAGACGCCAGAAATTCACCAAAGGGTGCTCTCGCTCCTCAAGCCGCCAACAGGCAAATGACCGCTTGCCCCGACACCACGCTTCCCTCCTCCCGAGGACAGGTCACCCGCATCGGAGGAGCGCGGGTTCGGGACTGCGCGCCGAAGACGGCGCTTGCAATTTTGATTCCTGCAGGAATACCATAAGGCTATGCTTTATTTTGCAGAACTCTTTGGCAAGAGGGTAACGAGTGCTGACGGCAACGCAATCGGCAGATTGACCGACTTCGCCTTTTTGGCCACCGACCAACCGCTTATTACCAAGCTCCGGGTCGACACCAGAGTTGGTCACATCTTAGTCCCGGTGTCCAGCATGAAATCCATCAATGGAGTGGTCGTACTCACTCCCGGCTTTGAGACGAGCGGGGTCGCCGAAAACGAACTCTCCGTCCGGATCCACCTTTTAGACCAGCAGATTATTGATATAAAGGGTAACAAAGTGGTGCGGGTCAACGATGTCGTCATCCAGGATAAGCCGTACCTGGTCATCGCCGGCGTCGATGTGGGGATCTTGGGTATTGCACGGTGGCTCCGACTCGAACAGTGGCTCAACCGACAGCTTGCCCGGTTCGGGACGACACTCCGCTCCGATTTCCTCCCGTGGGAACATATCCAACCCCTCGAACTCTCTCGGGGCAAAGTGCAGCTCAAGCGCGAGGAAAAGAAGCTTACCAAACTCGCGCCCGAGGATCTGGCTGATCATCTGGAGCGCCTCTCGGTGAAAAACTTGACCAGAATCATTGATTTGTTGCCTGACGAATACGAGGCGGAGGTCGTCCAAAACATGAATGTCACCAGGCAACGGGCGCTCCTAAGAAACATCAAACCAGAACATGCGGCAGCTATCCTTTCCCATGTTGACCCGGATGAGGCGGTGGATATCCTTTTGACCTTGTCTGAGCATCGTCGGGGCCTCATTACGCCTTTCCTTAAGGAGGAAGCCAAGAAACGAATCGACTATCTCCTCAGCCTCTCCTCAACGGACATCGGAAGTCTAGCCACCACCGACTTTTTTGCCGCGGACAGCGAAGAAACGGCCGGTAACGTGCGAAAGAGATTGAAGCGCGACACGACGCTTGATACTCCCCTCACCTATGTGTATGTCCTCAACAGGAAAAAGGAGCTTGTGGGAGTCTGTAATTTGCATGAACTCCTTTTGCAGAATAACGAAGTGCCGATGTACAAGTTCATGATCCCCAACGTGGTCGCCGTCTACCTGACCACCCCTCCCGAGATCGCCATCAAAAAAATGGTGAAGTACAAAATTTATGCGCTCCCCATCATCAACGATAAACGGGAAATCTTAGGTGTAGTCACGATCGATGACTTGGTGGAGAGCATGCAGGAAAAGTTGATATAACAATATGTATCAAAACATCTCTTATTGGGTTAAAAAATGGCGGCGGCGGATCTTGCTCGCCCTTGCCATCATCGGCCCCGGGATTATTACTGCGGTAGCTGATAATGACGCGGCGGGGATTTCGACATTTTCCGTGGCGGCCTCAACATTTGGGTATCAAATGTTTATCATATTGCTCCCTATCATGATTGTCCTTGCCGTCACACAAGAAATTGGCGCCCGGATCGCTATCGTGACCGAGGAAGGACTCGGAGATCTCATCCGTGAACACTACGGCGTTCGCATGGCAATTCTTATCTATCTCCTGCTCTTTGTCGTCAACCTGATCGTCGTCATCATGGATGTTGCGGGCCTCAAAGCAGCGCTCTCGCTTTTTCACCTCAACACCACGCTGTTTCTCCCTGCGATTATCGCAGCGCTCTTCCTGTTTGTGGTGCTTTCCAACTATACCATCATCGAACGGTTTTTCTTTGTCCTTGTGGCGTTTTATATAACGTATGTGGCAAGCGCGTTCCTTGCCAAACCCGACTGGGTAAACGCAGTAACGTCGCTCGTTATCCTGCGGGGGCAGGTGTCTCCTCATTTCCTCTATGTCGCAATCGCGCTTATCGGAACCACCGTCACCGCATGGGGGCAGTTTTTTATCCATTCCTATGTGAGAGACAAGCATCTGACGCTTGAGCATCTCAAATACACCCGGCTGGAAGTATATTTTGGCGCGTTTGTCACCGTCGTTCTTACGTTTTTTGCCATGGTCGCGGTTGCTGCAACGCTCTATACTCACAATATCCATGTCGAAGATGCTGCTGTTGCTGCGTTGGCGATTCAACCGTTTGCCGGGCAGTTTGCGACGCTCCTTTTTGGCGTGGGACTCTTGTTTGCCGGGATTTTAGGTTGCGTTATTGTCGCGTTGTCAACGGCGTATGTGTTCTCGGAATTTTTTGGCTACTCAGGCTCGCTGGATGAAAATTTCAGCAAAAGCAAGCTCTTTTACACGACACTTCTGGTTCAGTTGGGTATCGCAACCGGTGTTGCCATGATCCCGCAAATATCGCTCTTTGCGATAACACTCGCGGGCAATTTCATAAGCGGCGCCATGCTTCCCATCATTTTTTACTTCCTCTATAAGTTTGCCAATAATGAAGCAATCATGGGAACGCATACCAACAACAAATTCCAAAACTGGCTGCTGGTAGGATCCGCCGTAGCCATCATCTTTGCCTCATCCTTGGGACTTCTTGGCCAGATACTGGGGTGGTAATGGTCATGGGATTAGTGGAAAATATCTGACCAATCGCGCGTCTGACGTGTGCGATCAATCAAAAAGCGTTTCGCTTGGCACTCCCCTTGACACGCTCTTCCGTTAAACTCAAAACCGTACGCATGCGCCATGCTTCGACACAATGACTCTGATGGAAGTGAGTTTATGTTCTCAATACAAGTAAACGATTCCTTCTCCTTAGCGCTCGGCGGTACATACACTTCCCCTCGTCTCCGAGCTTCTCGTCTGGCAATAAACTCTCTATCTTCCAGAGTCAACATGGTGGTGCGGATGGTCGTTTGGTGTGGGTGTTTATGTTTTGGCATGAGCGGATTATACTGGTAGGCTATTTGTGTTGCAATCCCCGTTACAGTCGTGGACAGTCGTTTTGCTTTGCTCGGAGGAGGCAACGCGTGCTTTCCCAATCAATCATGTCTACATCCGCTCGACAGTTTGGATCCCTAGCAAATTGAGACCGTTTTTGAGTACCTGAGCGGTGGCTGCAGTGAGGGCCAAACGCGTAAGGGAACTAGGGGTACTCGGGGAATTCGGGGAGGAAGACGGTAAAATCGGCCATTTCTGGTAGAAGAGGTTAAAGGCCTGCGCGAGTTTGAAGAGGTAGCTGCACAAAAGATTGGGCGAAAGTGACGCGGCGGCCTCGGCGACGATTTCGGGGAAGAAGAAGATCGCACGGGCGAGGTTTTTTTCTTCGGGATTATATCTTAAGGTACTTAAATCACCTAAGTCACTTAAGTGACTGAGATCCAACTCTGTCTGACTAGAGGCCTTCCTCAATACAGATTTACACCTGGCATAACTATACAAAAGGTACGGCCCGGAGTCTCCGTCGAAGGAAAGCGAGGTGGCAAAGTCAAACGCGATGTTGGCCGGCAACGCCACCCGGAGCATGGAGTATTTGATTGCCGCGATCGCAGCTTTCTCCGCAATCTCGTCTTTCTCTTGGGGTGATAAGGGAGATTGGGGAGAAGATGAAGATATAGATTTATCCAATATTTTATAGATTGATCTCTTTACTTCGTCGAGTAACCACTCGCCGGAGAGAATCATACCAGTCCGCGAACTCATCTTGCCTTCGGGAAGCCGCACCATGCCGTGGCCGATGTGGCGCGTTTTGACTGCCGCCTCCGGCACTACTTGGCTCATTGCTGCAAGCACCACCTTGAAGTATTCATTGATTTCGTTGCCGGTGACAATGTAGGACTTATCAAGCCGGTAATCCTGATTCTTTTTCCAGTTTAGCCCCAATTCTTTGGCCTCATACGTCGGCAGCCCCAAAGAATTTAAGAAGACGCGTGTATGCTCACCACGGAATACCACCGCGCCGTCACTCTCCTCAAACACCGTGCCCAAATGCTCACGTACGAGTTTGGCGCCATACTCACCGACGATTGACTCGGGGTAATACTCGTCAAAGCGCGTGCCTAAACGGCGGAAAATCGTCTCGAAGTAGTCCATGCTCCAAGTTCTTCCCGCCTCAAACAGCATTTTCACCTCTTGATACAGGTCATTTGCCTTCACATACTGCTTGTAATCCACCTGTGGCTTCCATTTGAGCGCCTTTTGCATATATTCTTGGGCTGCTAAGTAGACCATGTAGTTGATATCCTTCATCTCCTCCTTTGCGCGTTCAGCTTCCGATGTCTTTTCTTCATATATGCTGGCACCAACGGAATATGCTTGCCCCAAGTACTTTACCCGGTCACGTAACGATTTCTTTTTCAAGTCCGTAAGAGAGATAGCATCCTCCTTCATTTTTTTCTTGAGTCCCCAAATCGATTTCGCAACATGCATCCCAACGTCACCGAAATAATCCGCGCGCACGACCTTCCAGCCAACTGCTTCATACAGCCTCGCAAGGCTCTCTCCAACCGCATTGCTGTAAAGATGCCCGATATGAAACTCCTTGAACGGATTGGGGTCGGTATACTCTACCATGAGTTGTTTGCCACTACCGCTTTGGCTTGTTCCATAGCTCTCCCCGTCTTTTAGCACTTGGGGGATCTGATTGCTTAAACTAGCCTCGGTTAAAAACACGTTGAGAAACCCCGGCGGCGCTACCTCAACCCGATCGATAGCCTGTAATACATCAAGTGTTTGCCTTTTATTCGATATCTTTTGATATTGTTTGCTTATTTTCTGATCTAGTACTCCACTTTTCACTTTTAACTTTTCACTTTTCACTTGCTCAGCGACCTGTAGTGCAATCTCCATTGGCGACTTTTTGAGGGATTTTGCAACCTTCATCGCTACATTGGTCGTATACTCCCCATGGGCCGGATCATCGGAAATCGACACTTCAGGAACAAGATCGGTAACTCCCATATCTTTGAGAATCATCTGGAGCAGTTGTTGAAGGAGGGATTTCATAAAGAGTACGTCACTTATGTATCTTACGTCACTTACGACGCTTTTTCAAAAGAAAGACCAATAGCCCTTTCTGCGCGTGCAGCCTGTTCTCTGCTTGGTCATACACGACCGACTGCGGGCTGTCAAAGACCTCTTTGGTCACTTCGTTGCCAAGATACGCGGGCATGTCGTGCATGAAGATGGCGGCAGGTTGAGCCCGTGCCATAAGTGTAGCGTTGATTTGATATGGTTTGAATACTTGTAGTCGTTTATTTTTCTCCTTTTCGTCCCCCATCGAAATCCAGGTATCAGTATAGACCACATCGGCATCTTGGACCGCCGCTTTCGGATCATGTGTCTCCGCAATACGTCCGTGGTATTTTGGGGCCAACGCTTTGGCCTCGGCTACTACCTTCGGCTTCATCGTGTAGCCTTTGGGACAAGCAGCGGTAAAATGCATCCCTAAAAGTCCGCTTGCAAGCGCCAAAGAATGCGGGATGTTGTTCTCTCCATCGCCGACAAAAGTAATATGGAGGCCGGTCAACCTTTTTTTGTATTCCACCATGGTCAAAAGATCAGCCAGAATCTGACACGGGTGCTCAAGGTCAGATAATCCGTTAATGACCGGCACCAGTGAGTATTTTGCAAGCTCAATGAGTGTTTTGTGATCAAAGACGCGCGCCATGATGGCATCTCCCATGCGTGAAAGTACGTTGGCTGCGTGCTCGATCGACTCACGCTTGCCGAGACCAATGTGTTCAGGGCCAAGATACAGCGCATGGCCGCCCAACTGGAACATGCCGATATCGAAGGATGCGTGCGTTCGCAGGCTCGGCTTTTCGTAAATCTGGATAAGGGTTTTTCCTTTGAGTATCGCGCGATTCCGGCCGGATTTTTTCAACTGTTTTTTGAGCCTACCGGCAATTGCGAGCACATCCAGGATGTCCCGGCGGGTAAGATCAGTGATAGAAAGAACATCGCGTTTGCGTCTCATTGCTTTAAGATTCTATACCATTTTGTGCCTGTGTGGGATAGACAAATGTACCACCATCTGATCCAAAATGCTCTATCAGCTTCTTAATCTCTCCAGCAGTTGCACCTTTCACTGTTGCATCAAGGATTGCTCCGTTTGGATGAAACTCTATGCCATTCTTTCCCTTGAAATATCCGCCTTGTTCATGGAACCAACGTTTAACTTCTTTATGTACTGGCATATTCATTCACCACCTTTCCCCGCCAAAGCTTTAGCGACGCCGGGCGCGCCTTTCATTACTTGATTTGCCAACTTCATCTGCAATGTATAAACCTCGATAAACCCGGCACTCGCATTTACGTTGTAGTGATACCCGCCACTCGTCGTAAATGATGCATGGTGCATGGCATACGGGCTGGTCATGGCAACAACCGTTGCTTTGCCTTTGTAGAGTTTGACTGTTACATCGCCGGTCACTTTTTGGTTAACCCAGTCATTGAAGCTGTTGATTGCCGACATGACAGGATCAAACCATTTCGCACCGTAACAAAGGTAGGCCCATTTAATGTCCAACTGATTTTTGAGCTCATTGAGCTCCCTAGTCGACACGTACTGCTCGAGTGCCTTGTGCGCCGTGATAATCACGTGCCCGGCCGGAAGCTCATAGACACCCCTGTCTTTGAGACCAATCAAGCGGTCTTCTACGAGATGGACAACACCCACGCCGTGCTTGCCGGCAATCGTATTGAGCGCCATAATAAGGGGCGCCAACTTCATTTTCTTGCCGTTTAAGGCAACCGGAATGCCCGTACTAAAGGTAAGTTTAATGAACTCTTCGGTATCCGGTGCATTCTTGGCAAGTGTGTAGGTCGTCAGGAACTTCTCCACTTGTGGGATAAACTTAGGATCCTCAATCTCGCCGCCCTCCCACGTCATCCCCCACATGTTGTCATCGACACTGTAGGGGAAATCCAAACTCGCCGGCACGGGAATGCCGTGTTTCTCGGCGTATTTGATCTCTTCGTTCCTGTCCATATCCCACTCACGGACCGGCGCGATGATTTTTATTTCAGGGTTAAGGGTGAGCATGTAGCCTTCCAGCCTCACCTGATCATTGCCTTTGCCGGTGCAGCCGTGGGCAATGGCGTCTGCCCCAACCTGCTTTGCCACTTCTACAGCCTTGGCCGCCGTGATTGCGCGGCCGATGGGAGTGGAGAGATGGTAGTCGCCCTGATACGCGGCGTTTGCCTTAATGCCCCAAGAAATATACTGCTCGGCAAACTCGTCTTTGACGTCGAGCACTATCGCCTTTTTGGCACCAAACTTGAGTGCCTTCTTCTGGATCGCCACTAAATCATCTCCCTGCTGGCCCAGATCCATCGTAAGCGTCACCACCTCGGCTTTATACGTATCCTGGATCCACTTGAGCATGACGCTGGTATCGAGTCCCCCGCTGTAGAGAAGCAGGACCTTCTTAATCTCTCCCTTCTTCGCCTCATGCGAGGCTACTTTGATATATTTCGTCGTTGTTTTCATGTGTGTTCACCCCCTTTCCACGGAAGCATCTTCTGAAAAAGAACCATGTCGTTCATGACCGAGTACCCTTGTTTTTCATAAAACGGTACGACTTTCAGATTGGATAGACCAACTCCCAATAAGAGCTTGGTAGCGCCCTGTTGTGTGGCTTTCTCCTCTACTTTTGAAAGCAACAGCGATCCCACGCCCTTCCCCTGCCAGTCGGGCAATACCGCCAGGTGATAGATCCACACGCGGCGGCCATTGTTTGCTCCGATAATTGTCCCGATGATTTGCTTTTCCGCTGTAGCAATAAGACACATGGTCGGATTTGCAGCCATCAGCGTCTGCAGCTCATACTGCTCGCGCTCATAATCCGAAATAACAAGTCCCGACTGCTTCCAAACAGTACAAACCGACGGAATATCCGCGGTCATCATGGGTTTTATTTCGATTTCGTGGTTCATGCGTCCTCCTTTTGGATAGATGCGATATATTTTCCAAGTAATTCCTTGGCTTTTGCTTTCTCCTGGTGCTTTTTGTTGAACCAAGTGTGATGATTCGTAAGCAGCTTCTTGAGCTTCTTCACACTCGTCTTCATGCTGTTTTTCCCCGGCCCGCCGTAGGATTTGGTAAGCGAAAGAATCACTTTGGGATCCATGATGGCTTTGTCGCTCCCCGCTTTCACCATCTTTTCCACCACGACCTTTGCCTCGCGCATCGGAATAGCTTGGGTTTGGACCATCTGCTCCATGACGGTTGTTGATCCGATGAAGTCCTGATGGCACCAGTGCTCCATGGCTTTGGTATTGACCGTCATGGTTTGCAGCACGCCGGAAAGAACGACCGGAGCCGGCAGACATTCATTGACCAAGTCCATGATGATGTATTTCGTCCACTGGGAATCGCGGTTGTAGCCGATGAAATTGGCCTTACCGATAGAAAGAAGACTCATAAGCTGACCGTGGGCAAACCCCGCTTTCCCTTTGATGACCTCAAGAGGATCCGGATTTTTCTTCTGCGGCATCATGGAGCTGCCGGTGCTGAACGTATCGGCGAGCTTGACCATGCCGAACTCGGGAGTGGACAGGAGGATGAGTGTCTCGGCAATAAGGGATAGATGATTCATGAGCGTTGCGATGGCAAACGCAAGATCCGCTTCCGGCTCCCAACGGCAGGTCACGGCATCCAGAGAATTGTGGTCCGGCCCATCAAGCCCAAGGAGGCTTGCAGTCATCTTTTTATCCACCGGAAACGTCGTGCCGTAGGAAACGGCATTGCCTAACGGATTCGTATTGTGGAGGGTATACCAACTCTCAAAACGCTCAACATCACGGACTACCATGCTCGCAAACCCGGCCAACACGTGCCCAAAGGTCGTCACCATCGCATGTTGGTGGTGGGTAAAGCCTGGAAATGGCGCTGATTTGTGCTGGTCGGCAAGAGTTAGCAACGTATGTGCAAGTCCGATGCTGTTTTGGACAAAGAGAAGCACAGCGTCGCGCATATAAAGCTTCATATCTGTCACAACCTGATCGTTTCTCGAACGGGCAGTGTGGAGTTTTCCAGCCGCTTCTACTCCCAACTTCGCCATCAACCACGATTCAATATTGGTGTGGACGTCTTCTTTTGACGGATCCAGGATAAATTTCCCGTGCTTGACTAGCTTCTCCAGAGTATCAAGCCCGGAAAGTATCTTTGCAGCATCGGCAACCGGGATAATACCGGTTT
>Ga0233420_10001061_pt1 | contig 10876 bp, 12 predicted proteins | sample Watercolumn_Mata_4_FD_183009 | JGI IMG/M metagenome (GOLD analysis project Ga0233420, IMG submission 183009) | Freshwater microbial communities from Lake Matano, South Sulawesi, Indonesia - Watercolumn_Matano_2014_102_MG | ecosystem: Environmental > Aquatic > Freshwater > Lake | place...
CCCGACGATCTCGGCATGTTCGGCTACATGCGCGGAACCTTCGAGATCGTCGGGGACATCGTGGAAACCCCGGAAGTGGAATGGAACGCGCTCAAGGACGCGGATTCCGAGGAAGACCAGGCGCTGTTCGGCCCCGTCCGCTCCGACGAGGCGAAACCATGAGCGGCCTGCTGCTGGACACCCACGTTTGGCTATGGATGGCGCAAGGAGACGACCGCCTACCGGTTTTTGCCCGGAACCGTATCGATGCCACCGTGGCCATGGGGCAGCTTTATCTATCCATCATTTCCGTATGGGAGACGGGCCTGTTGGCGTCGAAAGGCCGGATCCACTTGCCCGGTATTCATCGAGACTGGATCAAGGCCGCGCTGGCTTTTCCGGGGCTGCGCTTGCTGCCGTTGGAACCGGATGTCGCTCTGGACTGCAACGAACTACCAGGCCAGTTTCATCCCGATCCGGCGGACAGAATCCTGGTGGCCAGCGCCCGCCATCTCGGCGTGCCCTTGATGACCCGCGACAAGAAGATCATTGCCTACGGCCAGCAAGGCCATGTCTTGGTGGACGCGATTTGAACGGTATCCGGTTCACGGGTTCCCAGGCCAGCGTGGTCGGATGGCGCGAAGCGAACGCGGAAACCCGGATCGGGCCGTGCTTCATCCGGGCAACTTGCTGTGGGAGCGGCCTTCAGGCCGCGATTGCGGGGAGAGTGTACCAGTCGCGGCCTGAAGGCCGCTCCCACAGTCATGCGGTATGGCCTGCGAAGCGGTTCCTACGGGGACGCCTCCCGATGAAAACCCGGGGCCAAGGCAGGCTAGGCTCGTCGAAAGGGAAAACCAAACCAAGGGAAAACCGATGACCTACTACGCGCACAGCAAAAACAAAGCCGAGAAAAAACATCCCTTGGCGGAACATTTGGGGAGCGTGTCGAGGATTGCGGGGGAATTCGCCGAAGCATCCGGTTTCGGGGAGGAAGCGCGACTCGCGGGGTTGCTGCACGACCTCGGCAAGTACGGCGACCGTTTCCAGCGGCGGCTGGAAGGCGAGGAACAGGGCTTGGACCATTGGTCGGCGGGCGCGTGGCTGGCCTGTATTGAGCATCGCGCCGTGGCGGCGGCATTGGCGATCCAGGGGCATCATGTGGGGCTGCAATGTATGCGGCGATCCGAACTGTTGAAACTGAGTCCCGCCAAGTTGGTTCAAAACCATCCCCTGCAACTCCGGTTGACCGAAGAGAACCCCGATCCCGCCATCCTGAAAGCCCGCTTGACCGCTGATGGGCTGATCCCGATCAAACCCGCCAAGCCCATTATCGGCACCGAGTTGAAAAGCGGCTTTGGATCGATGCTCGACATCCGCCTGCTGTTCTCCGCTTTGGCCGACGCCGATTTCCTGGATACCGAGGCGCATTTCGAGGGCGGGCCGCAAGGCAAAAACTACTGCCCATCCGGCCCGCCGCTTCGAGCCGCCCAAGCCTTGGCGATCCTATTGGCGGAAATCGAGAGGCTGGGCCGCGAATCGAAGGCCAATTCCAAAGTCGCCGCCGTGCGTGAATGGTTACGCGCCGATTGTCTGGCCGCCGCCGATCTCCCCCCTGGTCTCTTCACCCTCACCGCGCCCACCGGCAGCGGCAAGACCCTGGCCATGCTGGCCTTCGCCCTGGCCCACGCGGTGAAGCACGATCTGCGGCGGGTGGTGTTGGTGGTGCCTTATCTCTCCATCATCGAGCAGACCGCGGCCATTTATCGGAACCTGTTCGAGCCGCGTTTCGGCAAGGAATACGTGCTGGAACACCATTCGCTGGCGGGTCTTGGCCGGGAGGCCAGCCAAACCGATGCCGAGGGCGAACGCGGCGAATCCGACGAACGCCGCCGCCGCTTGCTCTCGGAAAACTGGGACGCGCCCATCATCGTCACCACCAGCGTGCAAATGCTGGGGTCGCTGTTTTCCAACCGCCCCTCCGCCTGCCGCAAACTGCACCGCTTGCCGCGCTCCGTCATCCTATTCGACGAGGTGCAAACCTTGCCCGCGCCGCTGGCGATACCCACCCTGGCGAGTCTTTCCCATCTCGCCCATCGGCACGGCGGCAGCATCGTATTCGCCACCGCCACCCAACCGGCGTTCGAGCATCTGCATTCCCACGTCCGAACGCACGCGCCGGAGGGCTGGCAACCGCGCCGGATCGTGCCGCGTCCCGAGCGGTTGTTCGCGCCCATGCGGCGGGTCCAAAGGGAATGGGGCGCCCCGGATCAGCCGGTATCCTGGCCCGACCTCGCCCGGCAATTGCGGGGCGAGCGGCAAGTGCTGTGCGTCGTGAATCTCAAGCGCCACGCCCAGGCACTCTGGAAAGAACTGGACGAGCCCGACGCTTTCCATCTTTCCACCAATCTCTGTCCCGCCCATCGTCAGGCATTGCTGGCCGAGGTGCGGCGGAGGCTGACGAACGCCGAGCCCGCGCGGCTGATTGCCACGCAGTGCGTCGAGGCAGGCGTGGACCTGGATTTTCCCGCGGTGTGGCGAGCCTTCGGCCCACTGGAAGCCATTATCCAGGCGGAGGGCCGCTGCAACCGGGAAGGGCGGCGCGAGGAGCGGGGGCGGGTGCGGGTGTTCATGCCGGAATCGGACGGGAAGAAACAGTATCCGCCCGGCGGCTACGAGCAGGCGGCGCAAGTGACCCAAATGCTTCTGAAACGGCATGGTCCAGATGGGATGGGTTTGGATGATCCGGAATTCATCGCCGGGTATTACCGCGAGTTGTACGACCTCGCCGCTCCGGAAAGTGCGAGGAAAACCCAGGAATTGCTCGGGCACGTGATGGGGGGCGACTTCCCTGAGATCGCCAAGAACTATCGACTGATCGAGAACGACACCATCAACGTCATTGTGCCCTACGCCGGGGAGTTGGATTTATTCCATGATATTCGCCAGATGGCCGAGAAAAACGGGCTGACCGGAGAATTGATCCGCAAGGCGCGTCCGTTGGCGGTGGGGTTGTTCCGCCCCAAACGAGACGCCCCGGTTTGGGACAGCCTGCTGGAAGTTCAGTCGTTCAAGGAAGGACGACGTGTCCGGCAGGAGGAATGGTACATCGCCGCCAAGCCGGAGCACTACCACCCGCAATTGGGATACATGCCGCCGGAAGGGCTGAATGTGTGGATTGGGTAAAAGTAATGGGGATGGATGATTGTGGGAGTGGGCTTCAGCCCACGACTGATTTAGACCAACCGTGGGCTAAAGCCCACTCCCACAGAATACCTCCTGTTCCATCCCGGCGCAGGAATCGACATGACAAACAAACCCCATGGCAAGGATTTGCGGAAGGGCCGAGTTTCCCAGCCGGGAGGGATTTACTTGATTACCTTCGCAACCGAATGCCGGGTGCCTTGGTTTAAGGATTGGGCGCTTGGACGGCTGGTCGTCGCTTCAATGCGTCGCGCACAAGAACAGCAGCTTGTGCAAAGCCTGGCGTTTGTGGTGATGCCGGATCATGTGCATTGGTTAATCGAATTGGAGAATACTTTACTGCAAACCGTTATGCGTGAGGTAAAAGGCCATTCCGGATTTTACGTCAAGAAATCCATCCGGCAAACCGGAGAAAGAGTACCCTCTGCTGTTTGGCAGGAGGGTTATCACGATCATGCGCTTCGTTCCGAGGAGAGCTTGATTGATGTCGCCCGCTATGTGGTTATGAATCCGGTCAGAGCTGGTTTGGTCAGGTCGGTTCTGGAATATCCATTGTGGGATGCCAAATGGATTTAAATGCATAAGGTTAACTCTGGAAGATAAATTGTGGGAGTGGGCTTTAGCCCACGATTAGTCAAACCCAGTCGTGGGCTAAAGCCCACTCCCACAAGGATCGAATCCCACGGTGTTCAAACTCAAACTGATTTTATCGAGAGGGAGTTATTATGCGAGGACAAACGCACTGTCTGGAAGTCTGGGGTGATTTCGCCTGTTTTACCCGCCCGGAAATGAAGGTGGAGCGCTACAGCTATCCGGTCATCACGCCTTCCGCCGCGCGGGGGATCTTCGATGCCATCTATTTCAAACGGAGTCACGGGTTTTACTGGCAAGTGGAGAAAGTGGAAGTCCTGGAATTGCCAAAATATATCGCCCTGCGCCGCAACGAAGTCAAGGATAAAGCTCCCAGCGAGCGGATCATTCGCGCCTGGATGGAAGGCAAGGAAGAACCGGAACCGTTATGGGCCGATGGCGACCGGGATTCCCTGGGCACCGACCAAAAGGGCCGCACCCAGCGGCAAACCATGGCGCTACAGGATCTGCGCTACCGGATTCATGCCCATATGCGATTCCGCCAAGCGCCCCGCGATATTCGCGAACCCGACGAGCAATTCGCCCGCCGCGCCCGCACCGGCAAATGCTTTTATCAACCGTTTTTTGGCTGCAGGGAGTTTCCGGCTTTCTTCGAGTTGGTAGACGATAGCTCTCTATCCAAGGCGTCGATTCGCCTAGATTTGGATTTGGGTTGGATGCTGTACGATGTTTTTGATTTGGAATCAAGGAATGATGAACATGCAAAGGCATTTATATCTATATTTCATGCCCAAATTTTTGCAGGAACAATGACGGTTCCGGAATATGAGAGCGAATCCGTATTAAAGCCAGAGAGGATTTAAAAATATGTTGCATCATTTGCTAACCTATGCCATGAGGAACGGTATCGCCTCGGAGGCGGGATTTACATGGCGGTCCTCAATTAAATGGTTGATTTTATTTGATAAGGAAGGCAGAAACCCGGTAGTTATACCACCAGGAGAAGAAAAGGTTTTTGCGCCTATGTTGTGTCCAGATGCAGGAACGAAGGCTCAAGGAAAGGCCGCAAATTTTTTAGCAGATAAGGCTAGAGTGGTTGCCTGTTATGTAGAAACAGAAAAACCAGATTTTTCACAGCGCAAACACGAATTTTTCCTAGACCTGTTATCTCGGTCTGGAGACGAAGTTGCGGAAATAAAAACCGCTTTTCTAGGCTTATCAAACGCGGAAAATATTGCCGAGATATGCCGCCAATTAAAAAACTTCGGAGCCAAAAAGGATGACTATACTACATTACGAATATCAGATCGAACTCTAGCAGATTGTGATGATTGGCATGTTTGGTGGCGATCTGAATATAGGAAAATGCGGTCCGATTCAGGAGAAAATCCTAAGCGCAACGCTAAAAAAACTAGCAATAAAGTTTTGATGCGTTGCGTATTGACCGGAGAGTTAGTTGAACCAGTGAAATCTCATGAAAGCACGATAGGCGGACTCAAGCGGGTCGGCGGGCGAGGAGGGGAACGAATAATCTCTTTTGATAAAGATGCCTTCCAGTCTTTTTGCCTTCCTGAAGCCCATAACGCCGCTGCTTCCGAAGAAACAGCAAAAATCTATGTCACCGCCCTAAACGCATTGATATCAAGTAATTCCGTCAATGTATCCAATGCGATTGCGGTTTATTGGTTCAAGAAACCGCTTGATAAACCGCAAGAAGAGGATATATTTTCTCTGTTAAATGCCTCAGAAGCTGATATTGAAATTGACGCGCATGTATCGGCAAAAAAGCTTTTTGAAGCGATAAGCGAAGGCAAAAGACCATGGCTGTTAGATAACGAGTATTATGCGATGCTTATATCTGGCGCATCGGCACGGGTAATGCTCAGGGAATGGAGTGAGGGTTCTTTTGACGATCTGGCTCAGAGCATTCAATATTGGTTTGACTCAATGGAGATCATCCAGCTAAGGGGGCGTAGGGTTACAAAGTGGTCAAGTTTGGAGCGTGTGATTACGTGTTTGCTATTACCGCGAAAACCGCATCAAAAATATGAAGACTGGATAAAGCCTATTGCTGGCTTCTCGAAGCCGCTTTGGCATGCGGCGCTTCACAAAGATGCAGCGCTCCCATACGGCCTAATTGGCCGAATAGTCCCCCTGCTAGCTTCATTTTTTGTTGAAATTGCACAGGAGGAATCAAAACCACCTAACGAACGGAGTCAAGATTATAACCGTGTACTAATTCCGCTGCTTCATAGACGAATGGGTTTATTGAAAGCTTACCATATAAGAAAACGAGGAGAGTCTGACATGATAACTACCAACATTAATCTCGAACATAAAAGCCAAGCATATCATTGCGGTAGATTACTGGCAGTGCTAGCTCGCTTGCAAAGAACAGCGTTAGGCAAGGTTGGGTCTGGTGTTATTCAAAGATACTATGCCTCAGCAAGCCAAACTCCCGGATTGGTGTTAGGTAGGCTAGTTCGCAATGCACAGAATCATTTAAGCAAGGAGACTGTAAAAAATCCTAATTGGTTTGAAGCATGGATTTCTGAAATCTCTTTAAAGATTGGTGACTCTGCCCCATCGACGTTATCGCTTGAACAGCAAAGTTTGTTTGCTCTTGGCTATTATCAGCAGCTTGCCGAACTAAACAAAAGACCTGTTGGCAATGGTGCTGATGAAGATATTTTTACAGATGATGAAACTACTACTAATATTGACGCTGACCAAAACTAGGAGTAACCAACCATGGCTATAGAAAACCGCTACGAATTCCTGTTTCTATTCGACTGCGAAAACGGCAATCCCAATGGCGACCCGGACGCGGGCAACGCGCCCCGGATCGACCCAGAGGATATGCGAGGTCTGGTTTCGGACGTGGCCTTGAAGCGGCGGGTGCGGAATTACGTGCAAATCGCACGACGGAATGTAATGCCCTACGCCATTTTCATAGAGCATGCGACCGCGCTTAATTACCAAATCGCGCGCGGTCACGAGGAAACAGGCGGCATTCCTACCGGAAAAGGCGCAACCAAGGACAAATCGAAACTCGCCCGGCAGTGGCTATGTGAGAAATTCTACGATGTAAGAACTTTTGGTGCGGTACTCGCTACTGGTGCGAATGCGGGTCAAGTGCGCGGCCCGGTACAGTTTTCATTCGCCCGCTCGATAGATGCCGTATTGCCTTTGGATATTTCCATTACTCGAATGGCGACCACTGATGACAAATTGCCGAAGGATTCTCCTGCCGAAAAGTATAAGGAATGGGAAAAATCACAGCCCGAAGATTCGCTCCGCACCATGGGCCGCAAGAACCTGATTCCCTATGGCCTATACGCCGCCAAGGGCTTCATCAGCGCCAATCTGGCCCAGGATACCGGATTCAGCGAGGGAGATTTGGCGCTGTTCTGGGAAGCGCTGGCCAATATGTACGACCATGACCGTTCCGCCAGCAAGGGCTTCATGTCCTGTCGGGGACTGTACGTGTTCAAGCATGTCGGCACCGATACCGACGAAGGCCAGCGCAAGCGCCAAGCCATGCTGGGTTGCGCGCCCGCCCATAAGCTGCTGGACATCGGCAAGTCCGAGGAAGACGGCAAGGTGGTGACCATCGCGCTCCGCGAGAACCTGGAAACCCCTGCTCCCCGCCATTTCGACGACTATGCCGTGACGCCGCGACTGGACCGGTTACCTGCCGGGGTGGAGCTTTGGACCTGGGATGCGGACAGGGGGGCCTTGGTTAATCAGAAGGATCTGAAGTGAGAGCGGTCTTCAGACCGCGACTGAGCGGCGCCTGTCGCGGTCTGAAGACCGCTCCCACGGGCATTGCAAAAGGCCAAGCCTCGACATCGCCAACCCCAGGAGAACCCCCATGGGCCCAATCCACGTCACGGTCAATGTCGGCAATCTCGCCAAGGACCCATCCGCCTTCGAGGCCGCGTTCCTGTCAGATACCGGCGCTATCGACGGCCTGATCCCGGCCTCGGCGCTGCGGGCCGCCGGCATCGGCGTCGAGGGGCGGGGTGCCTACGAACTCGCCAACGGGGGAGTTATGGGCTTCGCCCGCGTCGCCTTCATGGGCAGCGAGACCGTGGCGCAGGTCATTTTCGGGCCGGAGGACTGCGAGCCGATCCTCGGCGTCGCGGCGCTGGAGAACACCGGCGTCGGCGTCGATCCGGTGTCGCGCGGACTGAAGCGCATGGCCGCGAAGCCGTTGCAATAAATCAACTTGATGGCACGGAGAAATCCATGATTTGGAAAGACCGCATCGTCTGCGATGCCGATACTCTGTTCGGCAAGCCGCGCATCAAAGGCACCCGCATCGGCGTCGAGTTCATCCTCGACTTATTGGCCTCGGGATGGAGCGAGAAGGACATCCTCGAAAGTTATCCACATTTGCAAGCCGAGGATTTGCAAGCGGTTTTCGCTTTCGTCCGGGATTGCCTCAAGGGTGAAACATTCATTATGAAAGCCGCCGCGCGAAAGGGAACGTTGCCGGTATGAAGACACCGCTGCTAGCGGATGAAAACTTCCCTTTCGCGGCGATCAAGGCGCTTGCCAAGGCTGGCTATGACATCCTGTCGATTGCCGCGGATTGTCCGGGCCTGGACGACCGGGCCGTGCTGGCGCTGGCTCGGCGGACAGGTAGGCGCCTGTTGACCTTCGATTCCGATTTTGGCGATCTCGTTTTTTTCCACGGCGAGCCGCCCCCGCCGGCGATTGTGTATTTTCGCCTGCATCCGATCCTCTTGAATGAGGTGCTTGCAGTGGCTTTGCGGGCCTTGGCCGAGGTGCCGGACGGCTATTTCGCCGTGGCTACGCGGGAGAACACGCGATTGCGCCCCCTGGCGCCAGGTGAACGCCAATGATTGCGACGACCGACCCTATTCCCCTGTCCGCCCTGAACCAGTACGCCTACTGCCCCAGGCGCTGCTACCTGATCCACGTCGAGGGCGAGTTCGCGGACAACGTCCACACCGTCGCCGGCACCCACGAGCATGAGCGGGTAGATCAGCTTCACCACGAGACCAAGGCCGGGGTCCGAGTGGAATTCGCCCTGCCGGTGTGGTCGGAGCGGCTGGGCCTCACGGGGCGCTGCGACCTGGTGGAGTTCCATCCCGACGGCGCCATTTATCCGGTCGAGTACAAGCACGGCAAGCGCCAGCAATGGCTGAACGACGATCTGCAATTGGCGGGGCAGGCGCTGTGCCTCGCGGAAATGTATGGCAGGCCGGTCCCCAAGGGAGCGATTTTCCACAGCCAGTCGAAGCGGCGGCGGGAGGTCGTGGTGGACGCGGCCTTGGCGGCTGGGGTCGCGGAGGCGGCCGCCGCGGTGCGCGGCTTGTTCGAGGGCGGCCCGGCTCCGCCGCCCCTGGCCGACGCGCGGCGTTGCGGGGAATGCTCGCTGCGGGATATCTGCCGGCCGGATTTGTTGCGGTCGGCCGGGCAGATTCGGCGCCTGGCGGAAACACTGTTCGAACCGGAGGAAGACGCGCCATGACCGTGCTGCTCAATACCCTGTATGTCACCACCCCCGAGGCCTACCTGCGGCTGGAGGGCGAAACCGTGTGCGTGATGATCGAGGACCAGAAGCGGCTGCAGGTGCCGCTGCATCATTTGGGCGGGTTCGTGCTGTTCGACGCGATGCTGAGCCCGGCGCTCTTGGGGCGGTGCGCGGCGGATGGGCGCTCGGTGGTCTGGCTGGACCGCTCGGGGCGGTTCCGGGCGCGGGTGGAAGGCCCGGTGAGCGGCAACATCCTGCTGCGGCAGGCCCAGTACCGGGCGGCCGACGACGCGGGGCGCAGCCTCGTGCTGGCGCGATTCATGGTGGCGGGAAAACTACGCAACAGCCGGCAGGTGTTGATGCGCGGGGCTCGGGAAACCGACGATGCCGCCGAACGGGAAGCCCTGGCCCGCGCGGCCCGACACATCGCCAGCCAGATTCGGAAGCTCCCGGCGGTGGATGACCTGGACCGCCTGCGGGGTTTCGAGGGTGAAGCGGCGAGTATCTATTTCGGGGCGGTGCCGCTGTTGATGAAGGGCGCCGCGCGGGAGGCGTTCCCGTTCGCCAAACGCTCGCGGCGGCCGCCGCCGGACCGTTTCAACGCCCTTCTCTCGTTCCTGTATGCCCTGGTGTTGGCCGATTGCCGGACGGCGCTGGAATCAGTGGGGCTGGACCCGCAACTGGGGTTCCTGCACGAGGTCAGGCCGGGTCGTCCGGCGCTGGCGCTGGATTTGTTGGAGGAGTTCCGCGCGCCACTCTGCGACCGGCTGGCCTTGACCCTGGTGAACCGGGGGCAGCTTCAAGCCAAGGATTTCGATGCGCGCGAAGGCGGCGCGGTGCTGTTGAACGACGCGGGGCGGAAGGCGGTCATCGCCGCCTACCAGGAGCGCAAGCAGGAGACCTTGCGACACCCGGTGTTGGACTCTGAAGTGCCGATCGGCTTGTTGCCGCAGGTCCAGGCGCGCTTGCTGGCGCGGCATCTGCGCGGGGACGTGGCGCATTACGTGCCGTTCCTGAGCCGCTGAGGGCTAGCAACCATGTTGATGCTGGTCAGCTACGATGTTTCAACGGAGACCAAGGAGGGACGCCGGCGGTTGCGGCGGGTGGCGCGGACGTGTCTGAATTATGGGCAGCGGGTGCAAAAATCGGTGTTTGAGTGTCAGGTGAACGCGGCTCAGTTGGAGCTGTTGAAGAATGACTTATTAGGCATCATCTCCGAGACGGAGGATAATCTGAGATTTTATCGGATTGTGGAGCCGTTAGAGAAGAATGTGATGGAGTTCGGCAAATTCAAGGCGGTGGATTTCGAAGATACTTTGATTGTATGATGTGGGTGGGCCTTCCGACTAAGAGGATGGGGGGCGAATCAAGCCGCGCGAACCCCCAGCGGCGGCGAAATACCGGGGAGGTTCGCGCATTTTCAACCAGTTGTTTTTTATGACCATCGATCTTCCCACCGCGAGCCGTGACAACCGCGATTACCCGCACGGGTCACGGTTCGCATTTCTTGGCGGATTTTTGCCGCCAAATCATCACCTTGCCGCAACGGCGTTTCTCCCGGATTAAACTCCGGGAGTGGATTGAAACAAAGGATTTGGA
>Ga0233420_10001063_pt1 | contig 10861 bp, 11 predicted proteins | sample Watercolumn_Mata_4_FD_183009 | JGI IMG/M metagenome (GOLD analysis project Ga0233420, IMG submission 183009) | Freshwater microbial communities from Lake Matano, South Sulawesi, Indonesia - Watercolumn_Matano_2014_102_MG | ecosystem: Environmental > Aquatic > Freshwater > Lake | place...
TCGGGAAACTTAATATATGAATCGTTTAATTTAAATTTTTTGAATAATCTAAATTGGGCCGCTGTCACCAGGTATTCTTTGTGGTGTTTAAAGAAACTTTCACGATAATCAAATTCACATTGTTCATGGTTCATGGTTTGTAGTTTATTGAGCATTGAATATTGAACACTGGATATTGTGTTTCTGACCTCCTGCCCATAAGCTCCAATATTTCCCACTACAGCCGCGCCAATAGTTCCCGGAATCAGAGCCAAGTTTTCAATACCAGAATAATTATTTTCAACTGCCCAGGTTACAAATTCATGCCAATCTTCGCCGGCGGCAACTTCGACCACAACCTCTTTATCGTTTTCCGAAATTATTTTTTTGCCTTTTAGATCGACGCGAATGATGGTGCCGGGGAAATCGTGAACAAATAAAACATTGGCTCCTTGACCCAAAAACAAATACGGTTCCTGCAACTTAAGCGTCTTAAGCGATTTTAGCGTTTTAAGCGTAATCAGATTGTTGGCTTTTGCAGGTACTTGTAAAGTATTGAAACTGGTTAAATCGACCATTTATTTTTTGGAAATTGTAAATTAAAAATTATGGTTATACCTCTTCAATATTTGCTCCAAGCTTCTTGAGGTTTTCGACAAAGTGGGGATGACCTCGGTGAATAGCATCGGCATTAAGAACTGTCGTTTCCCCTTCGGCAATTAAGCCCGCCATAATCATGGAAATGGTAGCGCGAATAATATATGGTGCCTCCAAGGTCGTGCCTTTGAGTTTATTACCACCAGTAATCAGAACCCGATGGGGATCACACATCACAATATTGGCACCGAGTTTAGAAAGCTCTGAAGTCCAAAACAAGCCTGCTTCATACATCCAGTTGTGAAATAGTGCCTGACCAAATGGGGCGGCCAAAGCCAAGGGGATGTAGAGTGGCAACATATCGACAGGTAGTGCCGGCCAAGGCTGAGCCCTAACAATCATTGGCCCACGGGTTTTGCTGATTTTTATTTGTTGGCCAGCCCGGACAATGGCAGTCTCGCCTTCATACTCGATTTTGATGCCAAACTTGGCAAATTCACGATTAATAGTCTTAAAGTATTGGGGAATGGCGTTTTTAACCTGGACTTCACCGCCAGTCAAAGCTCCCAGAGCCAGAAAAGTTCCAATCTCATAATGATCAGAGATAACCCGGTAAGAAATTTCTTTAAGCGTACTTCCCCCAACAACTGTAATAATATTTGAACCAATCCCAGTGATGTTGGCCCCGGCCTGGTTTAGAAAGTTACACAAATCTTGGACGTGGGGTTCACAAGCAGCATTACCAATAACCGTAGTTCCCACAATTCCAGTTGCCAACATGACTGCATTTTCTGTGGCTGTCACACTAGTTTCTAAAAGTTCGATTTTAGAAGCACGGGCTTTTTGACCATCGAGAATTACTCCGCCATTGGTTCCCAAAACGGTGACTCCCAAATCAGCAAAAGCCTGATAGTGGGCGTCTAGGGGACGATTGCCCAAAGTGCAGCCGCCGGGAAGTTCGTCAATTTCGGTTTTGCCAAACCGAGCCAGCATTGGTCCCCAAAGCAGGGAAGTACCCTTAATGCCTTTGGATTGGTTGAGGCCTTTCATCTCCAGACCATCGTATTTGAGTTTGCTGTTATCGATGCTCAGGGTACAAGCAGCTTTGTCCCAGTTAATTTGACTTCCCATTTGGGTCAGTAAGGCCACCAGACGCTCAACATCAGTGATTTCGGGGACATTGGTTAAAGTGACGGGTTGGGTAAAGAGAATTGAAGCGGGAATGAGGGCAACGACAGAGTTTTTTGAGCCTGAAGGGGTGATTTCCCCCGTCAGTTTCACTCCACCTTTAATCCGTATATTCATGCCCCTATATTATACATGAGATTTTCAATCCAGTAGTTAATGGACATTGACAAAAGGTAATGTAAATGGTTTAATTACATTAATATGTATCCAGTTCAATTAACTAACCAAGGTCAAATTTCTATTCCTGTTGCCGCTCGAAAAAAAATTGGTTTTAAACCTGGAGATAAGTTGTTGGTTACTCCCGTGGGGGACAAATTGATTATTACTAGAGCCGTAAGCTTGTCAGACTTAAATGGTATATTCAGTAAATACGCCAAAAATTATAAGCCGTATGATGTTGGTGAACTTTGGGCAGAAGAATATAATAAATGAAAACAGCGATCCTAGATACCAATTCGGTTGTTCAGAGTTTGATCTCTGAAAGTCCGATTTTGCTAAAGGCCGAAAGGGAATACGATAAATTAATTTTAGAAACAGTAGTTTTGGTAGAAGCGACTTATGTGTTGGAAAAGACCTACAAGCTTGAGCGGGAAGAAATAGTAACCAGTTTAAGACAAATTGTTGTCCAAGAAAAGATTGAAGCTGATAGAGCTTTGTATTTTGAAATGTCAGAAATTTATAGAACCACACCAAATTTGAGTGCGGTGGACTGTTATGTTTTTGTCCGAGCAAAAAGTGAAGAGATAGATATTATTACTTCTGACAAAAAACTGCTCAAGAAATATGAAAGACGTTAAAATTAATCTTGCACATTTATGAAAATTGCTATTTTGGGTTGGGGAGTGGATACACAGGATGTTGAGCCGTATTTACGCGCGCAAGGGCACGAGATTGATATTTTAGATGAAAAAGAAAAGCCGTTTGGGGATTTGAGTAAATATGACATGGTTGTGCGCAGTCCAGGAGTTTACCCTTATCGTAAGGAACTCAAGGAACTTACTAACGTTACTTCTAAAGTTAAGATTTTTTTTGATGTTTGTCCAGGAAAAATAATTGGTGTGACTGGGACCAAAGGCAAGGGGACAACTGCGACTCTGATTTACGAGATTATAAAAAAAAGCCTGCCTGCCGGTAGACAGGTTTTCTTGGGTGGAAATATTGGTAAAGGGGTCTTTGAGGACTTGGGCAAAATGGACAAAGATAGCTGGATAGTTTTGGAGCTGTCCAGTTTCCAGCTTATCGATTTGCACAAAAGCCCTCACATTGCTGTAGTGTTGATGACAACGTCAGAACATGCTGATTGGCACGCCGACCCCGATGAATACATCGAAGCAAAATCTCAAATAAGCAAATGGCAAATGGCAAATGACTTTGTGGTTTACAATAAAGATTATCCCAATAGCGTAAAAATTGGTTTGCAGGGGCAGGGACAAAAAATTGCTGTCTCTGGTGGTGATTTTGTCGGGACAACTCGATTGCGCGGCCAACATAATAAAGAAAATATTGCAGCAGCAGTGGCAGTTGCCAAAATAGTCAATATTCAGTCATCAATAATCAATGAGACGGTGGCAAATTTCAAAGGGTTGGAGCACCGGCTTGAGGAAGTAGCAACTGTAAATGGCGTGACGTATTTTGAAGATTCGTTTTCAACCACTCCCGAAACGACAATTGCCGCCATCAAGTCTTTTACTGAACCTTTGATTTTAATTGCCGGTGGTAGTGACAAAGGCAGTGATTTTACAGAGCTGGGGAAAGTAATTTCCGAAAGTCCAAACATTAAAGCCGTTATTTTGATTGGTCTGATGGCCGAGAGAATCGAAAAAGCCATCGTAAATCGTGATATAAAAATTATAAAAGATATAAAAGATATGAAGGATATTGTTTTTACTGCCAGCCGCTTGGCGACAACGGGTGATGTGGTGTTGCTATCTCCCGCTTGTGCCAGCTTTGATATGTTCAAAAATTACAAAGACCGGGGAAATCAGTTTAAAGAGCAAGTATTATTACTTAAATAAAAATGAATAGACTCTTTCGTGTCACTTCGACTGTTTCAGATGGTAACATGGCTTATGTTTGTGGAGAGAAAAAAGAAGTTTTAAAAAATAGAATCAAATTTCTAAAAAATAATGATTTGAAAATTGAAGATTGTGTGTTTTCTCATTTTACACATGGGACAGACATTGAAATAGTGGGAGAGAAAGATAAGGGCAGGATGGTTGAGGCGGATGCTCTAATAACCTCCGAAAAGAATGTTGCCCTGTGGATTAGCACCGGTGATTGTTTACCGGTTGTTTTCTTTGATAACCAAAAAAGAATCTTAGGCTTGGTTCATTTGGGGTGGAAAGGAGTCGACAAAAAATTAGCGGGTAAAGTGGCTAAAAAGTTTATTGATCTGGGATCTGACTCTAAAAATATCACTATCTGGATTGGGCCGGGAGTTAGAAAAGAATCATACTGGAAATATGATCGAGGCGTAAAGGATTTCTTAGATCAAATTGATGTCGAAGGTTGGAAAGAATTTATGGAACCAAAACCAAACAACGAACTAGCTCTCGATTTGGTTGGTTATGTAAAACGACAGTTAACAAAAAACGGAATTCATGAACGGAATATCGAAGTAAGTCCAGTGGATACAGTTCTAGATAAAAATTATTTTTCTCAATTTAGAAGTGACAAAAAAAATCAACCACAAGGGAGGTTTGCTACCGTAGCGATAATAAGACCCCATTGACATTGTATACACAATGTGTATACAATTCATATTATGAATGCAAGTGTCATAAATATTAGGACAGATACTAGAGTCAAATTGGAGGCTCAAGCCATCGCCAAAAAAATGGGTTTGACTTTGAGTGGTCTTATTAATGGTTATCTACGAGACGTGATTAAAATCAAAAAAGTTGTTTTTTTGGCCTCGGAAGAGCCAAGTAAATATTTAGTTAAAGTCTTAAGAAAATCTGAAGAGGATCGCAGATTGGGTAGAGTTTCGCCAGCGTTTAATAACGCCGACGATGCCATTGCCTGGTTAAATAATCCTAAGGCCAAGTATGCACATAACTTTCAGCCAGAAATTTACAAAGCAGAGAAATAAAGCACCCAAAGCTATTCAAAAGGCTTTTGATAATAGATTAAGATTGTTTTTAGTAAATCGTTTCGATTCGTTACTAAATAATCATGGTTTAAAGGGTCAATATTTTGGGTATCGCAGCATTAATATAACTGGCGATTGGAGGGCGGTTTATCGCGATTTAAATGATGACGGAATTTATTTTTCTGCTTTCGGAACTCACAGCCAATTATACAAATAATTTTTGAAGTATCTCTCTAGCCAATTTATCAGAGTTGCCCGATCCCATCACTAACACAACATCTCCCTTTTTAGTTTTACTTTTTAAGTGTTCTATTATCTGTTCAAATTCCGGAATATACAGAGAATTGGGGACCGACTCGGCAATATTCGCCCCAGTAAAATCGCCGGGATCAGTTTCGCGGCTAGGAAAGATTTTGGAAATAATGACATGATCGGCATTTTTTAGTGCAGGTGCTAGTTCGGGCAAAACCGCCCTAAGTCTAGAAAAAGTATGGGGTTCGATAACCACCCAAATTTGCCTATTTGGATATTTGTTTATTGTGGCATTGATGTTGGCGGCAAAAGCGGTGGGCAGATTGGCGTAGTCGTCAATGACGGTAATGCCCTTAACTGTTCCCAATTCTTGAAGCCTTCTATCAATGCCACTAAATTCACTTAAAGATTTTTCGTAAATAGACTTAGGGATCTTAAGTAACTTAGCTAATGTTATTACCCCCACAGCATTGGTTTTATTATGCTCTCCAGGAATTTTCAAATTTAGGTTTTGGGGAAATTCTTTTGCCAAATAGGGAATCGAGTTTTTTGGTAAATTAAGTTTGTGAATCAGGGGGGAATCGGTGTTGTAAATCAAAGTCCCTCCTGGTTTTATTTGCTCAACAAATTTCTGATAGACGGCAATTAAGTTATCAATGGTTTTGAAATATTCCGGATGATCGAGTTCAATGTTGTTCAAAATGACAATATCGGGATGATAGTGAAGAAAATTTTCGTAATATTCGTCGGCTTCAGAGACAAAATATTTACTTTTACCAATGCGGTGACCCGAAGCTCCCAGTTCCACCGTGGGATCCAGGCCAGAGGCCTGCAAGACTTGACCGACCATGGCCGTGGTGGTCGATTTGCCGTGGGTGCCGGCAATGCAAATCACAAATTTGTCGCGGTGGAGGTACTTGCCCATAAATTCCTGCCAAGTCATGGCCATGCCCTTCTTTTGCCCTTCGACAAGCTCAGGGTGTTGGGCAGATTGAAAAAAAACGGCCGGAGTAACCGCTAAAATGTCGATGCCTTCAAGGTGAGACACGTCGTGACCACCAGTTTTGAGATCACAACCCGAGACTTGGAAACCTGAAGCGCGGGCAATTTCCGAAACCACAGACATGCCCGATCCTGAGATGCCCATAAAATGCACTTTCATATTTGTATTATACCTCTCCCTTTCGTCCCTCTCCTGAAGTAAGGAGAGGGAACGAGGGTGAGGTGTTTTGGGAAATGAAAAAGGGGGTATTTATAGTACAATCAACCTGTGAATCTGTTTTTAGGCATCTTGCTTTTTTCATTTGCGACCTCTTTTTCTTTGGTAGTGCCGACGATCAATCTGTTATACCGGTGGAAATTTACCAAGAAGAAAGAGTCGAAAGAGATACGGTTGAATACGACCTCGGAATTGGAAGCCATTCGAGCCAAACACGACCAGAAATCTGGAACTCCAACTGGTTTGGGAATTTTATTGGTTGTCCTGATCACCCTGTTATTTCTGGTAACCTTGCCAATTTTGACTTTGAACAAACCTATGGCCGCCCTTTTTTCTGGATACAGTATTGGCTGGGAGGTGGGGGTTTTACTTTTGTGTTTTGTCGGGTTTGGACTTCTTGGGTTATATGATGATTTGTTAAAGATCTTTGGTTTTGCCAAAACCGGCTTTTTTGGACTGAGACGCTTTCATAAATTTGCCATTCAATGGCTGTTGGCTTTTTTGGTTTCTAGTTTTTTATATTGGGGATTAAAAATTGATTTTATAAATATTCCAATTCTTGGAATTTGGCATCTTGGAGTTTGGTATTTGTTATTGGCATCGTTTCTAATAGTTACTTTCGCGAATGCTTTTGATATTACGTCGGGTCTTGATGGTTTGGGAGAGGGTTTACTGTTAATTTGTTTAATTGCTTTTTGGGGCATAGCGGCTACTAATTTGGATCAAGTGCTTTCGTTGTTTATTGCCATTTGGATTGGAGCATTGATCGCTGGAATTTATTTCACTATTAATCCTGCCAGAGCTTTCTTGGGCAATGCCTCGGGGATGGCATTTGGAGCCACTTTAGCAGTGGTAGGACTATTGTCAGGGAAAGTAATTGCTCTAATTGTAATTGGAGGAATGTTTTTGATCGATGCTGGTAGTAGCCTTTTGCAAATAGTCAGTAAAGGTATCTTGAAACGGAGGATTTTTCCTATTGCCCCCATCCATCACTGGTTGGAACTGATCGGTTGGGAGGAAGCAAAAATTGTCTCCCGGGCTTGGATTTTGGGGATAATGTTGGCGGTTTTTGGAGTTTGGCTGACATATATATGATGACGAATTTCAAATTGCAAATTTTTAAAAATGCTTGGCATTTTTTGGAAAGTTGGTTTTGGGTGATTTGGTATGGCTATCCGGCGAGGAAACTAATAGTAATTGGGGTAACAGGTACCGATGGCAAAACTACCACCTGCCACTTAATCTATGAGATTTTAAAACAAGCAGGTTACAAAGTGGCATTGGTTTCGACGGTCGCGGCTTTTATTGGTGACGAAGAAATTGATACCGGTTTCCATGTCACAACCGCCGATGCCCGAGTTTTGCAGCCATTGCTCAAAAAAATTGTGGATCGGGGATTTACCCATGTGGTTTTGGAAGTAACCTCACACTCTCTGGATCAACATAGGGTGATAGGATGCAACTTTTATACAGGAGTGATTACAAATATTACTCATGAGCATTTGGATTATCATGGGACTTTTGAAAAGTACAAAGCCGCCAAAATGAAACTCTTGGCCATGTCTAAACATCCTATTTATGAATATCAAATAAGCAAATTACAAATTACCAATCCTCGGTTAGCTGGAAAATACAATAAATATAACTTAGGAGCGGCAGAGGCAGTGGCCAAGTTGTTTGGAGTTGAAAAATATGTGCCGCTTGTGGCGCGAAGCTTCAGCGGAGTGCCGGGGAGAATGGAAGAAGTACCAAACAAGCTCGGTTTCAGAACCATTGTTGATTTTGCTCATACCCCAAACGCTCTCGAAAGTGTCCTAAGTACCTTAAGTAACCAATTAACCGGTGATCATAAGTTAATAGTGGTCTTTGGTTGTGCCGGACTACGGGATCATAGCAAAAGACCGATGATGGGCCAAATTGCTGTTAAGTATGCTGATAAAGTAATTATTACCGCCGAAGATCCAAGAACAGAATCACTCGAGGATATATACAATGACATTGTCTCTCATACCCCCTCTTTAATCTCCCTAAAATACCACCCCTCTTCCCCCTCCTACGTAGGAGGGGGTGTCCCGCAGGACGGAGGTGGTATTGTTTGGGGAGAAACCCGTCAGGGAGTGGTGGTATTGGGTGGCCGTCAGGCCAGAGGTGAGGTCTTTCGTGAAGACGATCGTCAGTTGGCCATAAACAAAGCAGTTGAGATGGCCAGGAAGGGTGACATTGTGGTTGTCACCGGTAAAGGCCATGAGAAATCGATGTGCTTTGGCAAAATTGAATACCCTTGGTCAGATAGGAAGGTTGTCGAAGAGGCAATTTCACAACTCACCTCCCGCTGGCGTACCCCTCTCTTGAATCAAGAGAGGGGAAAGGGGTGAGTTATTTTGCTAAAATAACTAAATGATCAAATGGTTGAATAACGAACTTGCTGATTTCAAAGAGTTCGGTCTTGCTTGGTACCAATTTGTCTTTAAACGAGGCTATCGCTGGTTTTCGAAATTTGAAAAGATTAAAGACACCTTTACTTTGGTTTTATATCGTCAACGAGGTAGATTTTCTCGACCCTTTGTCCATATTTCCATGGGGGGACTGATTGCCACTGGGGTAGCTTTGGCTCCAGTCCTGGCTAACTCATTCCCAGGAGTTTCTCCCGATCCTTGGTCTGGGGACTCGCCCAATAGTGCCATGGTTCAATTGTCCGATTCACAAACGACAACCACGATTTCCGACAAAGTGGGAGACAGGGTGATTGAATATGTTGTCAAAACCGGCGATACCGTTTCCAAAATTGCCGACAGATTCGGCATAGATTCAGATACCATCCGTTGGGAAAACAATCTGACCAGCGTCAACGAGATTAAACCTGATCAGATTTTGCGTATTTTGCCAGTTTCCGGAATTGTCCACAAAGTGGCCCGAGGCGAAACTATTTATACTATTGCCAAAAAGTATCAGGCCAACGCCCAGGCTATCGTTGACTATCCTTTCAACAATTTTGCCGACGATGAAACCTTTGCTTTGTCAGCCGGACAAACTTTGATTGTTCCCGGGGGCAAAAAACCAGCCGAGATTCCCTGGTCGCCTTCTTTGTATGTCAGGCAAACCACTCCCGATGCTGGATCAGTAACCGCCTCAGGCCGGTTTGCTTGGCCAATGGCTGGAGTGATTACTCAATACTACGCCTGGTATCACCGAGGGATAGATATCGCCACAACTCACGGCACACCAATATTGGCGGCCGATGCCGGTCGAGTGATCGTGGCTGGTTGGCCAGACAACACTGGTTATGGTAACAGAGTCATGATTGATCATGGCAACGGGTTTGTCACTTTATACGGACATCTGTCTGTAATTAAGGTAACAATAGGGCAAACGGTCAATCGGGGAGATCAAATTGGTCTTGAGGGGTCGACGGGCAGGTCGACTGGCCCGCATTTACATTTTGAGATCAGGCGCACCGGGACAACGATCAACCCGATGGATTATCTAAGATAGCTATCCTATAATAATTTGACAATTAGGTGATATAGTTTTATACTATGCATTCGTGAGTAGCGATTGGCTTATAGAAGCCGGCACAGTGGCAGGGAGATTTGAGAAGGGTTTGAATGTAGAGTTATCGCGGAGGGACTTTTTATCGCTTTTTGCAACCACCTCAGCGGCTATCACAATCGGTTTAGCTCGGCCAGTCCTTGCTCAAGAACAGACCAAAATGGAACCCATAATGACGAATACTCCGACGCTCATTGTTGATAAAGAAACTAAAGAGATCAAAGAAGCTCAAGAAAATTTAGTTAAGATTTTTGGTATTCAGACCCGACTCGAAAATGCGGGAAAATTAGGTGACCCACAGAATAATGCCGATCGTTTGAGTTTGTTGTGGGCCGGTGGACTCAACTATAAAAACACAGTCTTGCCATGTTCGTCATGGGCACGAAATAGACAAATAGTTACAATAGCCAGAGATATGTTTGGCAAAAGACCCGATATGGCACGAGAAATATTCGAGTGGTTGGGAAAGCATGACACTGGCGCAGACCTTTCTGTAATTCGATATTTGGAATTCGGGATACATAGAGACAAACCGAAGAGGCGCCCTGAAAATGTAACCTTTTTAGTATCGGAAGATATTCCAAAGGCGGACACGAAGGCACAACAGTTATATGCGAACGATCTAAGAACAGCCAGGAGATATACAGCTGGTCTTGAGTTTTTTGGTTTAACAATAGTACTGTGTAGTAAAGAATATAACACTGGTAATTATCCGCTCGAAAACATGGGGGGAAATCTAGCCGTCTATGATTCTGGATCGAAAATTATTTATGTAGATAGACGGGGCTTAGACAAAATTCCCCATGAGATTTTTCACTGGATAGAAGATGTTGGTCACAAATTCATGACTCCTGAAGATTATGTGGGATTTCTAAAGTTTAAACTTAAATATTTACTCGACCCCAAGGTGGGGAGATCTCACCCGAATTTCTTGCATGACTTGGCAGGATGGCGATTGCCGAGAGAAGCTAAAAATAAGGAAGAAG
>Ga0233420_10001064_pt1 | contig 10857 bp, 9 predicted proteins | sample Watercolumn_Mata_4_FD_183009 | JGI IMG/M metagenome (GOLD analysis project Ga0233420, IMG submission 183009) | Freshwater microbial communities from Lake Matano, South Sulawesi, Indonesia - Watercolumn_Matano_2014_102_MG | ecosystem: Environmental > Aquatic > Freshwater > Lake | place...
AAGTAGACTATAGCAATACGTTTTCCGATGCACCGACGATCGAGTTTATATTGGCGCCAACGATTGCTATTCCCTCGCCTACCCCGACTTTCATTCCTACTCCGACTCCCACTTTAGTACCAACCAGTACTCCTTATCCAACTAAATATCTTATTCAGCCGACTTATACGGCAAAACCAACGACTATTCCGACCTTGCGGCCGACAAAAATACCTATTCCATCTCCTATTCCAACAGAAGCTCCTGATGATAGTTCTTTGTTGGTTAAAAATCCACTTGATCAACCTTACTATAATCCAAGATTAGCCTATCAATGCTATAATCCAGAGAATTTTATCAAGGTTTATGCCGGTGGGGTCAATCCGGGCTCCTGTTATGGCAATGTCCAAGATCAAATTGAGAAAAATCTAACTTCGGTATCGGTACTTGGTAAATCGATCACCGTTCATAAAAAAGCCTACCCTGCTTTCAAATCAGTCAGCGACAAATTGAAAAATTTTAAAGGTTATAAAATCAATACAATTGGCGCTTATATTTTCCGGTGCAATGTCAATGCTTCAACCTCTGGAAAAAACGATCTATGTTCATCCGGTTGTGTCTTAAGCCCCCACTCGTTTGGTATCGCTGTAGATATTAACTGGGATGAAAATTGTAACGGTTGCAGTAGTTTTACCATGCCGAGAGAAATCATTGATGCTTTTGAATCTTACGGATTCCGCTGGGGAGGACGTTATAAGTCGGTTTTTGGTTCGACTATAGATCCGATGCATTTTGAATATATGTATGATCTTTGCAAGGATATAAATTGACTTTTGACTTCACGTCGTTTAATATAAGAACATGGATATAAATGAGGCGGTGCTGCGCTTTCTTGAATATTGCGAGCTTGATAAAAATCTTTCTTTGAAAACAGTCAGGATGTATGGATATTATTTAGGCTTTTTTAAAAGCTGGATAATGAAAAACCCCGCCTTCGCCAAGGCTACTGCGGGCGAAGCAAAACAAATTAAGGTTGAAGATATTGATGAGGATGTAATTAGGAGCTTTCGTCTGTATATCTCTCACGAATACAAAAATCCTTATAAAGGCTCACTCAAAAGGCAAACTCAAAATTACTTTCTCGTAGCACTCAGGAGTTTCTTCCGCTATTTAATAAGGCAAAAGATTGCTGTGATCTCCCCCGAGATGATTGATCTTGGAAAGAGCCGGGACAGGAATATTAAGTTCCTACAACCTATAGAATTACAAAAACTTTTTAACTCGGTTGACTTAAAAGACGAAGCCGGGCTCAGGGACAGGGCCATTTTAGAAGTACTCTTTTCTACAGGTCTTCGTGTTTCTGAACTCGTTTCTTTAAATCGAGAACAAATTAATATGGACGCCGGAGAATTTGGCGTCATTGGTAAAGGCGGAAAAGCCAGAGTAGTTTTTTTATCTAAACATTCAAAAGACTGGTTGAAAAAATATTTGGGAAGCCGCAAAGATCCTTACCAACCACTTTTTATCAGATATTCTGGTCCGAAAATAAGAGATGGATTGACAAATGAGAGTTTAAGGCTTTCTGTCAGGTCAATTGAAAGAATGATCGATAAATATAGAAAAAAAGCCGGTATCCTATTCCGAATCGGGCCTCATGTTCTCCGTCATTCCTATGCGACCGATCTTCTTTCCCACGGAGCCGATCTTAGAAGCGTCCAGGAAATGCTCGGTCATAAAAATATCGCGACCACCCAGATCTATACTCATGTAACAAATGTCAGGTTAAAGGAAATACATGAGAAATTTCATTCTGGGAATAAATAAAACTCAAATGTCAAAATCCAAATTTCAAAACCAAAATTCAAATCTAAAAGTTTATGAAATCATACTTGGATTATCTATCACAATTTTTGTAATATTTTTTTCATTTTTATCAATAAAAAGATATCAAACCCTCAATTCATATTATTACGATCTTGGGATAATGAATCAAGTTGTTTATAACACATCGCAAGGAAGGTTTCTTGAGATGACAAACCAAGACCTAAAAAGAAATATCTCACGTTTTGCTATTCATTTCGATCCCATCTTGGCTGTTTTTGCGCCGTTTTACAAAATCTATTCAGGACCGGAAATACTTATTGTTGGTCAAGCTTTAATTCTAGGACTTGGTGCTTTAGCAGTATATTTGCTATCAGTTAAGATACTTAAAAAACAACAGATTAGTCTCATTTTTTCAATATCTTATTTATTATATTTTGCCGTTCAGAGAGCAGTTTTGTTTGATTTTCACGCTGTTACTTTAGCAACTACATTTTTACTTTTCACTTTTTATTTTTTGGAAACTAAAAAATATAATTTATATTATCTCTTTATAATATTGTGTTTGTTGACAAAAGAGCATATTGGTTTGATAGTGTTTATGTTGGGTCTATATCTTTTTTTTATTAAAAAAGATAATAAACAAGGAATTATTACATCACTAACAGGTTTAGTTTTTTTTATCGCAACCGTATATATAATTATCCCCTATTTTCGCGGCAGCGAGCATTTTGCTTCGAATTATTTTGTAGATATTAATATTAGGTTAAGATCAATAGTACTAAGCGGCATTGATTATACCAAAATGATTTTTATACCAGTAATTTATTCGGTATTTTCTCCGTTATCATTAATGATTGCTTTACCTGAATGGGCGATTAATACCTTAAGCGCCAACGGAAATCAAAGATCTTTTTTCTTTCACTATAATTCGGTGATAGTGGCGATAATTTTTTATTCCTTAATTTTAGGATTTAAGAATTTCAATGATGTTATTAAAAATCAAAAAATAAGAATCATGGTTTTTACTGCTTTTATATTTTTTTCGTTAAGGTCCATTTATTTGTTTAATCCTGTTCCGAGCTTAGTTCGCTATCCGGTGAAGTACAGAGAGTTAGACTTAGTTGCAAAAACCTCATTGAATACTTGGATACAAAACTTGAGCAATGAAAATATTAAAGTATCAACCACGCCCAAACTAGCGCCGTTTTTTACCAAAAGACGATTTTATATTAATTTTCTTTTTGATTCGGCATTTTCTGAAATAGGTTTAACCAATGAAGATATTCTTAAAACAATTGATAACTATAAGATGGCTGACTATATAATCATATACCGGCCTGAAATAGGAGATCTTAATAGTCAAAAATTACCGGTAAAATACTATCAAAGATTGAGAGAAGATATTGAATATCAAATGATATATTCTGATGACAGAGACGAGAAAAGTTTGGAAGTTTATAGAAAAATATGATATCTATAATTATTCCTTTTTATAATGAGAAAGAGAACCTGCCAATATTGGTAGACCTTTTAGTCAGGGAGCTAATGAATAAGAAATATGAGATTATATTGGTTGATGATGGTTCCGATGATAAATATCAAATCTCAAATATTAAATCTCAAACAAATTTAAAACTAATAAAACATAAAAAACGATTGGGAAAAGGGCAGTCGTTAAAAACGGGAATTGAAAATTCAAAAGGAGATACTGTTGTTTTTATGGATGCGGATCTGCAGGATGATCCGAGCGATTTGGATAAATTTTTAAAAAAAATTGATGAAGGCTATGATTTTGTAAACGGTATAAGAAAAGGAAGACATACGGATAACTTTATTTTGGAGATCTATTCTAGTTTGGCAGGGTCGTTTTTAAAAACATTTCTTCATTCGCCTTATACCGATATAAACTGCGGATTCAAAGCGTTTAAAAGAGATGTTTTAAAAGACTTTATCTTTTACGGAAACAACTTCCGTTTTTTTCCGCTTTATGTATTCTATAATGGATATGAAGTGGGAGAAATTACAGTTAAAAATAATCCGCGCAGATTCGGTAAATCAAAGTTCGGTCCGGAAAAACTGGTGACAGGCGTATTTGATACTTTGACTGCCTTTTTTTTATACAAGTTTGCCGAAAAACCTCTTCATTTTTTTGGAACAATTGGTCTAATAGTATTCACGACTGGATTTTTAATAGCTCTTTATCTGACAATCGAAAGACTTTTTTTTGGTGCTTTATTGATTACTCGTCCTTTGCTATGGTTGGGAATACTTCTAATTATTATCGGTATACAAATTGGAATGACAGGGATTATAGGAGAACTAATTGTGTATTTGAATAAAAAGAAATGAATCCTATATTGGCTCTAATAATAACTAATCTAATCTGGGGCGCTGCGTCGCCCATTTTTAAATTTGCTTTACAAAATATACCTCCATTTACTTTAGCGTTTATCAGGTTTTTTTCTGCCGGATTAATATTTATACCGTTTGTTTTTATCTACCGGCAAAAAGTCAGCTGGCTTGATCAAATAAAAATTCTTTGGATAGGTTTTTTCGGTGTAACAATCAATATCGCATTTTTTTTCATGGGATTGAAACAGACAGAGAGTATCAATGTTCCTATTATCGCTTCTTCTGGTCCGGTATTTATCTATCTGTTTTCGATTTTATTATTGAGGGAGAAACCTAAATTAAAAGTTTTAGGCGGCATGATGATCGCTTTGATAGGAGTATTGACGATTATTCTTTCACCCTTTTTACTAGACGGAAAAAAATTTATTTTCGGAGAAATCAAAGGGAATTTATTTATCCTTATTGCAACCTTTGGTACAGTTATGCAAACAATAATCAGCAAAGATATTCTTAAAAAGATTAATCCTTATGTTGTGACAACTATTTCATTTCTTTTCGGCGGTTTAACTTTTTTGCCATTGGCTATTAAAGAATTTAATACTTGGAGCTTTAGTCAATTAAATTATCAAGGTTGGATTGGGATTGTATTTGGTGTGGTTTTTTCTTCGGCTTTAGCTTACTTTTTTTATTATTACGGAATATCAAAGTTAGCTGCACAAGAAGTCGGTCTATTTACTTATATTGATCCGGTTATCGCGGTATTAATCGCTGCTCCGCTTTTAGGCGAGTTTCCGAGCTGGTATTACTTGATCGGAACTTTTTTGGTCTTTGGAGGAATATATTTGGCAGAAGGAAGAATCCATTGGCACCCGTGGCACCGACTTCGAAGAAGTCGGAATAACTAAATAAGCAAATCCGACAGATAAACAAATGAATAATTCAATAATTTAATTATTTAATCTATTAATACATTTATTCGTTTATTTGATTATTTGTTAATTTGAACATTATAATTGAGTATGACAAAGATCTTAATCACTGGTTCTGCTGGTTATATAGGCTCAATCGCTGCTGATTTATTTCTTAAAAAAGGATATCAGGTAATTGGAGTAGACAATTTAGCGACTGGTTATCGAGAGCCGATGGATTTTCTTCAAACAAAATACAACAATAAATTTAAATTTTACGAATCCGATTTGAATAATGACCTCTCCCCTATTTTTGAAAAAGAAAAAGAGATTTCTATTGTTATTCATTATGCTGCTTCTTGTGTCGTAGATGAATCAATGAAGAATCCGGGCAAATATTTTTCCAATAATGTTGGTGGAACGACAAATCTTTTGACGACAATGGAAAAATTTGACATAAACAAAATAATATTTTCTTCGACCTGCGCCGTTTACGGGGAAGAAAAATATACTCCAATAGACGAAAAACATCCTTTAAATCCATCTGGACCATATGGTGCATCTAAAAAAATGTCAGAAGAAGTCATTCAGTGGTTTAACAAACTAAAAAATTTCCAGTATATTATCCTTCGCTATTTCAATGTTTGTGGCGCCAGCGACGATGGGATAGTTGGTGATTCGAAAAAACCTTCCACTTTATTGGTCCAAAATGCGGTTCGCGGCGCTTTGGGTATAGAAAAATTTTATGTTACCTGTCCCGAAGTTGATACACATGACAAAACACCGATCCGAGATTATATTAATGTCGTGGATTTAAACGAAGCTCATCTGATGGCAATGGAATATATACTTAAATCAGGAAAAAGTGAAGTAATAAATCTTGGTACCGGAACAGGTAATTCCGTCTTAGAAATAGTTAATCAAGTAAAAAAATTAACTGGTAAAGATATAATTTTAGAAAAAGCCAATATTAGGCAGGGAGATGACGCTAAAAAAATAGCTGATATAAAAAAAGCTAAAGAAATTCTAGGTTGGGTACCGAAACGGACTCTGGAAGATTCTGTTAAATCTCTTCTTATCTGGTATAAAAACTACCCGCAGGGTTGGGAAATATGAGTCTATTAAGTTCATAAAGTTATAAAGTTCCTAAAGAAATTGGTATAATTATTATCGCGGCGTGCGATTTGAAATCTGAATAGCCGCGATACAATTAAGGAAAATCGTCGGGAAAAAACCAATCGGTTTTGTCCCGAGAATAAGCGGGATTAGTTCATCGGTAGAACATCTGATTTCCAATCAGATAGGACGGGTTCGATTCCCGTATCCCGCTCATAATGTGATTTTACGGTATTCTTTAATGCTGTAGATAACACCAATAATTAATGCCAAAGTAAATCCAAGCGAAATTACCCAAGGCGGCCCGAAAACTCCATATCTTGGTATCAAATACAGACAGCCTATGGTGACAGTCAAGAAATATATAATATTGCCAAATAAAATAATTCCTGTTTTTTTAACTGTATAAAGAAGAAAAAGAAAAGGAAGATTCAGAAAAACATAGATTATAAAAGGAAAAGATAAAGCCTTAGTAATCGTTGTTGTTTCAGCATACTTTTCCGTAAAAAAAAGAGTAAATATCCAGTTAGGAGTAAAGAAAAGTAATACAAATAAAATAGCTGGTACTAACAAATATAAGAATCCGTGTTTGAGCTCTTTGATAATTTCTTCTTTAGTTTTTATCTTGGAAAAATTTGGTGAGAGTACTTGAGTGATTGCTGCTACTGATGCCATAACGGTTAAAATAATTTTTTGGGATAGACCATAATATCCCACTTCAGGTGATTTTGAAAAGAAGAAAGAAAGGAGAAATAAATCCATCCTAGATGCTAAATTAAAAAACTGAGAAGCGATAAAAAAAGTGATAGTATAGTTGAAGCGAAATTCTTCTTTGACAATCGGTGCTTTAATTACTTTCATAAATATATGTTTCTTGTCAAAAAAAAGCATCAAAAAGAAGATTGCCGGACCGAAAATGCCAAAAGCAAATATCACCGTACCGACATTAACAAGATTAAAAGGAATAAGAGAAAAAATTAAAATAGTTTTTAAAAGATTTGAAAGATTTAGGAAGAGGTTAGATAAGAAAAATTTTTTACCGGCATTCAAAGAATTGATGGCATAATTCTGCCAAATGAAAAAAAGGACGGAAAAAGTAGTTAGATAAAGCTCCCAAAGCGGGGCTCCGGTTTTGAAAAATACCCGATCTAGGTAAGGAAAAAAAATAAAAAGCAAAGTGATAACGATCGCGGAAAAACCTGTTTGATAAGTAAAAATAGTTTTTAAAAATATATAGGCCTTTTCCTGCTTTTTTTCTAGCATTGACGGTAGATAAGAATAGATGCTAGCAGTTGTTCCGAAATCCAGAATATTGGCTAAAACATAAGAAATGCCTAGAAGAACGCTCATGACTCCGTAGTCTGACGGATTCATAATACGGACTAGCAAGAAGGCAAAGAAGGCGACGAAAAAAACATTAAGGTAGTTACCGATTGTATTGATAAGAATATTTTTGGAAGTTGGCTTTTTGATAAAACCTAATATGCGGTTAAGCATTTTATAATTTTATCATATTTCGGGGCCTGTCTCGGATTCACTCCCGTCGGTGCTCGCTTCGAACAATACCCCTCGACTGCGCGCCGTCGGGACCCCTATTTCCTCAACACCCGAAATATTAGAGATCAAGAAATAGAAAGTCGGAAGCAATAGTTATCTCTCCTTCAAATCCAGAAGATTTAACAGCGTCTATAAGCTCTTTTTCACTATTTTCACCGGTGAGATGGGTAAGGATAAGTTGTTTAGAACAGCTATCTTTGGCTATACTACCTGCAGTTATGGCATTGAGGTGGCCAGTGGGGCTATCCAATGAATTTATTTTGTCATTAGTGTCAAGCAGTAAAGTATCGGCATTTTGACAGGCGTCTTTTAAACCCTGACAGTCTTTGCTGTCACCAGAGTAAACGAGAGTTTTTTTATTGAACTCGAATTTTAGTGCAAAAGCTGGCATATTCCCATGTTCGACTGCAAAGGGTGTTAAGTTTAGATAATCAAAAGTGATTTTTTTCTCATTTTCATATTCTGTCATATTTATTTTGACAAAATTCGGAAGATTATTTTTAAAATGGCCGGGAAAGTGCTTGACGTCCCAGATTTTTTCCAGCCTCTCCCCTATTTCCGGCGGTCCGTAGATATTTAGAACTTTATTCTTTTTTTCTCTATAGTTTCTTACCATCTGTGATTGGATCAAAGTTTCGACATTAAAATGATCAGGATGAAAATGTGAAATAAATATAAAATCTATATCGAAATAGTCAACGTTTATTTTTTTTAGCCTACTCCTGATGTCTTCGGAACAGTCAATTAAGTAATTTTTGTTTCTATATTGGAGTAGATAGCCTGAAGGACTGTTATTAATTGAAGTCCCAGCTCCTAAAATAATCAATTTATCCATATTTTAATTATAATTGACACATATTAAATGTGATATAATTTAGTTTTAATATGGCAAAATCTGCACTCATCACCGGAATTCTTGGACAGGATGGACCTTATTTAGCAAAGTTTTTATTGGATAAAGGCTACAAGGTTTACGGCTTGATGAGACGCTACTCAAATCCAAATTATTCCAATCTTGATTACCTTGGTATCACTCATGATATAGATTATGTCGAGGGTGATATGACTGATGAGGCCTCACTTTTGAATCTTGTTAGAACACTTCGACCAACCGAAGTATATAACCTGGCTGCCCAGTCTTTCGTCAAAGCATCATTTGAACAGGCAAAGCTGACAACAGAGGTTAATTCGATGGGTGTCCTTTATTTTTTGAATGCAATTAAATTTTTTTCTCCAACAACCAAGTTCTATCAAGCATCAACGAGCGAGATGTTTGGACTGCAGCACACCAATGGATATCAGGATGAAGAAACTCCTTTTCATCCCCGCTCTCCCTATGGAGTATCCAAGGTTTATGCCTATTGGTTGACTGTGAATTATAGAGAATCATATGGACTTTATGCCTGCAACGGAATTCTTTTTAATCATGAATCGCCGATTAGAGGAAAACAATTCGTGACAAGGAAGATTACCGATGGTGTTGCCAAAATAAAATTAGGATTAGCTAAAGAACTTCGTCTGGGAAATCTGGATGCCAAAAGAGATTGGGGTTTTGCTGGAGACTATGTTGAGGCGATGTACCTTATGCTCCAGGATAAAAACCCTGATGACTATGTTATTGGAACTGGTGAGAGTCATACTGTGCGTGAGTTTGTCCAAGCCGCATTTAAAGCAGTTGGTATAAGCGACTGGGAAAAATATATAGTTATTGATCCCCAATATAAAAGACCGGCAGAGGTTCCCGCTCTTAAAGCAAAAGCAGACAAAGCGATGAAAAACTTGAATTGGAAACCTAAAGTAACTTTTGTTGAATTAGTTGAAATGATGGTTAGGGCAGATCTTAAACGCTACCAGAAATAATTTCCAGATACCTCTTTGCGGATTCTTTCCACTGAAATCTTTTTTTAAATTCATCGGAATTTATTTCATGCTTGGTTTTTAATAGGTCATTCATTTTTTCCAGAATTTTTCCTTTATTTTCTACATCAACTAAAAATTTTTGAGGAAGCGTTTCTTTAAGACTGGAATTGTCTCCGGCCAAAACAGGTGTACCACATGCCAAAGATTCAAGAGGAGGAATACCAAAGCCTTCATATGATGACAAATAAACAGTTAGTTTGGCTCCGGAATAAAAATATGGCAGGTCTTCATCTTTGACAAAGCCGACAAATTTTACTTTTTCTTTTAGATCTAACTCGTAAATTAATTGGAATGTATTTTCGTTTTTCCAGCCGGCACGACCAACAATTAATAATTTAAGTTTATTAAATTTACTCTTTTTTATGAGTTCATTGAATAACTCAATTGTCAAATCTAGGTTTTTTCGTGGTTCGATAGCGCCAACGTATAAAAGATAAGAAGCATCACTGGTAAGGTGTATTTTATATCTTTTTAATACTTCATTAATTCTCTTTTCGTCTTTAATTGGTTGAAATCTTTCACTTATTCCCGGATAAATGACATGAACTTGGTATTTGTTAATTTGAGGGTATAATTTTAACAGGTCGTATTTTGTACTAATAGAATCAACGATAATTTCATCACCGTATTGAATGGTTTTCTCTAATTTTTTTTCATGTGCTTCAATTATTCTTTGTTCATGGAAAGGTTTAAAAAGTTTCCAAGTAAGATCGTGAATAGTTGTAATACCTTTTGTATTTTTATACAACGGTGGTCGGAGAAAATCAGAAGAGAAAAAAATGTCAACCTTACCAATGAACCATTCGACAGGAACAATATGTAATTTTCCCCAAAAAATTTGAAGAAGAGTCGGTGGAAAACGATAGTTATATATTTTCCCTCCCAAATTTTTTAATTTATCAAGATAATAAAAATTTGGGGGTCTTCTTAATGAGGAATAAAACAGACGATATTCGTTTTTTTTATCCAGTTCAAGAAGGTTTTTGACGAGATTGTATGTGTAATTGGCTACACCACTGCCAGTGTAGACTAACATTGTTATATCAATTCCAATGATCATAAGAGATATTATACCTCATAGTTGAAGTTCTTGCTTCTTGGATCATTTACCCAGTCTTTGAAGTCTACTCCGGCCTTGTCTTTTTCAGAGATAATGGCATTTTTTATAGTCTCTTGGAATATTTTAACTAGACTTTGGTCA
>Ga0233420_10001066_pt1 | contig 10848 bp, 17 predicted proteins | sample Watercolumn_Mata_4_FD_183009 | JGI IMG/M metagenome (GOLD analysis project Ga0233420, IMG submission 183009) | Freshwater microbial communities from Lake Matano, South Sulawesi, Indonesia - Watercolumn_Matano_2014_102_MG | ecosystem: Environmental > Aquatic > Freshwater > Lake | place...
TTTTGCAGTAGATATCCTGGTGCTTCCATGTCCACCGAAAGGCCCATATTTCCGTGTGCTTTTTCAGTGAAAGTTTGGAACGAATATGCAGAGAGAGGAGGATTTCGATCAAGATGCCAACAAGAATTTACTGTTTACCAGGATGGTATTGCTTTTTGTCCGCCCTCGAGGGATATTGAGGAAAGGACTCCTATCACAAGTGCTGATGGATTGAGAAAAAGGATTGCATTATTAAGGGAGCGATTTAGTGTTGTGTGCAGGAGGCCCTCGTTTACTAAATGCAGATCTTGCGGGAATAGGACTGATGACTCTTGCCAGGGAGGGTGTGGGGGATATAAGGCGTAGATGTATTATGGGGAAGTTTTTCAGCGATTAGCAAGTTAAAGGTTGGTTAATGAATAAACTTAAGAAGGTGGAGTGGTTCTTCCATTGGAATTGTTTTGAGATGTATGTGAGTTTATTTTTTATGGCTCCCGCTGGGGTATATGTTTAGAACGATGTTTTACAATTCGGTGGTTGAATTTGGGAAAGTACAATTGTTACTGACTAGCTTTTGAAGTACTTTTCAAAACTCTCTTTTGCGGATTGGTTTGAGGTATCGAGATATTTGTCTTTCCCGATCTGATTTTGTATCTCTTCAAATTCTTTGTAAACGGTTTTGATTCGTTTTTCTCCTGTGGTCCAGCATTTTCTTTTTTTGTCACGGGAGATAATTTCTTGTTTGTTTGGGAATAGAATTGCGATTTGTAGGTTTTTCCCGAATTCTTTTTGAAATTTGCTGAAAAATTCAATATATTGGCCAAATATGATGTAATCGACGACGATTTTTTTACCTTTTTCGACAAGTGCTTTTGTTTTTTCGAGGATTTTGTTGTGGGCTTTGGTTAATTTGTGGAAGTTTTTTTTGAACCATTGACCTCCCTTTGGGAAGAATTCGGTGTCTTCACGGTCGCCGTCCAATATGGTGTAATTGAGGTTTTTCTTGAGTAGCTTTGCGATCGCTGTTTTCCCTGATCCGCCTGGGCCTGTGAGGATTATTACTTTTTTCATTTTGGATCAGGTATGAATTTTTTCAGATCCTCTCTCTTTACAGAATAGTATGTGTTTGTTTTTTGTATCAGTGCGTATGAAGGTTTGTGTTCAAATCCGACAACTTCTACTTTTTTGCCCTTTCTTGTCACCATTTCGATGGCGGGTGCTAAATCTCCATCTGAGCTTATCAAAATAGCACTGTCATATCTATTTTCGTATGCTCCTTCGACCAGGTCAATTCCAATTCTTACGTCTACGCCTTTTTCTGTGAAGATTTTCCCAATTTGTCGAATAGTCCCATATACGATGTAGAACCCTGCTTTTTTGAGTTTTTCAAAAAGTATTTGTTGGTGTCTGCGGATTTTCTGGCTTTGTTTGTCCCCTTGTTTTGCTTTGATTTTGCCTATGTAGTATCTCACCCCTTCCAATTTCCTGTCGCCAACAATACTTCCAATAAAACCTTTGAAATTAAAATCCATTGAACCGCAATCGTTTTCTTTTAGATTGTAGTAGAGATTGCTTCTGTCAATGTATACGTATACTTGTTCCATGGGTCTTGAGTATCACAAAAAACCCGCCGGTATGCAAGCATAGCGACGGGGAGATTAAGCAGTTGAAGTGTATCTCGGAATTATCCTACTGTCAATGTTATTCTAGCAGGATTGGGTTCTCGTGTCAATTTGGCTCCGGGGGTGGGATTCGAACCCACGACCAACTGGTTACACTTGCCTGTACATTTCTGTAAAGAGTGGACTATATCATCACCGTGTCTCGTTTTAGACGAGATTTAGGTGTAGGGAGCTATTTGAAAGATTATTGTTGGGACTCACTTTCTAGTCTCTGAACCTTCCCCGCGATCTTAAGCCCTGCGGGGCTTGGCTGCGGATTGTCATGGTCCGCCTTTGGAGGACTTTAGATTTCCCGCAATTCACCCTATGTTTCAATCCCGCTTTAGCGGGAAAGCTGCAACTATTTTACAGCCAGCTGCGCTACCACTGCGCTACCCCGGATTATTAAAGAGCTTTTCGCCTAGCTTGTCCTTGTACTAATAGAAGAGACAGAGGCGAAGTTGAATAGGAATTCAACACGCGGTAAATATACTGAAGGAACTTCTCGATTTCAACATAATTTACAAAAAAGAGGATTGACTTTTATTTTGGCGGAATGTACTTTCCTTCTCCTGGATTCCCTCTCCTAGATTTTAATAAGCTGTAACCATATCATCGTGTTTGAAAGATATGCACCGCAGGAGGTCTATGATGGAGCAATGAGGATGACTGACACTATAAGAGAAACTTGCAAGTGGCATGGGTTTGATCCTGATAGGATTACTGATGCGGTTATTGCCGGGTCCGGACTCGGAAAATTTCCGACAACCTATATGAATCGTGAAAATGCCGGAGAGCCGAGTGGTCCTTTGAGATTTTCTTTCTCCGGTTTGTTGAGGCTTACGTCGCTTGTTCCGAGCGAGGGGCATGTCCCCGGTCATGCGCGAGAGCTAATTATCGGTCCGATAGATGGTGGTGACTCGAATGATCTTGTCATTGCTCAGTCGGGGAGAGAGCACCCGTATGAGGGTGTTGATGAAAAACAATCTACTATTTGGGAGAGAGTGATGCAGGCGTTGAAGGTTGATAGACTGATTGGTTCTAATGCGGCGGGAATAGTTACTCCTCGTACGTTGACGCCTCCCGGGTTGATGCTTGTGATGGGTGATGTTGATTTAGATCCGCACAGTGTTTTGTGCGGGCCGAATATTGATAAGTTGGGGCCTAGATTTCCTAACAATGGTGATAGATATTCCGAGGGTTTGAGAACAATATTTAAAGAAGTAGCTGAAAGGTTGGGAATTGTTCTTCCCGAGGGGATTTTTTTCCGTGTTTCCGGGCCGTTTTATGAATCTCGAGAAATGGTTTATAGAATGAGGGCAATGTTGGATGGTATGTGGTTGGAGGGGCGTAGCCAGCGTGGTGAAAGAAGATATAATGGAAAGCCGAGAGCTGTGGCGGGGATGTCTTCAACTTTTGAAGTTGATGTTGCTAGGCATGGTTCTCAAGTTGAATTGGCTACTCCTGGGGAAACGCGCGCTTTCGGTGGGGGAGTTGCTTATGTAAGCGCGATGACGAATTATGCTGCCGGGCTTGGTCCGAATGGTCCGGTTGGTAATCCTGATCATGATGATGTAAAAAAAGCCGCCGAAATTGTTGAAAATTATTTCGGGCGGTTGGTTGTGGCGGTGATTCTTGAGGCGAGGAGGAGGGCTCTTACAATTTGATGTTTGTCCTACACTTCATCTAGTTTATGGGTCTCAGCTTATGTGTACAAATTTATTAGTGCCGATTCACGAGTATCAATATCTCTCTGGCTACGAATTGATCTTCCCGATCATAAATCAAAGTTTTTTTGTTTTGGACTTCGAAGCCTAGGCTTCTGAAAAATTCTCTTGGATTTGGGAAGTAGTTGTAATTGTTTGGGCCGATTTTGAAGGCAGGGAGGGCTATTACTATTTTTAAATTTTGGAGGTCTTTTGGTGTGAGTGCTTTTTTGAGGTTTGAAAGCCAATTTTTGTGGAGGGAAGCAATTTCTTCGAACCTTATTCTCCTTTCGTTTTGTGGAATTATTTTGCTCGCCGGAAGGCCCAGATAGGTTTCGGAGACTACTATGTCTAAGTTTTTTGGGAAATCATTTTTTGTTAATAGTACCGAGTTTTTTTGAAAGACTTTGAAGGGTGGGGGATTTTGCTTTTTTGCTTTGTCGAAGAAATTTTCTACAAGCCAGTTTAAATTTTTAATTGTTCCGTCGACTGCTTTTTGGTCAATGTCCGAGCCGATGGCTTCTTTACCTTGAAGAAGAGCTTCCGCAAGGATTGTTCCACTGCCGCAAAATGGGTCAAAGATGATTTGTTTGGTGGTGGTTTGGGAGTTGGGTTTGGTATTGGTTGGGTGGCTGTTTTCTGCCAAATTCAACATGATTTGGGCCAATTTTGGCGGGAGCATGCCCATGTGTGTGTCACGAAAAGGTTTGTTGTAGTCGCGGAATGAATAGGAATTGATGTCTTGGATTGAAAGAGTTTTGGCGATGTAAATTTTCGGCTCTCCGGTGTGGATATTTCCTCCAAGAATTGTAATGTCGATGCCTTTTTCAACAGTCCAGCTTTTGTATATTTGGGCTGGTTCGGCGTTTACCCATGGTTTGTTGATGAATCTTGAATTGAAACCCATGGATTTTAGGATTTTTTTAGAAAAATTTAAGGAATTTTTAAGGAAAATTTTGGAATCGCCTGGTATGTTTACGACGCTGATTGCAAATGGGATTTTTCCCGAATGATCTTTGAAGTGAGAGGTTAAGAGTTGCTCGAGCGCAGATTTTGTGCTGGCTACGAAAGTCTTGCTTTGCGGTTGGTGTTGCGGCGTATTTTGATGATTGGTTTTGTTCGAGTATTGTTGTTCGGATGTGTCTCGAGGTGAATTGTTTGATTGGGGATTGTTTAAAGAAATTGTTTCGACCACTTTCGCGATTTTTATTGTTCCGCCGAGTTTATTCTGGAGTTTTTGGATTGATTGTAATTGGTCGTTTTGGACAGAGTTGTTTTGAGTAGGTACGAAATTTTTGAGAATTATCGGATCCAAATTGAAGATCGCAAAATCGCCAATCAATTCAACCAAATTTTCTTGTCCGAGCACGTTTTCCAATTCTGCAATTGAAAGATTTTTGATTCTCCCAAGCTCGAATGCAAATAAGCTGGATGATGAGCTCCTATCGTGTGGTTTCCTCTTATCTAACTTGTTAGTAGCAGGTTTGCGGATTGGCATGAGTTCTCCTATTAATTATTTTTTAAATTTTTACATATGATCGAAAAGCTTCGACTTCTAAAACAACCGGAACATCAAGAACAAGTTTTTCTGATTACTGTTTTCGTGATGAGTATAATTGTATCTTTTATGTTTGGCTATCTTGTTTTTCGGTATGAACGGATATTTATATGCAAGACGCCGGTTATGGCTGTTTATCAGTGAAAAATTTGACCAAGGCTTGGTCGCAAGCCTCGGTTTTTATGCTTCCGCTGCAAACCCACCTGCGTAAGCTCTGCGGAAGTTTATGCTGTTGGTTTGGTTTATAGACGTGAATTGCGAAACTCAAACCTGTAAACGACCAACCTTATGGTCTTGACATATCTGTCTGGCTCGATTTTTCTTGGGACATTTCAAACCTGAAAACGGCGTACCGGTACGGGGATTAACCTGTTAAATTATACAATAAAACACAGTGCCAGAGTAACATAATTATATAGCTGTAAATCCAAAGCTTGAATCTGTTAACGAGTTTCGCAATTCACGTCTGTGGAGTTTGACTAATGGGTCACGAGAAGAGTTTTGCCATTTTCTAGTATAAATATTATCTCTTTGTCGTTGATGATTTTTGCTTTTGTGCAATATGAGTCACCAATTTTTGCTTTTGGATAGAAACCTATATTTAATCCTTTTGCTACTTGTTTTGCTTGGGAAAATTGCTCTTTGCTTAGAATAATAGTTTCATCGGGAGTTATTCTTTCTTGCGGTTTGGGTGATGGAGTGGTGGTTTTTGCCGGGACTGATTTGTTACTTTTTTGTGCAATAGTGGATTGGGTTGATGATCCCTCCATTGTTGTAATCATGGCTAATACGGATGCTAAAATTGCCAATCTTGTTGCGGAAATTGCAGGGAAAGATATTTGTGGGAGTTTGATTCTTGGTAGTGTGAGGAGTCTAAGCTTTTTTAGGAGGTCGAGGATTTTTTCTACCAAGGTATGTGTTTGATCGTCTTCTCCCAGTTCGTCTCTTGTTATTTGTGCTAATTTACGTTCGGTTTCTTCTGTTGTTTCTGGCGGGGTTTCATCAAATCTGGCCCGAAGAGCCTCTGTCTCGGCTTGTGTGATTCTTGGTGGAGGGATGTCTGCTGTGATTCTTGCGGAAGGAGCTTCTGGTGTGAAAGTATCTAGGCCGTTTTCTCCGGCAAGGCGCCATGCTGTATCAAAAAGATGATCTGTTCTTGTAGCCGAGATTCCATCGTTTTGGGGTTTGTTGTCTGAGGATTGATCTCCTGTGGGGGGTGTATCTTTTGAAGACATTGTTTTGTTAAGATTTTGCGAGGTGGTAATTTTCGCATGTTTTTTATCTTTTAGCAAGGGTTTTTAAGGGGAGCTCTAGCTGGGATTTTAAAAAAAACGCCAGAATACTTTATCTGGCGTCTTTTTTATCTGAGTTTGTTGATCTTACTTTATTTAACTGTCTCTTCTGCTTCTGTCATTTTTACGTCAGCCGGGACCACAAACATTGAATCCGGTACATCCATCTCTTTGCAGTCACCTTTTTCTTGGAAGAACTTGATGAGGTCTGTTCCCGAAGTGAATTTTGTACCTTCCAATTCAAGGCCTTCCAATGCGATGTCGGCGGTGTAGCCTTCTTTTTGCGCCGCACTCCACCTTTGGAGTTTGCTGTCTTCGATAATCATGTTTAATTGGAGAGGGTCATCGTTTGCTTCGACCAAGTGCATTTTTGTTCCTTTGATGTGAACCAGTGTGTTGTTAGTGCTGTTTGTTGTATCGACGTAATTGCACTCGAAGCCTGAGGCTACTGTGGTTGTCGCTGCTACCTTGTCTTCTGGAGCTGTGCCGTCTGCTCCTACTACTGGAGTCGTTGAGCTACTGCCACAGCCAGCCAGGATGAAGAACGTGGAAATCACGAGAGAAACGAATGCCAATGTTTTTTCCATTTTTGAGGGTTAAATATTGGTGTTGTTTGTGATGGTAAATTGAAATTGAATTTTCCGCAATGAGATTTTATTGAAAGAATTGAATAAGTTTCTTTCTTATAGTATTTTCCGGTGGCTTGGATGTTTACTTTGCGATTAATAATTTTTAACTTTTATATTATGGGAATGTCATTGAATAGGGCTCAATTAATTGGGAATTTGACTCGCGATCCTGAAATTAAACAGATCCCGGGGGGGCAGACTGTTGCGACTTTTGGGTTGGCTACGAATTTCACTTGGAATGATCAAAGCGGGAACAGGCAGACTAAGGTTGAGTTTCATAATATTGTTGCGTGGAGGAAGCTTGCTGAAATTTGCGGGCAATATTTGAGGAAGGGGAGCAAGGTTTTTATTGAAGGCAGGATCCAGACGCGTGATTGGGAGGCTCCGGATGGGAGCAAGAGATACAGGACTGAAATTATTGCGGATAATATGATTATGCTTGATAAAAAAGGTGATTTTGGAGGGACTTATGCTGGTGCTGATGGTGCTACTTCCGGCTCTGTTGATGTTCGGGATTATTCCAGCAGCAGGACTTCCGGTGGAATTAAGAAGTCGGATTCTTCGGATGATTTACCCGCTGAGGATTTCCCTGATTCTTCCGGTCCGGTGGCAGATTTGCCAAAAGAACCGGCTGTGGCTACTGCGAAAGACGGCGGAGAAGTGTCGATTGATGATTTGCCGTTTTAAACTTTAAGGGGCGCCGGTCCGTTTGCACATGATTTTCCATAAAAATGGAAATGGTATCAGAGGTGGGCACGACGCCCCAACGAAATTCTCCCTACTTCCCCAATTTGTTTTTGTTTTTTGGTCGCTCTCATATAAGTAGCTAAGATAAAAGCTGCGAATGTGAGAGAAGTTTTTGTTTTTGTTCAATTTGTTTTTGTTTTTTTGCGCCTCGGTGCGGAAGCTTCCGAAAGGGTTGAGTCCTTTGGCGGTGAAGCCAAGATGAGCAGAAACACTTTCAGAGGCTTCTTTACGAGACTGCTTTTCGGTGATGGAGGGATCGAAAGCGGGAGGCTAAAAAACTTAAGGACGAGTTCCAGAATCGAAATTCGAGATCAAGTTCTCGAGTTTTAAACCTGCGGCAATCGTTCACACCATCGAAAAGTAGGGAGTGGCGAGGCGCTGCGAGGCACCTGGCCAAAAATATAAATTTGACCCGAATACCTTAGAGTACGCCTCCATACCCCACTTTTCTTTTGTAGGGCGAATTGTCAAGGAACACGACAGGATCGTATTCGGTTAATTATATCAAAGTTTGAAGAGAAATTCAATGCGTGATAGACTCTTTCGCGGTTCTCTTGAAAGAGATGAGCTGAATGATATTCTCTTGAGTAGAGAGCCCAAAAATTTATTAACCAAAAATTCCATGGAAGGAGTAAAAAAAGGAGGATTTGCGAAGACACTGAAGACCGTTTATTTGTATTTGGTTTCTTTGATTTGTGTAATTGTTTTTGTGATTGGGGCGGTTATTCTGATTAATACGGCGCTCCGGACTTGGGTTTTCCCTGTGAACAGTGATTTCTATTATGGACCGATGCCGGTTGACGCTTGTACTGCACAGAATTTAAAGGACAATACTTTGTTTGGTACAAAGGAGGAGTGCGTGAAGTATTATGAAGATCAACAGACAAAAAATGCAGTCAATCAAAGGAATATAGATTTGGCAGAGGGGGTTGCTATGACTGTTGTTTCTTTCCCCATTTGGTTGTTTCACATGTATTTGGCTAAAAGAGAGAAGAAGCAGGGGGAATAGATCGAAGTGAGTTAGTTGAATATTGAATATGATTGGTTAAACGGGATTAGCTGAGTAGGGTGGGTTAGAGTGTAAGTTTTAAATTTTTTTTTAATTTTGATTGGATGGATTTGAATAAAGTAAAAAAAGGCAAATTGGTTCTGATTGTCGGGCCTTCGGGGTCTGGGAAGGGGACAATTATTAAAAATTTGCGCGATAGGCATCCCGATTGGGTTTATCCGATTTCGTGTACGACACGTGAGATTCGGGAAGGGGAGGTAAAGGATCAGGTTTATCATTTTATTAGCGAGGAGGAATTTAAAAAGGGAATTTCAGATGGGCGGTTTTTGGAATATGCGATTGTGCATGGGACGCAGTATTATGGGACTGATAAGAAAGAGATTATTGATGCGGTTTTGGATGGAAAGGTTGTCGTGAGGGAGGTTGATATTCAGGGGTTTCATTCGATTAAAAAGGTTTTTGAAGAAGGTTTTGGGGTTGGTTTTGATGGATTGGGGTTGGGGCAACTTCTGTCAATTTTTATTGAAGCGAAGGATTTGGATGAACTTCGCAGGCGTATTGCTACTCGTGGGAAATTGCCTGAGGATGAGGTTGAGCGCAGGATGGAGAGTGCAAGGAAAGAGATTGCCTTAGCTTCTGATTGTGATTATAGGGTTGTAAATGAATATGGGAAGGTTGAGGAGGCGGTGAATCAGGTGGAGAATTTTATTTGCGGGGATTTGAATGGTAGGTGTGGTTGTGATGAGTGTGGTTGAATGGAGTGATTTGATATTGAAGAATTAGTAAAATCTGATAGATTCCATGAGCTTTTTAAATCAATGGGGAGTCGCCAAGTGGTAAGGCATCGCCCTCTGGAGGCGACATTCGGGGGTTCGAATCCCTCCTCCCCAGCCATTGATCTGTACCCCAAAAAGTGGACACAGGTACATGTTTTCTTTTGTTAAAATATATTTAAATTAACAAAAGAATCTATGAGAAAAACATATTCAATTGAAGACGTTGAACAATTAAAGAAAAATCCTTGTGTTTTTGACTGCACCGAGAAATTCATCAATTACACTTTTGAATTCAAGAAGCGTGCGCTAAAACTGCATTCGGAAGGCATAACAGCAAAAGAGATTTGGCTGCGATCAGGTTTTGATATTGGAAAATGGAGAAAGTCATATTTCAATGATACGTTGAAAGACTGGAAAAAGATTGTTAGGGAAAATGGATTGGAAGGACTTCAAAGACATGGAGGAATTCAATTTGATAGAGGTCCGAACAAGACCGATTCAGACAAGATAAAAAGATTGGAGCTTCAAGTTAAATATCTTGAAGCTGAAAATGGTTTTTTAGCCAAACTCCGGGCCAAAAGAGCGGAGTCAAACTCAGGCCTAAAGAAAAATATAAAATTATCAGAGATTTAAACGAGGATATTCATGTCCTCTGTAAAATGGCAACTGTCTCAAGAAGCGGATACTATAAATGGTTGAAGATAGCTGATAAACCCAATAAAGATTATGAAGATTATCTGAAAATAAAGAAGATCTTTGACAAAAGTAAAGGCAAATACGGATGGAGAAGCATTAAAATGAGGCTTCCAGAGATGAATCATAAAAAAATTCAAAGAATCATGAAAAAATATGATTTGATTGTTAAAATCAGAAGAAAAAATCCATATAAAATGATTATGAAAAAAAGTTTGGAACATAGAACATTTCCGAACAAACTCCAAAGAGCTTTTCATCAGATGGTCCCTCTCAAAGTTTTCTGCACCGATATCACGTATATACCGTTCTGCTGTGGATTTGTTTATCTCTCGGTTATCAAGGACATTGCAAGCGGTGAAGTTATGGCATGGAATTTATCAGTGAGCCTTGAAATGACTCTTGTAATTGGAACAATCAGAAATATGAATCTGGATTCATATGAAAACATCATGATTCATTCAGACCAAGGATTCCATTATACAAATCCAAAGTATATCGAGATCATAAAAGATTTGAAGATGGATCAATCAATGTCACGAAAGGCAAACTGTATAGATAATGCTCCTATTGAATCATTCTTCGGTCATATGAAAGATGAGCTGGATTATCGTTCCTGCGCATCATTTAATGAATTGTTCTTGAAAATTAAGGCTTATATGAAATACTATAACTACGAAAGAAAACAGTGGACCAGAAACAAGATGTCACCTGTTGAGTACAGAGATTATCTTTTGTCTCAACAAGGGGCAGGGGTCGGGGGTTTCTAAAGTGTCCACTAAATGGGGTACGGATCAC
>Ga0233420_10001067_pt1 | contig 10843 bp, 9 predicted proteins | sample Watercolumn_Mata_4_FD_183009 | JGI IMG/M metagenome (GOLD analysis project Ga0233420, IMG submission 183009) | Freshwater microbial communities from Lake Matano, South Sulawesi, Indonesia - Watercolumn_Matano_2014_102_MG | ecosystem: Environmental > Aquatic > Freshwater > Lake | place...
GTAATTTATTCTTGCCTGAGTTTCGGTAAGCTGGGCTGCTATAACATCTGTATAAATCCCAACTCCTGCCTGAAGACGAACTCTAGCCAGTCTTAAGCTTTCTTCTGCCGAAATAACCTGGCTTCTGGTCGCCTTAATAATTTCTCTTGAGGTTAATATATTGTAAAATGAATTTATTATACTCTGCTCAACTCCTCTTGTAGTGTTAATTAAGCTTAATTTACTTGCCTTAACCTGTTCATTTAAAGCTCTTATGCCGGTATATCCGGTAAGACCAAGTCCCCTGCCTCCCTGCCAGTTCAGGGAAAGTGCAACAATATTATTTTGAGAGAGGTTTGATATTTCGGTGCCTATTCCATTTACTGAAGTGGTTACAGCCACACTTGGAAGATAAACTGAATACCCCGAATTTCTAGAAGCTCTTGCTGCTGCAACATTGAATCTGGCAATATCAATCTCAGGCTTGTTTTTAAGGGCTATTTTTCTTATATTATCAAGGTCAAGACAATCTTTAAACAGATTTAACTCTTTAACCTCAAGAGAACATGGGGCTAGAGGGCTAAATACATCAAACCCGGCAATATATGCAAGCTGTGCTTGAGCAAGCCTGTAATTGTTAAACGATGAAATAAGATTTTGAACAGCTGATTCAACCTGAGCTTCAGCTCTCAAAACATCGAATTTTGTTCCCACACCTGCGTTAAATCTCTGCTGATTTATTAAAAGTTCTGCTTTTGTTTCTTCCAGGGCCCTTTGTCTTATTTCGGTATCAAGCCTGGCTTGCAATAGAGTATAGTATTGCCTTGTTGCAAGCAATAATGCCTGATCAACAGTGAGATCAAGGTTTCTTTTTGCTGCTCTGTAGACACTTCTGGCTGCGCTTGCCGTAAAGAACCTGTTAAATCCGTTAAATCCAATCCATTGAGCATTTATGCCTGTCCTTATGTTGTTTGTGGTAATAGTGCTTGGAAACCCCCCGCTAATTACGGTTGTTGGAATTACTCCCCCCACAAAAAAGCTTCCGTTATACCTTGCAAGCTCAAAATAACCGTTAAAATCAGGCAAGAATGATGTTAATGTATTATAATATGTCCATCTGTTTTGTTCTTTTTGAGTTGAGACAATTTTTATATTGTAATTATTGTTGAGAGTTGCCCGCAAAACTTCTTCAAGAGAAACAGGCTGCTGATTTTCATCCATACAGAGCTTTATCTGTGCGCTATTAGAAGCTGTTTGTGGTGCTTTGTCTTCAGCATAGGCAAAACCACAGAAATTTATATGCAAAAAAGCTGCAATAACTGCAAAAATCAGTTTTATTAACATTTTTTAGATTATCCAAATTTTATCCGGGTTAAGGTTTATAGAAAAATTATATCAAAAAAAATTATATATCTAAAATTCATGATTTTTAGAGTTTGTAGTGGGCAACATTGCAAAAATAAAGACTTTTAGAGAACAGGATGCCCCGTTCTCTTATAAAAACTGTAATAAGAGAAAATACTATCTTGATTTTTTATACAAGCCAAAGCCTACGGACTTATATTTTTCTGAATCACTCATCAGTTCGTGGTTTTCTTTTGTAAGCTGTTCCAGTTTTATCCTGAGACGCTCATTTTCAACTTTGCTTTTTATTAATTCAACCACCACATCGTCAATACCATCTAATTTTTCTTCAATAACATCTCTGAGTCTTTTGACGATATCTTCCCTTGCGCTTATAACCGCACCCATAACTGAATTGAGATCATCGTTTTCGCTTACCGGCTTGATTGCAGTATTTGACTCAACCAAAGCAGTACCCGCCTTTTTATTTTCCTTTATTTGCTGACTTTTTTCATAAAGGTCTTTAACCTTTTTCAGAACCTCAACATCACTTTTTAAAAAGAAAATTTTGCCGGAATTGTTGTCTTTTTTAGGAAAAACATTTATTTCCTTGCACAAATGCTGTATTTCACGATTATCCGAATTAAGAAGTTTTCTCACTTCTGCCGGTGAAAAGGTTTTCTCTACCACGGAACTCTTTTGCTCCCCTGTCATCTCCATACTTGTTTAATTCCAATCTTATCTAAACAGTAGACCACTCCTTAACCATTGTAAAATTTTTCTCAAAAAATGATACATTTTTTTTAAAATTTTTTTTTATGACAACATGAAATCGCTTTTATCCAAGGCTTTTTCATGATTTTATTTTGTACTTTAAAATAGTTAATATTCTTTTTATTTCGTTATATTTTTTAATAATACAGATCTATCTATATAAATCATGCTGTACTATATATTCCTCAACTTCTTTTGGCACTAGGTATTTAATCGATTTCCCCACTTTGATTTTTTTTCTTATATATGATGAAGAAATGTCCAGCAGAGGAGTTTTTACGTTTATATAATCAATATTTTTAAGTTTAATAAATTTTATAAAGCTGTCTTCGGTATCGGGTCTTGATACCACGATAAACTTTACCAGCTTGGCCAGTTTTTCGGCTTGGTACCAGCTGTCAATCAGTTTAAAAGCATCTGCTCCTATAATAAAATTCACTTTGCTTTTTATATGAGGATTCTCTTCCAGTAAGGCTTTAACCGTTAACAGCGAGTATGACCGCTGATTTTTTCTGTACTCAATATCGCTAAGAGAATAGTCAGGATTGTCCTGAATTGCTAATTGAACCATATTTAGCCTGTGAACCGGATCAATATCACCAGTTTCTCTATGAGGCGGGCAATATGCAGGAATAAAAAGCACTTTGCCTAACTCCAGCTCTTCTTTTACCGTTTGAGCAATAATCAGATGTGCTGTGTGAATGGGGTTAAATGTTCCCGCAAATATTGTAAGCGTCATTTTATTATTCCTGAGAGGATTATTACAGCTTTACAAAAGGTTTTTGATAGAGATTAATAAGTTTGTTAACTGTGTTTCTGTAATCATGCCTTGATGATTCACCGTTTATTATTATATCTGCATTCTTTGAGCTTGGTTGAACATATATTTCCGCTTTAGAGAGAGCGTTTTTATAAATACGTGCAGCTGCATCACCAAGTCCTCGTTCTGCAGCACGCCTGAAAAATCTTTCTTTCTGAGCTTTATTTGAAACCTGAACGTATAGACAGAAGTCAAAAGCTTCTTTCATGGTGTCAGTAAGATTAAATAATCCCTCTGATATAACCACCGGCCTTGGCAGGGCAGGGGTATGATTGTCATATCTTATTGCAGTTCCGCTCATATCATATTTCGGCAGTGTAACAGGCCTGCCTGAGCAGAGCATGCCTATATGATGTTTTAATAAATCAAGTTCAAAAGCTTCAGGAACATCAAAGTCATAATTTTTTGCAAACTCCACAAAGCTTCCTGCCTCTTTAACCCTGTCCGACCTGTCATAATAATAATCATCGGTGTTTATTCTTGTTATTATTGAATCATTATGAAATTTCTTTCCTGCGGTTTCAAGTGATTCAATAAAATCAAGTGTAAAGGTGGACTTGCCGCTTGCGGTTTCTCCTGCTATACCTATTGAAACAGGTCTTATGACCCGCCCGCTGAGAAAATAAAGTAATTTTGATATTGCTTCCGGCTTAATAAAAAGAAAAACCGGATAATCCAGTTTTTTGTCTTCTTCAAATATTCTTAATAGTTTATGTTTAAGAGTTTCAGTATTGCTGAAATTCTTTGTTACTAATGAATTTAGCTCTCGTGAAATTATATTATGCTGAGTTTCTCTTACTATTGAGGACATATCCATTCTCTTCTTAGCTTCTTCATAAATATTAAATCAAAAGGGAATAAAAAATTGCCTGAGTTTTTTCAAATTTTTAATACTTTAACAAAAAAAATCAAAACAGTCCATAAAGGTCTGTTTATATAATTTAGAGTATTGAGCTGAGTATGGGAAGTTTTAATCAATTTTTAAGAAATATTTAGCAAGTTAAATAAAATTTTTATTTGCCTCTAAGCCTTGTTGTATTGAGCTTACAACCTGATGCTTAACAAAAATTTAAAGAAATTAATTGATTTTTTTTGTTTTTACTATAACAGAAATGCTTGTTTAGATATATAATTTATACTTAGATCATGAGGGATTGGTGATGTTTGTAAAAAACTTATTATTGATTAAGTTTATAGATCTGGTGATGCGCATGCGCAGCATCAGAGATATGCAGGCATCTTAAATATTTCGGCAGGAATAACGGGACAGGCGGCAATCTCTGATTAAAAGAGGTAACCCTGAAGTTTCTGTCAGTATATTAGGAAGAGGGAAGAATATTCATGAGCTCTTACACCATAAACAATAATATCCCGCAAATAATAAATCAGCCGGAATTAAAACCTGCAAGTAATAAAACAAATAAAGTTGCCTTCAAAGGATTGGGGGCTGTGTTTTATAGTTTTGCAAAACCTGGAATGGAAGTGTTTTCTAAATTACAGGATAGCGAATCTCTGTCCTGGCCTCGTTTTATTCAGGACACTTCCACCAATGCCCTTCCAAAGAGCATGTTTGCAAGAAGTCTTCCCGATCTTCTTGAGATGAACTTTATGGAAAATCTTGAATCTCTGCTGTTTTACTTTGCTCCTGCCATGCTTGGCGGAGTAATGGCTAAAACTGTATTCAAGCACTTCCTCAAGCAGGATAGCGGTGAAGAAACTCTAACTAAACACCTTAATAATGTTAAACAAGCCGTGCTTGATGCGCATTATAATCATTATAAGTCTACTTTGGGTGACGAAGCGGCATTGCAAAAAGCTAAGGCAGAAACTGAAGAATACCTTGCCAGAGAAGGTTATCATAATCTGCATAAAAACGGCAAATACGATGTTGAAGGGCTCTTAAAAATGCCGGCAAAGAAAATACTTGGACTTGAAAAAGCCTCGGCAGCCAACGGCACGCTTGAGCAAGCTATAAGAACCGCTGTAGAAGGTGTTAATAAAGCAGCTCTAAAAAAGCGGGTACTTCCTGTTAAGGCAGGTTTAATTCTCACCTGTGTAATGATCCCGATGGCTGAGTATTCACTTTGTTTCCTGAAAAATCTTTTTACACTGGGTGTATTTAAGACAGCGGATTTCAGCAAAGTTACCAACTTAAATAAAAATAATGAAAAAGAAGATCCTAAAAAAGCAGAAAAACTTAAATCCGCCGCAAAACGGCATCTTACATTTACTATTGCTTCAACTACGTTTGGTATAGCAGCAGGACTTGGACTTGCGGCATTCGGCCATAAATCGCCAAAACTGCAAAAACTTTCCGAATTTATACTTGAACCCGGAGAAAAGCTTGCTCAGGCTTTCGGTAATAAATTGCCCGAAAAGATTGGAGGATTCTTTAAAAAATATCTCAGCATTGATTTTGCATCCCTAATTGTAAAAGAATACTCTGGTGCAAACGGCAGGAAATTATCAAAAAAAGCATACAATGCCGCTCTTGAAGCGGGGGAGAAAGTTAATACGGTATATAAAAGAAGGTTTGGTCTAAGTTCAGGACAATTATTTACAGCGGTATTATTCGCCTGCTTTGGCTACGGATATGCCGCAAACAGCAGAGGAAAGCTGGACTTGCTTGAAACCCTTACACGTATTCCTTTGACGGCAACATATGTGGTATTTGGAAGCTCAATGGTTGAAGGCTGGCTTACAGGAAAGCTTAAAGGGAAACCAGGTCAGCCGTTAACTAAAACTCAGCAGCAATTCCAACATTTATTTGATAAAGACGGCAAAGTATTAAAGCTTTATGACGAGCATGGACATCAGGTGCTTGCCCAAAAAGCCCTTGAAATATTTAATGGAGCAGGAATTGGCAAAAATCCTGAAAGCCTTGGATCAATTGCTAAAAATCCTGCTCTTAAGAGAGAATTTGACGATGTCTTTAAAGGTCTCTTCCTCAAGAAAACCTTTATCCATGGTGCTCCTTATCTTATCAGCATGCTCCTTATGGGAATATTTGTAAGCGCCATGAACCGTGTGTTTACTAAGCTAAGATACAACAGCGGGGTAGGAAGAGACACTGCAGTTGCCGGTAATGATAAGCTTATAATAAATCCTCAAACATTCTTAGATAAAAAACCTTCTGATAAAAAGGCATTGGAGCTTCCCGCAAAAACAGGGGAGCAGAATAATTCAGATAAAGCAGGCTCCTATACCAGCTCTGTAGGAACCAAGGTAACCACCCCAAGAGAATCGCTTTCTACAGGGTCGAGCGCATTTATTAAATCAGTGCTTGAATCCACAAAGAATAAGGAAAAAGTTACAGCTTAAAACCATAAAAATTTCTTTTTTGAAGCTTTCTGATTTTGTTCTCTTATTTTTTCCAAAAGATCTATCAGGATTCCTTTTGTAGGATTATCTTTAAGCTTTAAAAGTTCCTCTTTTATTAATTTTTTTATGCTTTTCTTATTGAGATTTTTGCGAAATATCATATCATCATTAAAATATATACGATTTTTTTCTGTTATGTGGACTGTGGTTTCTCTATCTTGATCTCCCGGTTTTATCTCAAATATATTAAACCCGTCACGGATATAGAGGGTGCGGAAAAATTCTGATTTTCCGCATCTTTGATGTATGCTTCCATTACGGTTCGTTCTTGATCACTATTATTTGGAGCAAGAACCCTAAATTCATTATAATATATTTTACTTGTTGATTTATCTACACGTATATCATCAGGAGCCAGAAAAAATCCCTTAAAGCCTATATTATGAGTTGAGATATTCATAGCTGAATATCTCCTTAAATTTATATTTTCATTTAATATTAAAGTCAGCTCAAAATAAAGAAATCACTGCGCAACTCCAAAATTATAATTTTGAATATTTTTCATTTATACGATGGATCATGAGAGTAACAAAAAAAAATATATTATTATTGTCCACAACAACCACCTCATATCTAAGTTTCACGCTTTCAGCATTTTGACAGCGTGAATTTTAATATCATAACCAGGATTGTTTTTAATAATAAAGGAGTTTATATGCAGCAATATTCCCCGCAGCAGCTCAAAACAAGAAAAGCGGTTGTAGTTTTTCTAAAAAACAATGGTGCGCCTTTGATTTTATATGTTGAAGAGAGCGAAACTCTCTATAACGAGATAAAACAGTTAATAACATCAGCAAATGAAGCTTCACCAAAGCTTGTTGAAAAATCCTGCAAGGGTCCTGTGAAAAAATTTGCGGTTCTTGACACCATGATTGCAGGAGTTGCAATTCAGGAAGAGCCATACGTATAATTATTCCAGCCGGAAACTTTTTAATTCATAGGGTTTGAATCTTATCTTATTTTTTATGTTAACAGATTCTGATAGAGGATTTTCAAGAGAGTTTACCTCTGTGATGAATTTAAAATCTTGATCTGAGGTAATTGTTATTTCCTGATCTTCTCCTGAGAGATTCATAAGCCTTGTTATAACACCCTTGATATTATTTTCAGGCAGTTTTACCGCATATGTATAAATATGTGGGTTATCATAGTTCAATAAATTTTTGGGTATTTTTTTACTCTTAGAGTTTTGCGAAAACCCTGTCTCGGTCAAAATACCCATCATAAATTGATCAGCTTCCATAAAAAGCTTTTCAGGAGTATCTGTAACGCATAATGCGTATCTTACATAGTTTTTGCCAAGTCCCTGCGCTCCAGGAATATCAAGCGGAGGTCCAGCAGGTGTGCCTCTGGTATCTATAGCCCCTCTGGACAGCTTCCCAACCGCTTTTAAGAGGGTTATATAAAGGTCATTATCATCAACACCGTACTCAGTCAGCCCTTCCGTAATAATGCCAAGTCCATTAGCCCATACAAAGCGCTGCATGGGGGCGGTATTTGTCTTTAATTCCTTATCTTTTTCTGCCGGCATACTTCCTGAGAGACTATAGTCTGGATCAAAATTTCTTTCTATTAATCCAAAAGTATCTTCAGAAATTGCTTTATAAATTTTATCGGAGAATCTGAACTTTAGCTGAAGGACATGATCCCTTGAATAGTTTTCCCAGCTTGTTTTAAATTCAACACGCCTCGAATCGGCATGAACAATAATATCTACTATTACAATATGGGTTAATGCCACTATGCTCCTGGATTTTTCATCTTTATCAAGTGATTCCGGTATTTCCAGCTCATAAAATAGTCTCAGTTTACCCCTTAATTCTCCATCTTCAAGCACTTCTGTCCTGACGAGAATACCTTCAATCGGGTGGTCATTCTTTAAAGGACAGAAATTATAGCTATCTCCCCTGTCAGCAAGATCATGCAAAATATGCAGATTATAAAAATCCTTTCCTGAATCGGAATCACTTAATGTAAGAACTCCATTGTTATTTACCTTTAGGGTTATAAGAGAATTTTTTATGTATTTTTGAGTGGTTTCAACAATTGTAGGATGTTTCTTATATTCATAATCCTCATCAATAATGGTTATTGAGTGAGGAGGGAGATCTTCAACCCAGATAAGATAGTCTTTATGCTCTCTAATATCTTCCTGATACGGTGCTCTCTGGGTATTAAAGAGAACTTCCTGCGGAAATTTGTTATCTGAGCATAGATACTGGCTTTTAATCTTTTCAGGAAGACTTTCTGTTGTTTTCACTTTAATTACACCGGTAAAGGCATGGTCAGTGGAGTTATATGCTATTATATCGCCTTTTTTTACCATGCCAGACAGCGCATAAAAACACCTTCCGATGATACCGTCAGTGAGCTGTTCAAGCTCCTGAAATCTTGTCATCATTTCATCATGAACTTCATCCACACTGCATCCGCAGATACTGTCATGGGGATGATTTTTCATTAAAAGTTTCCAGGCATATTCCAGCTCCTTTTTCCTTTCTGGCAATAGTCCCGCAAACTCAAGATGAGCTTGCAGAGGCTCAGCAAGCTTGCTGAGCTTCCATTGAGCCTTTATATTATGTTTTTTTAGATAAAGCCTGCTTGAATAAACCCCAGGCAGAATAAAATTTCTTGAATTATCTCTTAATTCTCCTTTTATTTCTTTTAATTCAGCATTTTTTGCCTTTACATTGTTGATATAATTCACTATTGAATCCTGCTTAATGGTGTAGTTATTGATATGATTATTAATTTCTTCTATCTGGATATTCAAATTATTTGCTATGCCAAGATGATCACCGCCTGAAGGAAGTAAAATAGTGTCAGTTAAAGAAAATTCTTTTATTTTATTTAAAAATTTTCCTATTTTTCTGGCTTTTTCTTTGACTGAAAATGTTTGATTTAAAATATCCTGAAAATATCCTTCAGCCAGATATATCGTAAACACAGCCGATCCATCGGGAGAAGCCCAGAGGAATTCTGTTTTTTGTTCTCCCGCTCCTCGCCATACCACAGCGCTATCAATGTTAAAAGATTTTAATATCGCAGGAATCCAGGCATTATGCCCGAAAGAATCCGGCATATAACCTGTAAATTCTGTACATCCATATTCTTTTGCGGTTTTTATTCCTATAAGAAGATTTCTTATTAAACTTTCGCCTGAGACAAGAAATTCATCGGCAAGAATATACCAGGGACCAATCTGTAGTCTTTTATTTTTAATTAATTCCAGGATAAGTTGTTTTTTGTCCGGGTAAATTTCAAGATAGTCGTCCAAAATAATTGTTTGACCGTCAAGATAAAAGCAATTGAGCTTTGCTGATTCCAGCTGAGCCAGAATATCGTTCACAACCTCAATCAGTCTGAGCCTGAACTCCTGAAATGGTCTGTACCATTCTCTATCCCAGTGTGTATGGGCATACAAGATTACATCCATATTTACCTCTCAAGCTTATTTATGGCTCTTTTTCCACCAGAAGAACGGTAGAAAAAGTCCTCCAAAGATCAACGGCAAGCCATACTCCCTTGCAATAACCGTTACAATAATAGTTATAAGTATAGAAATAGCAATACCGACAAGAAGAGCTTTTGAATTAAACTCAAATCCCTGTTCTTGAGCATAATTACCTACCAGTGCTCCGCAAGCATCGCAAAATCTGCTGTCTTTTCTCGATTCTCGTCCGCATTTACCGCAATTCATCATATTTACCTATAAAAAATTAACAATAGGAATATATTTTTCTCTTGATATTATAATAAACATTTTTTGGGTTAATCGCCCTTTTTGATAAAAATAATTAAGTTTTATTTCCATATCTAAAGTATAAAATTTAAGCTAAAGCAGAATTTTAAACAGCTATAATCCTATTATATCAAAGCTATCTATTGAGCAGTTCTTTTTTATTAAACATTAATCAGGTTATATTCTTGCTAAACCTCGCTAAAATTTTATAAAATTGACTGGGTGATCAATATCCTTATGGACAAAATAAACCCCATGGATGATGAAACAACATCCTAAAACCAGAAATAATAAGAAATAATGGCTGTTGATATACCCTTAATCTTTGTATACATTAATTATTAAACATAATATACAGAAAATACTATTAAATTATTACACTTATCGTTGTCTGGCGGAGGATTGGGAGATAAGAATGGCTAAAAACAGAATATATTTGATTTTCACTTTGTTTATATTTGCTTTTATTATGACGGGAGCTCTTTCAGCTCATGCTCAGGTTAGTTTACCAAATGTAAACATAAGCATGGGTACTGCAAATACTCCGCAAGAATTCAGCAAGGGAATTCAGATTATCATATGGTTAACAATACTAACTCTTGCGCCAAGTTTGCTCATTATGACAACGGCATTCACTCGTATAGTCATTGTATTATCACTTGTCAGGCAGGCAATGGGTACGCCTCAGTTGCCTCCAAGTCAGGTTATAGTTGGTCTTGCACTTATTCTTACCTTCTTTGTCATGTCCCCAACAATAAACGAGATTAATACAAAAGCTTTTCAGCCTTATATGAATAATAAAA
>Ga0233420_10001069_pt1 | contig 10801 bp, 9 predicted proteins | sample Watercolumn_Mata_4_FD_183009 | JGI IMG/M metagenome (GOLD analysis project Ga0233420, IMG submission 183009) | Freshwater microbial communities from Lake Matano, South Sulawesi, Indonesia - Watercolumn_Matano_2014_102_MG | ecosystem: Environmental > Aquatic > Freshwater > Lake | place...
TCTTATCTTCCACGCTCTGCTCTTCGACAAACACCGGCGAGAAGCGACGTTCCAGTGCGGCATCCTTCTCGATGTGTTTGCGATACTCGTCCAAGGTGGTCGCGCCGATGCACTGCAATTCGCCGCGCGCCAACGCCGGCTTGAGCATGTTGCTGGCGTCCATTGCGCCCTGCGCCGCACCCGCGCCCACTACCGTGTGCAATTCATCAATAAACAAAATGATGTCGCCCTGCGCTTTTTGAATCTCCTCAACCGCCGCCTTCAACCGTTCCTCGAACTCGCCTCTAAAACGACTCCCGGCGATCATCGCCCCAAGATCGAGCGAGATCACTTTCTTGCCCAACAAAATTTCGGGGACATCGCCGCTGGCTATCTTTTGCGCGAGGCCTTCGGCAACCGCCGTTTTGCCCACACCCGCCTCACCGATCAACACCGGATTATTTTTTGTGCGGCGCGAGAGAATTTGGATCACGCGCAAGATCACCGCATCACGTCCGATGACGGGATCAAGTTTGCCCTCTTTTGCCGCCGCCGTTAAGTCACGGCTGTATTTTTCCAACGTGCGATAACGAGTCTCGGCTTGAGGATCGGTCACACGCTGACCACCGCGAACATCTTTCACGGATTCATAGACGCGCTCTTTGGTGATGCCGGCTTCACTTAAAATACGGGCAACAGCCGTGTTGCGTTCAGACAACACGGCAAGAAAGATATGCTCGGTTGAAATGTATTCGTCCTTGAGCCGGTTCGCTTCTTCGTTGGCAAGATCGATAATCCGCTTAACGCGCGGCGTGATGAACACCTGCCCCGTGCCGCCGCCATAAATGGCGACCTTGGGGCTGGCGCGCAGCACATCGTCGAGTCGGCGTTTGATGATCTCAATGTCCACCGACATCTTATCCAAAATTTGCGGGATCACGCCTTCAGGCTGTTCGAGCAGCGCCAACAAGATGTGCTCCGTGTCCACTTGGTTGTGTCCATACCGCTGAAGAATTTCGTAAGCGCGCGAGGCAGCATCCTGCGCCCGCTCGGTGAAACGATCAAATCGCATCATATTTTTTTTATCCTAACACTTTCCTTTTCACTGTCACTTCAAACAAAACGTAATCGTCATCGTCGTTTACGTCCCAATCATATTTCTTCACAAACGCATCCGCAACTTTTTTTGTGGGCTTCACAATTTTTGCGTTGCCCTCCACCACGTATGGATTCGTCCCATCTTCAAGTGAGATCGCAATCGCCGGGTTGTGTTGCAAGTTCCGCGCCTTCACACTCTTGGGGGCGGTGGCGAAATACCACTTCTCATCCACCACCACGAACCAGATCGGCACCAAGTGCGGCGTGCCATTAGGGCGCACCGTTGCTATCCACATATTCGGCGCGTTCGCCATGCGCTCGTCGCTCATCTGCAAAGATTATATACCTCGACCACAAGAAAACAAAAGGCGAAGGTCTCCCTTCGCCGTCATTCTCCCTTGAAAGTATTAGAGTTTCATCAGCGCGTATCTACCCAAACGTAGGGGTCAACTTCCCGAAGGTTCAGAACCTTCGGGAAGATTCCTGGTCATATACAGCCCGTCGATCTCGAATCCGCGTTTACGATAATACGGGCGCGTGCCGATGGCGGAGATCACGGCGAGCTTTTTGAATCCTGCTGACGCCGCCAACTCCTGTGCGGCATTGATCAAGTTGAGTCCGACTCCAACGTGCTGCGCCTCACCCTCACTCTCGTCACCCAACCCGAGCGAGGGTCCGTACACATGCACCTCGCGAATCATCGCGGCATTTTCGATTTCGGGCAGACCCAGTCTTGCTCCCCTCACTAGATTACGCTCGTGTTCTTTGTCATTTGGAGAGGGGTTGGGGGTGAGATCTGGGAGCGAAAGTCTTAGGAACCCCGCCACCTTATCATCTCTGGTTACAAACGAAATAAAATTCTCCATCCCGAATCGCGTCTCATACTTCATCACATCGAGTCGCAGTTCATTCGCGTTCACGCTTGAACCGCGCACTTCACGACAGCGCAAACACTCGCACCTCAAACCGCGCTTGTGCATTTCACGATCCGCATCCTGCCGCATATTGGATCGTTTGCTGCCCGCCACAATGTTCGGCGCGGGGATGTCGCGGATGACGCGGTTGATGCGGCAGTAGCGTGGAGTCCGCGCCATCGAGTCGGCGATCAGATCGATCAACTCTTCATCGCTATACGGATGATATTCGCCGCGCTGCCAATATTCGTACAACTCCGCATTTGCCAACAACGAACATGGATAAATTTTTAACTCGTCGGGGCGAAGGGCAACGTCGCTCCACAGTTTCAAATAATCCGCGCGATCCGATTCGGGAGTTGCGCCCAAAAGATTCGGCATCCAATGCAGTACGATCTTGAAGCCCGCCGCCTTGAGCATCGTCACCGCTTGGCGCGTTTGCTCCACCGTGTGACCGCGTTTGTTGAGATCGAGAACGTGATCATCCAAACTCTGCGCGCCCATTTGCACTTTGGTCACGCCTAGTCGGCGCAGCCAGCGAATCTCATCGGGGTTGATGTGGTCGGGTCGCGTTTCGATCACCAACCCCACGTTGCGATGCTTGGAAGTCTCGTTCCAAATTTGTGCTTCTTCAAGTGAAGATGAGTCGCGCCCATTCATCGCATCCATGCAACGTTGAATGAACCACTCTTGGTAATCACGTTTATACGAAGACCATGTGCCGCCGAGAATCAGTAGTTCAACTTTTTTCGCGCTGTGGCCCAAATCTTCAAAGGCTTTGATGCGCGCAAAAGTTTGGTTATACGGATCGAAAGCGTGCATCTCGGCGCGCATCGCTCCCGGTTCGTCATGCAAATAGCTCTTCGGCATTCGCGCGTCGGTTGGGCAGAAGATACATTTGCCGGGGCAAGGGTAAGGTTTGGTTAAAACGGTGACAGGCGCCACGCCGGAGATCGTCCGCGTCGGCTTCATCTGCAAGCGGCGCAGAGTCTCGCGCTCAAACGTCAACACGTTTTCACCGCACAAGCGTTTATACGCGGCGACCAGTTCGCTCTTGCTGTATGCGCCTTTGCCATCTTTGGGCGCATCGCGCAAGATCGAAAAGATATTTTCCGTTGTCACCTCTTCGTCAGAGAGTAAACGAATCGCGCTAATGATTCGCAAAACCTGATCATCGCGCTGCGCTAAATCTGTTATGGGAACGAATGCCATGACGATATAATACCTTAATACGAAAAACCTCACAGGTCTTTGAGACCTGTGAGGTTTAAGGTAGCCAATGGATTTAATTTCTCTCAACCGCGATTTCTACAACACCTTCGCCGAAGATTTTTCCGAATCGCGCGAGACGATCAACGAAGGGATTAAACGATCACTCGCCTCACTCGATCTCTCTCGCCTGATTGACGTGGGATGCGGCGACGGGCGCGTCAGCCGCCTCTTGCCCTCCACCTCTTTCTACGTGGGCGCGGACTTCAGCCAAAAGTTGATCGGGCGCGCGGCAGCTCATGGATCATTCGTCTTAGCCGATCTCGCTAACCCCCTCCCCTTCTCATCTCAAACATTCTCTGCCGTCGTGTGTTACGCCGCTCTGCATCATCTCCCAGAACGTTTGTCACCTTTGGTCTCAATGGCGACTCTTCTAAAACCAAACGGGCGCATGGCGATCTCGGTTTGGCAGTTCGCGCACTTGGACCGGTTTAGAAAAAAGATCACAGAAGATTTGGGGAACGGTGATTACTTGTTGAGTTGGGAGCGCGGCGGTCACGGCGTGCGTTACGTGCATCAAGTGACGGAAGAGGAAATAAAAAGACTCGCGGTTGAGGCAAGTCTTTCGATTGAAGAAATGTTTTACGCCGACGGAAAAACAAATGATTTGTCGTTGTATGTGATTTTAAAACACGCGACATAACAACCTCCCGAAGGTTCTAAAACCTTCGGGAGGTTCCTTCTTCTTTACTTCACATCATCCATCGTACCCATATTTTCAAGTGGATCATTATCATTTGGTCGCTTCAAACTTCTTCAACGACTCCTGCAAACTTTGTTGGCGCAAACTCATCGTCAGGTCGCCGCGCGTGCGTTCGGTAACGCCGCGCACCAGATCGGTGGTGCGGCGGAGTCCGCCTGTGATGGCGTCAGGATAATCTATCGTCACCAACAAGTTATACACTTCGTCCATCGCCTCAAGCAATCGCTCGGCTTCCGACGAATGATCGTGGCGGATGATGTCAAGAATCCGCCGCCGCATTTCGCTGGCGGCTTCCCCCAGTCCGTTTAAGTAGGCGGCATATTCCACACCCAGTGAATCGGGATCGGGCAAAGGTTCATCGGCGACAAGCGCCAACACCACATTCGCTTCGGCAAATTCTTTGAGCGCGTCTTGGGTATAACCGGCGTGATACAGATCGGGGTATTGTTCGAGATCGGCGCGAATGGCTTGCACGATCTCTTTGGCTTCGCCGAGCAGCGCGCGCGCTTGATCGCGCTCGTCGCGGTGCGTGGCGCGGATAGAGTTGGCGCACAGACGAGTTAAAGATCGTGAGCGTTCCAACGCTTTATCGCGCGCAGCATTTTTGGCAGTGAAGTTATGGCGGATGTGAGAAGCGATTGAGTCTAAGTTTTCCATTTTAGTTACTTGGCGGTTGAAAAAGTTGATCGGCGAGTCCGGTGGGGATGGTGATCTCTCCATACTGCGCTTCATACTTCGCCAGATTCTCCGCTAAGGCTTTCAACAACAACTTGGCATTCATCGGAGTCAAAATCACACGCGCCACGATTTTGGCTTTGGGCGTGTTGGGCATGGTGCGCGCCAAATCCATCATCACTTCAGACGGCGTGTGGGTGATAATGGCAAAGTTGGAATAGACAGGTTCCAGAGTCGGCGACAGTTCGAATTCCATTTGCATCACGGGTTGTTTGGTCATCATGATCTCCATAAAAAAACTTCCCGAAGGCTGCTCACCTTCGGGAAGTTAACTTTAGAACGGGATGTTTTCTTCATCCGTTGGCGGCGCATCGTGGAGGGCTTGCGCGCCCGCCCCGGCGCCTGCACCATCACCCTCGCGCTGCGCGCTACCAAGAAATCGCACGGTATCAGCCGTCATTTCAAATGACGCGCCGCTTGTGCCATCTTGTCGCGTAAAGATTCGCGGACCGCCCGTGGCCTTATCCGCATTTAACCGCCCCTCCACTAAGACTGCCCGCCCTTTCTTTAGATACTGATTGCACGCTTCCGCTTGCTTCCCCCACACCGACACTCGAACCCAAATCGTTTCCTCCACTTGTTGCCCGCTCTTGTCAGTATATTTGCGACTCGTCGCCACATTTAAATTGGTGACGGCATCCCCACTGGGGGAGTAGCGCATTTCTGGATCCTTCCCCAAATTTCCTGCGATGATAAGTTTTTGGTACATGGTGTTCTCCTAGTTTAGTGACCGTTTGCATTCTATACAAACAGTTCAAGATGCCAATAGTATGACACGATTTTTTTAACTGTCAATAACCAATTTTGATTAAACAAAACGCCCGCCGTGATGGCGAGCGTTTTTGTTGAGCCTTATTCGCCTTTGGCTGCCGCCTCGTTCATCAGCGCCATCACTTCTGCCAGCGGCTTCGCTTTTAGATCTTCGCCCGATCTTAAACGCACCGCCACCGCGCCCGCTTCTGCTTCTTTGTCACCCGCCACCAGCATATACGGAATCTTCTGCATCTGCGCGTCACGAATCTTCGCCTGCATTCTCTCGCTTCGCGCATCAACTTCGACTCGGAAACCGGCGTCCTTCATCTGTTGAGCAACTTTGTTGGCATACTCGGCGTGACGATCGGCAATCGGGATGATCATCGCTTGCACCGGCGCCAGCCAAACCGGGAACGCACCGGCAAAGTGTTCGATGATCACGCCCATGAATCTTTCCGTTGACCCTGTCACCGCACGATGCAACAACACCGGTATATGCACTTTGCCATCTTCACCCACATACTCACAACCGAGTCGCGCCGGTTGAATAAAGTCCACTTGGATCGTGGAGAGCTGCCACTCGCGCCCCAAAACATCACTAGCGAGGAAATCGGCTTTGGGTCCGTAAAAAGCTGCTTCGCCCTCGACGGCATCATATTCGACTCCGTTTGAGTCGAGCGCGGCTTTGAGTGCATTCGTCGCCAATTCCCACTTTTCGTTATCATCCACGAACTTGCCTTCACTACCGCGCAGTGAGAGCCGCACGCGATAGTTAGACAACTTATAGCGATTCAACACTTCGCGGATCAGATTCAACGCCAGGGAAAATTCTTCCTGAATCTGATCGGGACGGCAGAAGATGTGGCAATCGTCTTGCGTCAAAGCGCGCACACGAGTCAGTCCGCTGAGTTCGCCCGTTTTCTCATAGCGATACAACGTGGCAAATTCGGCGAAGCGCATCGGGAAGTCACGATACGAGTGCGTGCCCATTTCTTTGTACAACGTCATGTGGCTCGGACAGTTCATCGGCTTGAGGCGGAACTTCACACCTTCGTCTTCCATCGGTGGGAACATCGCATCTTTATAGTTCTCGTAGTGACCCGAGCGATGATACAAATCTTCTTTCACCAGATGTCCCGTCCATACGTGTTGATAACCGTACTTCGTTTGCAGATCACGTACATACTTCTCCATCAAATAGCGAATCATCTCGCCCTTTGGTGTGAAGAGCGGCAAGCCGGGTCCCACATCGTCAGAGAAATAAAACAAGCCGAGCTCTTTACCCACCTTGCGATGATCGCGCTTCTTTGCCTCTTCGAGCTTCCACAAATACTCCTCGAGTTCTTTGGCATTCTTCCACGCCGTGCCATAAACGCGTTGCAACTGCGGCTTCGTGGCGTCGCCGCGCCAATAGGCTCCGGCAATGCTCATCAACTTGAACGCGCTGGGGTTGATCTTGCCCGTATGCTCGACGTGAGGACCGCGGCACAAGTCCGTAAACGAATCGTGCGTGTAGAACGAGATGACCGGCTTCTCTTTGATCGGGTTGCCGTATTCATCCACGCCGCCTTTATCCAAGCCGTCAATCAATTCGATCTTGTAGGGCTGATCTTTAAATTCTTGACGCGCATCATCCGCGCTCACTTCGCGGCGGACAAATTTATGATTAGCGCCGATGATCTGCCTCATGCGTTTCTCGATCACTTCCAAATCTTCGGGTGTGAGCGAGCGCGGCAGGTCGAAATCGTAATAGAAACCTTCCTCGATGGGCGGACCAATGGCGATCTTCGCCTGCCCCGGAAACATCTCCATCACGGCTTGCGCCATGACGTGCGCCGCCGAGTGACGGATTTTATACAGTTCTGATTCTTCGTAACGTTCTTTAATTTGGTTTGACATTTTGATTCTCCTGAATACAAACACATTCTGCCGAATCGCTTTTTCTTACGGTGACGCGGACTCGGCAGAGGCGCGACTCACAACCTCATCCGATCCGCCTTATAGTGTTCGTGTGATCGTTAGTCATAATTTTTCTCCATCGGACTTCGTCTAAACTTTTGGCGGCGGCGCGGTAAAGAACACCACCAAGAAGATCACCACTGCAATGACCGCCGACACGGCGAACTGCCTCACCAGCAGAGACGGCGACACCGTAGGCAATCGCCCGGAGTTGAGCGACGCCAACCATCCGCCAAATAATTCGCCAATCGCACTTGCCCACACAGACATGATCACCCCAACCAGAATCGCGCCGACGATGGATTCAGCGTTGATGTGATACGTCGCCAACCAACCGTTGATCACGGGGATGCCGACGATTAAGAAACTGACGCAAGCAACCAGCACACCCGTGATTCGGAATCGCGCAGTCGGCTGTTCATCCTTTTTGCGCCACAACAATTGCCACGCATCTATAATCAACATCGGTATCACGATGAGAGCGTGCGACACCACGCCCATTTCTTTTGAGGCGTTGAAGAACGTCACCATAAATGAACGAAAAAGGATGATCGTCAACGCCGCAATTGTTACCACACCAAAGCGGCGCAACAAACGCACACCGATTGTGGCGAGTAAAACGCCGAGCGTCACCATTGTGACCGGATACGTCCACTGCGGACGCTCGGCAAGAGTCTGCACAACTTTCGCGCTCACCTGAGTGACGGGTGCGGCGGCGCTATCGTAATCTGTCACTAACACCAACAACATCACGCCGCCGATCCCCATCGCAAACCCGGCAAATACGTTGTTAAGATTCAACGGCGACGAGCGCTCGCCCGACAAAAACACTGCCGACAACATGATCATCACAAAACCAAAAGAGATGAGCAGAAGAATGTGCGGCAGACTCCAAGCCGTGATGTCTAATCCGTAGATCAAGTGCCATACTTGATCCGATGGCAGTGAGAACATCAAATAGGCGGCGACCAACCCGAACATGCCGATATACGGATGCGAGCGAAAACCAAGGCGCACATCACTGCGGTCGGCGCGTATCGCTTGATACAACGACATACCTGCCACAATCGTCAACGCGCTGAGCGACACATACAAAAGTTTATGCGGTGCCCACAAAAAATCGTTTAGCACTTCGGCAAAGCCATAGATGCGATGCCACGTCTCATCCCAGAACACACCGATAATCGTAAGCAATCCGGCAAACAATGCAGCTAACAACATTATGTAAGACCCCTCGCTGAGTTGTGCCGAATGATTCTTTGCCGATGCCGGCAGTGGGCTGAAGAACAGCCACCAACACAGTCCGCCGAACACCGCCAGTGTTGAACCTAACACTGCTACGCCCAGCCAGAATTTTGAGTCGCTCACATCGGGGATGCCGCCCCAGCGCACCATCAGCGCCAAGACGACAAAGAATGAGATCGCTAGACCTAGCGTGAAATAGTTTTTTCGTTGTTCGACATTAAGCATATTCTCTCCTGGGACGTTACGGTGTAACGTCTCTACGCAAAACAAAAAGACTCTCGCCCATAGATTTTGGGGCGAGAGTCTTATCAGCACTCACGCGGTTCCACCCAAGTTGATCGATCACCAGATCGATCATCTCTTGAAGCTATAACGGGCTAACCCGTTCTTCTTATTTAGTAACGCGACTGAAGTCGCTACTACTGTTCAGATTCACGCTCGCGGGTGGTTTTCATTGCTTCACTGCTTGTCATCGCTCTCAGTCGGCGGCGATGATTCCCTGTTAGGGTGAGGGGCAATTACTCGTCCCGGTCCTTGCGTCTTAATCTTTGATCTTTAATCATCAATCTTGAAGATTGATGATTAAAGATTTTTGTGGGCGGTATAGGGCTCGAACCTACGACCTTCGCGATGTCAACGCGATGCTCTAACCAACTGAGCTAACCGCCCGAAGTGTTTGCATTATAGCGCAAACTTACACGGGTCTCAATACACGATCTTCGCGCAACTTTTTGTACAACATCAGCGTTCCGCTCGGTTGCGATTCTTTCACCGCTTCGCGCCAGGCAGTGATGCTGATCTTCTCGACGGTGATCGGCTCGTAGCCCGCCGCGCCAAAGGCGGCAACACTGGCGTTCATCGTCGGCGGCAGAAAGACGAAAGAGGCTTCACTTTGCAATTCGTTCGACGATAATTCAATCGCCTCTAACATCGGCTTGAGAACAGAATCCAGCGCAACCTCAGGCAGCAAATGCAATTCATCAATGCGCGTCACCAAATTATCTACGCGCCAGCCGGCCAACGCGCCTAACGCGCCGTTCACTTGCGCCAACGTAAACGCTTTCTGCCCGAATGCTTCAATGATGTCGGTGCGCGTGAGAGGCTTCGGCGGTTTGCTCACCTGATTCACAAATGTCGCAATTGCGGAAGCGTCTGTCGGTTTGCCACGACGTATGGAAATGCTTGGGGTGCGGGATCGAATGACGGTAGCCGCTTGGGTTGCCGCCACAAAAGTGGATGCCGCCTCTTCAGGTTGGGCGAAGCCGCCACTGACAAGTGTTGCCCATGCCGCTTGCACTTGCGTCCACGAATCTTCAAACGATCCCGCGTTTTGAATCACCACATTGGCTTTCGCCAATTTATCGGCTTGAGGGTTTTGAGCTTGAAGACGCAGCCGCGCCTGATCCGGAGTCAGATTGCGCTTTTGAACCAGACGAACTATCTGCACTTCGTCGGGGGCGTTCACCACCCAAACCGCATCGCACCATCCGGTGAGCTCGCCTTCAAGCAATTTGATGGCTTCGATCACGATCACTTTTTGCGTCGCGCGCTTCGCCAAAATATCTACGGCTTGACGCACAATGGGGTGAATGATCGCTTCAAGTTTGGCGAGGGCTTTAGGGTTGGCAAAAACGATATTGCCTAGTGCCTGACGATCAATCTGTCCATCTTCACCGACCACGAACTCGCCAAAGGCTTGAACGACTTTATCGTAAGCCGGACCGCCCTTCGCCGTTGCCTGATGCGAGAGGCCGTCGGCGTCAATGCCAAACGCGCCGAGATGTTCCAGCATTTTGCGAATGACGCTTTTGCCGGTGCCAATGTTGCCCGTCAAACCAATCACGTATTTACCAGTCCAATGACTCATGCGCGGTATTCTATCTTTCGTGAGGGTGAGAGTCAAGGTTTCTTCGCCCAATACACATTCGCCCCTGCGGCAACGAACACTTCCTTGTTGGCGCCAACTGCCAGCGCGGTGACGGCCTCCCCGATGGTTGCCGCCGGTTTAAATTGTCGCTGCAACACCATCTTCAGACTCAATTGATAAATCGCCGACGTGCCGCGATCCAGCAAATACAACGATGGTTCGGGCGGCGGATCGAAATAAATCTCACCAGGGATTTTGAGATCGTCGAGGCGATCTCCG
>Ga0233420_10001070_pt1 | contig 10800 bp, 11 predicted proteins | sample Watercolumn_Mata_4_FD_183009 | JGI IMG/M metagenome (GOLD analysis project Ga0233420, IMG submission 183009) | Freshwater microbial communities from Lake Matano, South Sulawesi, Indonesia - Watercolumn_Matano_2014_102_MG | ecosystem: Environmental > Aquatic > Freshwater > Lake | place...
GCATTGCCCTGGAACACCATGCCCATCTTCCGCCTGATAGTGTAGAGTTCCGTCTCCCTGAGCGGGGTGATGTCGGTGCCGTCCACGAAAACCTGCCCGCTGTTGGGCTTGATGAGCCCGAGCATGAGCTTGAGGATGGTGCTCTTTCCCACGCCGCTCGGGCCGAGAATCGCCTTGATGGTGTTGTCATGAACGGTCAGGGAGACGTTTTTCAGGATCTCCTTGTCGCCGTACTTGAGGGTGACGTTGCGAAGTTCTATCATCTCACTTCATGTTTTCCAGTACGACCTTCGAGACGTAGAAGTTTGCGACGAGCACCAGCCCTGACGATACCACGATACCCTTGATGGTCGAGCGTCCCACTCCTGCGGTGCCCCCTTTTGCGGAGAACCCGTTGAAACTGCTCACCAGCGTGATGATGATGGCGAAAACCGGGGCCTTGAGGAAACTGACCACGAAATCCTTCGGAGCCAGCCGGGGGTAGACCGCGTTCCAGAATATGCCGGGGTCGAGTTTATGATAATTGATGGCCAGAAGAGCAGCACTCTGCAGGCCGGCGAAATCGGAAAGCGCGACGAGCGGGATGAACATCACCAGGGCAGCGGCAAGCCTCGGCATGACGAGTTTTGCTATCGGGTCTGTGCCGAACGCCCTGAGTGCATCGATCTGTTCGGATATCTGCATTGCCCCGAGTTCTGCGCCGTTGCGCGAACCGAACCTGGCCGAGAGCATGAGCCCCATGAGCAGCGGCCCGAGTTCACGGACTACCGTAATGGAGGTGGAGCGCCCAAGCATGGTCTTCGCCCCGAACTCCTCGAGCAGGTTTCCGACCTCGATGGACATCAGGGAGCCGATGGAGATGGCGCTCACCAGCACGATGGGAATCGATTCGGTGCCGCAGATCGTGGCCTGGTCGAGAAAATCCCTCCAGTAGCGCCTGAGTTTCGGCATGGTGAAAAACGCTCGCATCGAGAACAGGAAAAACTCCTGCAGGTTGAGCAGAAAATCTTTTGTTTTGCGAGTTAGATCTCTTTCGAGCGAGCGTATGAAGGCTAACGGCATAGGTACGGAATCATGGGGCGCTTTATGCAGCCCCTTTGAAATTTGACCTGATAATAGCAAATCTTTGCATAATCACCCAATGGACGGTTGATGCATCAGGCCTTCACCAGCCTGCTTTTCATTTTCGTTACCCACTCGCAGGGGATGGTAATGGTGCCGAAGGTCTCGTCGTCACGCTCCTTCAGTCCGTGATAGTCCGAGCCGCCGGAGAAGAGCAGGAAGTACTCGTTGGCGATTTCCCGGTAGTAGTTCTGCTTGTAGGTGTCGTGCGAGGGATGAACGATCTCGATGCCGTCAAGGCCGAATGTGATGAGCTGCTTCAGGATCTCGTCGGGCACATTCTGGGCAGGGTGCGCCAGAAAAGAGAGGCCAGAGGCTTCGTTGATGAGCCTGATGACATCTGCGGGATGCGTTTCGATGCTTTTGACGTATGCCGGACTGTGCGCGCCCAGGTATCTGCTGAACGCTTCGCTGAAGCTTTTCACATAGCCGCCATCCTGCAGGACCGCCGCGATATGGGGCCTGCCGACGCTGCCGTTCTGGGCCTTGAGGATGATTTCCTCGATACCGATCTTCACGCCCATTTTCGCCAGTTTGCCTACCATGCGTTCCGCTCTTTCGGTGCGCAGATGACGGCAGTGGTCGAGATAGCGTTTCAGTTCGGAATGTTCGTAATCAAAAAAATAACCAAGGACATGAATATCATAGCCCTTGTAGGTTGAACTCATTTCCACTCCCGGAATGAGCTCGATGCCTTTTGCTGAGGCTAATGGCTTTGCTTTGTCAATACCTGAAACAGAATCGTGGTCAGTAATACTTATTGCCGCCAGACCGGAAGCTGATGCCTTCGCAACGATTTCCTCCGGAGAAAAGATTCCGTCCGAACATTTTGAATGTATGTGTAAGTCTGCTTTTTCAAAGCCATTATGCCCTACGCTCCTTAAGCTGTATGGCATGGCTGACTGGTTGTTTGTTTTAGTAAATTCCCTATATATAAGAAAAAAAATCCCGCCCTCTCAATGAGAAAAGAGAATTCTTTTTAAGGGTAAAAAGTGCCCGGAAAACGGGAGCGTGTTGTCAGGAGTCAGGAGACGGGAGCCGGATGTCTGACTCCTGTTGCAGCTCAGGTGGCGGGGAGTATGCCGGAGGCGACCAGCAGCAGGATGGCGCAGCCGAGAACGATGCGGTAGACGATGAATATGGTTGTGGTATGGTTTTTCAGGTAGTTCAGAAGAAATGCTATCGAGGCATAACCGGTGATGCCTGCCACGATGGTCGCCACGATGAGGGCCGTCATGTTATCCGGAGAGGCAAGCAGTTCATGCCGGGTTTTGTAAAGCTGGAAGACGCCCGCCGCGAACACCGAGGGGAGCGAAAGCAGAAACGAGAACCGGGCGGCGGCTTCGCGCGAGAGGTTCATGAAGAGACCTCCGGTAATGGTGGTGCCTGAACGCGAGGAGCCGGGGATGAGCGCGATGCTTTGCGCAACGCCGATCAGGAGCGCTTCTTTCCAGCCGATTTCTTCCATCGGTTTCATCGGACGTCCTTCGACGAGGCGTTTTTTTACATGCCATTCCGCAACGGTCAGCAGGAGGGCCAGACCGATCAGGGCTGCACTGATCCAGTACAGGGAACGCAGGGTGGTTTCTATTTCGGTTTTAAAGAGCAGGCCGAAAAACACGATGGGAACAGTGCCCCCTGCGATCATCCATCCCATTTTCGATTCCCTTGTGCCGAACGGCTTTCTTCCGGCGATGCCTTTGAGGACTGCCGAGAGGATGAGCATGATATCCCGGTAGAAGTAGATCATGACTGCGGCAAGAGTGCCAATCTGTACAATGGCGGTAAATGCCGAGCCAGGGTCTTTCCATCCGGCAAGTGCCGGAATGATCCGCAGGTGTGCGGTGCTGCTGATAGGCAGGAACTCGGTGAGTCCCTGGACGATGCCGAGAATTACAGCCTGGAAGAAGTTCATGGTGTCTCCGGGATAGCTCTTTTCAGGGGCAGATGACGGGGCTTTGTTTTCTTTTTCTGATGTTCGGGATTGCTGCTCATGCTTCGCTTCCGAGCAGGGCAATCATTTCTTTTACCGCATGTTCGAGTCCGGTTAGCGCCGCGCGTGCAATGATGGCATGACCGATGCTGACTTCCTCGATATCGCCGATGCGGCTGAACGGTGCTGCGTTGCGGTAGTTCAGGCCATGACCTGCAACGACCGCAAGTCCCAGTGTTCTGGCGTAGCGGGCGGCTTCCCGGATTGTTTCCAGCTCTTTTTCCCGTTCCGCTTCCGTTTGCTTCAGCGAGTAGATGCCGGTGTGGAGTTCAACGATGCCGGCCCCTGCCTGTCTGGCAAGATCGATCGGCTGCCTTTCAGGTTCGATGAAGATGCTGACGGCAATGCCGGAATCATTGAATGGCTTTATGAATTCCCGGAGTGCGGCGTAGTGGCGGGTGATGTCGAACCCTCCTTCGGTGGTGAGTTCTTCGCGTTTTTCCGGTACCAGTGTCACCAGTTCCGGCTTCGTCTGCAGCGCGATCTGCTGCATCTCTCCGGTCATGGCCATTTCAAGATCGAGCCTGGTCGTCACGGCCCGGCGCAGTCTTTCGAGGTCGTTGTCCCTGATGTGACGGCGGTCTTCGCGCAGATGGCAGACGATGCCCGAGGCGCCGCTTTTTTCGGCAAGAAGGGCCGCTTCGACCGGATCGGGGTCAAATTCGTTCCGGGCGTTGCGCAGTGTGGCTATATGATCGATATTGACGGCGAGTCTCATGGTGCGCTGTTGGGTGTTCTGCTGCGAAAGCTGTTATCTTGCATGAAAATGATTCAGCAAAAGTAACGAGTTCGCTGGCAAATGTCAAAAACGAAGGACTATCTTCTCAACGCCGGATTCTGTGTTTTTCTGCAATCCTGCCCGATGCCGGACAACTTTCCGGGCAACTGAAAATGAATGAGCGATATGATGGATGCATTGCTGCTGAAGAAGAAGCTTGAGTTTACCAGAATAGCGGACTATACCGCAGGGTACTGCCTTTCCCCGATGGGGCGCGACCTCCTGCTTGCCGTGGAGCCCTTTGCAGGAAAGGATGTGCTGACGGACGAGCTTGAACGCGTACTCGAACTCAGGAATTTCCTGATCGAAGGCAACCCGCTCCCTTTTTCCGTCCTGCCGGATACCAGGCAGCTGCTTCGGCATCTTGAGGTGATCGACAGCTATCTCGATGCTGCCGGACTGCAGGACATTTTTCATTTGCTGCATGCCTCGGTGCAGCTCAGGAAGTTCATGTTCGGCAGCAGGGAAATCTATCCGAAACTCAACGAATTCTGCATCAGGCTGTGGCTTGAGAAAACGATCCAGTCAACCATCCGCAACATCGTCGATGAACAGGGCGAAATCAGGGACACTGCCAGTGACGGGCTTCTGTTGATCCGCGGCGAACTTCGCGAGAGCCGGCTTGCACTGCAGCGCAAGATGGAGCGTCTCTGCCGGCGCTGTCTTGAGAACGGGTGGCTCATGGATGATACCGTGGCACTGAAAAACGGTCGTCTCACCCTCGGGTTCCGTGTCGAGTACAAGCACAAGGTTCCGGGTTATATCCAGGACTATTCCGGCAGTGCCCAGACCGTGTTTATCGAGCCCGCTGAAACCCTTGCTCTGAGCAACCGTATCCAGGAACTTGAAATCAGTGAGCGCCGGGAGATCGAGCGGATTCTCCGGGAGGTATCAGGCATGATCCGCTCGGAACTGGAGAATCTTCGTTACAACCAGGAATTGCTCGCAGGTTTTGATACGCTTTTTGCCCGGGCGCGACTTGCTGTGGAAACCGGATCGGTACTGCCTTCGGTCGAGTCAGGCAAGGGGATGCGTATCGTCCGGGGATATCATCCATGGCTGCTCATCACGCACAGGATGAAACAGGCACCGGTTTTTCCTCTTGATCTCGAACTTGGCGTGGACGAACAGGTCCTGGTGATTTCCGGACCGAATGCAGGCGGGAAGTCCGTCGCCATGAAAACCGCGGGATTGCTCTGCTGCATGCTGATGCACGGATACCTTCTGCCGTGCAGCGAGAGCTCTGTTTTTCCGCTTTTCAACAGGCTGTTCATCGAAATCGGCGACGAACAGTCCATTGAAAACGATCTTTCGACCTTCAGTTCCCACCTTGCTGCGATACGGGATATTCTGGATGCTGCAGACAGTGCTTCCCTGGTGCTGATCGACGAACTCTGTTCGGGTACCGATGTCGAGGAAGGGGGTGCGATAGCAAAGGCGGTGATCGAGGAGTTGCTGTGCAGGGGAGCCTTGACGATCGTGACGACGCACCTCGGGGAACTGAAAGTCTATGCCAATGAGCGGCAGGGCGTGGTGAACGGGGCCATGGAGTTCAACCGCGAGGGTCTTCAGCCGACATTCAGGTTCATCAAGGGGATGCCTGGCAGCAGTTTTGCCTTTGCCATGATGAAGCGTCTCGGTTTCTCTGCCGACCTGGTTGAAAAGGCGGAGCGCTTCATGACGAGCGAGCATCTCGGCGTCGAAGGAATGCTCGATGCCCTGGCAGGCATCATGGAGAAGAACAGGGTGCAGCAGGAGGCCCTGGGGAAGCAGTTGCTGGCGGCCGAAAAGGAAAGGGAGGAACTTTCGGAACTTCGCGCTGAACTTGCCGTCCGGCAAAGGGAACTGAAAAACAGGGGTATTCGGGAAATGCAGAAGGAGATCGAGCATGCCCGCCGGGAAATCCGTGAGATCGTTCATGAACTCAAAAGCACTCCATCCGCTGACAGGAGTGTTGCCGAGGCCCGCAGGAAGCTCGATCTTCGCCGGAAGGAGCTGCTTGGCAGGGATCGTTCGAACGAAGAAGAGTCCGCTGTTTCCGGTGAAAGCGGTTTGGACATTCGCGAAGGCGATCTGGTAAGGCTGCTGGAAAGCAGTGCCACAGGGGAGGTCGAATCGGTTCAGGGCGGAAGCGCAGTAGTCCGCTGCGGTCATTTCAGGCTTACGACAAGCCTGAAAAGCCTCGAAAAGATCACGAAAACCGGAGCCAGAAAGCTTGATCGGGAAGCTGCGCCTCCGGCCGGTCACAAGGCTTCCTGGAGTGCGACTTCTGCCGAAGTGCAATCCACGACTCTGGACCTGCGCGGCATGACCGGTGATGAAGCCATTGCCGCCCTTGAACGTTTTCTCGATACCATGAGCCTGAACCGGATCAGGCAGGCAACCATCATTCACGGAAAAGGTACCGGCTCGCTGCGTCTGAGGACTGCGGAGTGCCTCCGGCAGCACCGGGCGGTTGAAAACTTCCGGCTCGGCGAATGGGGAGAGGGAGGGACCGGCGTGACGGTGGTTGTGTTGAAAGGTTGAAAAACAACGGGTGAAACTTTATCTTTAAAAACTATATGTTGCATTTACCTGTTGTGTTTCCGGCAAGAAGTGGCATGACAATCAAACCTGACCGGGTGAAAGAGCAGTTCTCCTTACAGATGACCATACCCAACCAGCTGACCATGCTTCGCATCGTGCTGGTTCCGGTTTTTATCGCCCTGCTGCTGCAGGATGATCCATGGCTGAAACTCATGGGAGTGATTGTGTTCGCCGTTGCTTCCATTACCGACGCCTATGACGGCTATCATGCCAGAAAATACGGGGAGACGACCCGGTTGGGCGCATTTCTCGATCCGCTTGCTGACAAGTTCCTCATTACCGCGGCGTTCCTGCTCTATGTGCATATGGGTTACCTGGTGCTCTGGATGGTGCTTCTCGTGGCTTTCAGGGATATTCTCGTCACGGTTCTGCGGGTTTACGCTGAATTCATGGACCGTCCCGTGGTGACCAGCCGTGAGGCCAAATACAAGACCCTCGTGCAGAACGTGTTCGCCTATGTGATCATGGTGCTCCTGCTGATGAAAGAAAAGGCGTTTTTCGGCAGCCGGATCGCAGCTGCAATCGAAGGCATCCTGAAGTCAGACTCCCTCGACCATGTCATGCTTGCGGTGACGCTTTTCACGGTCTATACCGGTATTTCCTACCTGGTTTCGAACTGGAACTTTCTGATCAGGCGTTCTGCAGGGGGGCACTAGGATCATGGCTGCCGGCATAGCAAGATGGCTTTCGACCTGTTTCGGGCTCGGATATTTTCCGTTTGCCCCGGGGACCCTTGTCAGCCTTGTCGCCTCAGGGTGTTATCTTTTCGTTCCGGTTTTTCAGGACATCCGGTTCATGATCCCGGCTGTAGTGATAGCGACTGTTGTCGGTCTCTGGTCGGGAGGGGTCATGGAGGAACAGCATGGAGAGGATCCGTCAATCGTCACCATCGACGAACTGGCCGGACAATGGGTTGCTCTTGCGGCGCTTCCTGCATCACCGCTTGCGGTTTTTCTTGCGTTCTGCTGTTTCCGCGCTTTCGATATCCTCAAGCCTGGTCCCGTCGACAGGGTACAGCGCCTGCCGGGAGGGTTGGGTATCATGGCGGACGATTTGCTGGCCGGACTTCTTGCCAACCTTTCGGTTCGCGCCGTGCTGGGTATCGCTTTTTTTCTTCAGATCGAGCTTCCGGTGTAGAATTCCCGGATTCTTCCTGTCACCGCTTCAGCTGTCATGCCGATTTCCCGGTACAGGTCCTGCATGCTGCCATGCGTGACGAAGCGGTCGGGCAGTCCTATTTTCAGGACGGGTATGCCGATCCGCTTTTCATTGAGCAGATCAATGATGCCGCTGGCCATGCCGCCGATAACGCTGTTTTCCTCGATGACTACAAAATGGGTCGATGAGGCTGCAAGTTTTTCCACGAGGGTGTTGTCGAGCGGTTTGAGAAAACGCATGTTGGCAACCGAAGCATCGAGACCCTCTTTCTGCAGGAAATCAGCAACCTCGAGAGCCATGGCCGTCAGGGGCCCGGCTGCCAGCAGGGCTATTGCTGATCCTTCCCGCAGCAGGTGGCCTTTGCCGCATTCCAGTGGAGTGAATGCCTTTCTGAGTGTAATGCCTCTGCCGTTGCCCCTGGGGTAGCGGATTGCGACCGGCCCGCCAATTCCGTACAGCGCTGTATAGAGCATGTCGCGAAGTTCCTGCTCGTCTGCAGGGACCATGACGGTGAGGTTTGGCACGGCGTGCAGATAGGAGAGATCGAATGCTCCGTGGTGGGTTGGACCGTCTTCTCCGACAAGACCGGCCCTGTCGAGTGCGAAAACCACGTGGAGATTCTGCTGCGCCACGTCGTGTATGAGCTGGTCGTAGGCCCGCTGCATGAATGTGGAATAGATGGCGCAGACCGGCAGGAAGCCTGACGAGGCCTGCCCTGCCGCAAACGTGACGGCATGTCCTTCGGCGATGCCGACATCATAGAACCGGTTTGGCAATGCATTCTGGAACAGGTCGAGCGATGTGCCGCTCGGCATGGCTGCGGTAATAGCCGTGATACGGGAGTCTTTCAGGGCGAGTTCGACCAGGGCTTCACCGAAAACCTCCTGATACTTGGGCGGCTGCGGTTTGCCTGCGGGGCTGAGTGATTTGCCCGTGACGGTATCGAATCCCCCGCTGTGCGCGTGCCATTTGCTCTGGTTGTCTTCGGCCGGCTTGAATCCCTTGCCTTTGGTCGTGACCACATGCAGCAGTTTCGGGTGCGGCAGCTCATGCATCTCCCGCAGCGCCTTGACGAGTTGTTCCATGTTGTGGCCGTCGATCGGTCCGAAATAGCGCAGTCCGAGCGCCTCGAAAAAAGCACCAGGCGTAAACGCTGCCTTGAAGCCGTCCTCCAGTCTTCTTACCGTATTTTTTGCGGCATCACCGAACTCATTGTTCAGGAGGGAAATGGAGTTCCAGATGAACTTTCTTGCCCGGTTGTAGGTCTTGTTGAGCGTGATGTTGACCAGATGGGTTTTCAGGCCGCCCGTGCTGGGAGAGATTGCCATCTGATTGTCGTTGAGAATGACCAGCACATCGCTTTTCAGGTCGCCGAGATGATTCATGGCTTCGAAAGCCATGCCGCCGGTCATGCTGCCATCACCGATTACAGCGATGACTTTCTCGCCCGTTCCTGCAAGATCGCGGGCAGCAGCAAGACCGGCCGCAGCCGAGATAGAGGTCGACGCATGTCCCGTGCCGAATGCATCGTGGGGGCTTTCGGATATTTTGGGGAACCCTGCCAGGCCGCCGTACTGGCGGTTTGTGTGCATGCGTTCCCTTCTGCCGGTCAGCAGCTTGTGCACATAGGCCTGGTGTCCGACATCCCAGATGATCTTGTCACGGGGTGAACTGTAGACATGGTGCAGCGCTATGGTGAGTTCGACGACACCCAGACTTGAGGCGAAGTGGCCTCCGTTCTGCGCCACAAGATCGATGACCTCCCTGCGGCACTCCCTGGCGAGCTGCTGCAGTTCGGGAATCGAAAGCTTTTTCATGTCGTCAGGAGACTGTATTGCCGGGAGGAGCGTCATGTTCTGGTAAACGTCAGGCTTGGATGAGTCCGGCATATGAAAAGGTTTTCTTGGTTGATGGCTTGCAATAGTAACCCTGTAATTCCTTTCCCGGTTCCGGCGATAAGGCAGGTCTTTCAGATGCCGGAGAACTGCAGCAGTATTTCCCTTTTTGGCCTCGGACCGTCGAGTTCCACAAAAAATACCGATTGCCACTGGCCCAGCAGCAGGTTTCCTCCGGAGAAGGGGATGGATTCGGAGCTGTTCATGAACAGGCCGAGAAGGTGCGAGTGAGCGTTGTCTCTTCCATCGATGGGGCTGATGTTGTGCAGGTAATTGCCGTCACGGGGAACAAGCCTTTTCAGGAATGTCTCCATGTCTTCGAGCAGGCGCTCCTCTTTTTCGTTGATGTTGATGAATGCTGTCGTGTGCCGGCTGATGACGGTTATGGTTCCCTCCTGCAGTCCGCATTCTGAAAGCGCCGAGCTGATATCTCCGGTGATATCGACAATCTCAACCGGGCTGAAGGTTTTTTTCGTGATAGTTGTTGTGATGAAGCGCATGGTTTGTGTTTTTCGGATTCCTGGTTGCAGGGGTCAGCAGGTTATGACCACCCCTTCGTGCGGCGCGAGACGAATCTGCATGGTGTCGGCTGCCAGATGGATGTCCGGACTCTTGTCGTTTTCCGACGTGCTGAGGATACCGATGGTTTCGTAATTCACGTTCAGCAGAGAGGGATGGCTGAAGGCTATCTCGATACCGGTGACGCTGAAGTTCGCGACAACGAAAGCATGGCTGGTTTCGGTAAAACGGTGGTACCCGAAACAGTAGGAACTGCATGCAGCGTTCAGGTGCAGCCATTCGATGCGGCCTTCCTGGAAAACGTCCTGTTTCTGGAGCAGCAGCAGACGGCGGTAGAGTGCCGACAGTTCGGGATTCTCCATTTCATCTGCCTGCCGGAGAAGCTGCACGGGAATTTTTTTTCTGAAGCCATCCATCTGGTTCTGATGAACCAGGTGCATGCCGGGGGAGGTGAGCAGCACCAGTGCCGCGGCGCTGTTGTTCAGACCTGTCTTGTCAGCCGCGCGCGGTTCGTCATGATTTTCAAGGAACAGGCAGAGGTGCTTCTGGTAGTGCCATTGCGCCTGCATATGGCCCATAAGTTTTTCAATGCTTGCCGGTACGTGCGTGATGTAGTCATAGAACGGTTTGTCGTAGGTGAAGTCGAAACCGAGCTGCTGCAGTTCCCATTCCCGGTTCCAGTAGGATTCCGCAAGAAAGAGAACTGCAGCAGCTCGGTTTCGACTTCACCTACGACAAACCGTTCTATG
>Ga0233420_10001071_pt1 | contig 10784 bp, 9 predicted proteins | sample Watercolumn_Mata_4_FD_183009 | JGI IMG/M metagenome (GOLD analysis project Ga0233420, IMG submission 183009) | Freshwater microbial communities from Lake Matano, South Sulawesi, Indonesia - Watercolumn_Matano_2014_102_MG | ecosystem: Environmental > Aquatic > Freshwater > Lake | place...
TTCCCGATTCAAGCTGTCGGTATAATCCACGTTAGGCACTTCAATATCATGCAGAATTAGATTGGTCACACAGAGCATGAAGGGCAATGGTTTGAATTCCATGCCATGAATGGTTTTCTCTAAGGTTTTCAAATCATCAACACCTTTGACATCCTGTCTGCGGATATTTTCTATCGCGCTGGTCAAAAAGCCGCCAGTTCCGCAGGCCGGGTCAAGCACTTTTTCGCCCAGACGTGGATTGATCATCTCTGTTATAAACTCCGTCAAGGCACGCGGCGTATAGAATTCGCCGTAATTGCCGGCGTTTTGCAGATCGCGCAATATGGTTTCATAAATATCGCCAAAGACGTGCCGATCTTCTGAACTATTAAAATCAATCTGGTTTAATTCGTTAAGCACCTGCCGCAAAATCGTGCCGTTCTTCATGTAATTATTTGTGCCATCGAAAATCTCGCGGATGATTAGAGCGCGTTTATTACCTGAGCTAACATCAAGGTTTTTAAGTTTCGGAATCAGCTTGCCATCCACGAAATTCTTTAATTCTTCCCCGGTCATGCCTTCGTCGTCAGCCGCCCAGTTCCGCCATTGTAAGGCCTTGGGAACAGGGGAAACATATTTCTCGTTTAGAAGTTCAAGCTCTTTGTCTTTGTCATCCAATATTTTTAGGCTGATCATCCATCCAAGCTGTTCGATGCGCTGGGCATCACCAGAAACGCCGGGATCCTTACGCATAATATTTTGCAAAGTTTTAATGATATTACCGATATTTTTCATTCCTGCTCCCTTATCTGCCTATGGCAGGTTATGCCACCGCATAAATCTCATGTTCAAGTTCTTCTACGGCCTGCAGATACTGTTCCCTACCGCCAAATATTTGCAATATCTCAGACGGTGTTCCCATTTGATTGAACGGTTCTATCCGCAATATGGCAAGGTCTTCTATGTTTTCAATGCCTTCATCCGCGTATTTATCAAGCAACGCCATGATGATACGCCGAGCCTGCTCGCCATATTTTGTGAAGTAATTGCGCTTCTTGACGTTTTCAGCGCGTTCTCTACGGGACAGCGCCGGTTTATCCCACGCGATATGGCAGACAAGATCAAAAACATCCAAATCTCGCTTCACTTCCGCCTTCAGGTTATCCAGAATAATTCCATGTGCCTCAAGTTCATCAATGACCGCTTTTTTCTTATTCGCGCTATTCCAACGCGCTAAAAAATCATCCAGCGAGCGGTATTCTTTGAGAATGCTTTTCTTTGTGTAGTCTTTCAGGCTTTCTGTAATTAACTTGCCGTTTGCATCCAGATGCTGGACACGCTCGTTGAGTATGGATACATCCACTCCAGCCACATACACCTTTGGATGCGGCTCTGCCACGATTGACCCGCCGGTAATAATTTCCGGGCCCGTAGGATATTCAAAAGGCTTTTCTTTTTCAAAATCTACCGGCTTGCCGGTTTCAGGATCAACAATTGTCTGGTTTTCTTCTAGATGAATATCTTCTTCGGTTAATTCCTGATCACCTTTGACTTCTTTGATCATAACCGGCTCACCATCGAAGGCAGGGTCGGCAAATAAATCCGTAACATTGCGAAAGTCCATGATGGCAAAAAAGGTCTTGCCGTATTCTTCATTGATGCGTGTCCCTCGCCCGATGATTTGTTTAAATTCGGTCATGGATTTGATATTTGAATCAAGCACAATGAGCTTGCAGGTTTGCGCGTCAACGCCGGTTGTCATCAGTTTGGAAGTCGTGGCAATGACCGGATAGCGCTCTTCCGGATTGATGAAATTGTCCACCTCACGTTTGCCCTGTTCATCGTCACCAGTGATGCGCATAATGTATTTATAATTTTCCAGGGCGAGGTCGGAGTTTTCTATTGCCAAAGCCTGCCGCATGCGTTCAGCGTGTTCGATATCAACACAAAAGACAATTGTCTTGTCGAACCGATTGGTTTTTCTCAAGTATTCCGATATCTTGCGGGCAACGGTTTTTGTTCGCTCATCAATAACCAGATTCTTGTCGAAGTCCTTGGTGTTATAAACACGGTCTTCAACTTCATTGCCGTCCTTATCCTTTTTGCCTGCTTCCGGCCGCCAGCCTTCAAGATCAGTATTTAATCCGACACGGATAACTTTATAGGGAGCAAGAAATCCGTCTTCAATGCCTTGTTTGAGTGTGTAGGTGTAAATCGGGTCGCCGAAATATTCGATATTGGATATTTCTTTGGTTTCTCTTGGAGTGGCTGTCAACCCGATCTGGGTTGCCGAGCTGAAGTATTCAAGAATTTCACGCCACGCACTGTCCGCATCCGCGCTTCCGCGGTGGCATTCGTCAACAATCACCAAGTCGAAAAAGTCGTGGCTGAATTCTTTATACGCGTCTTTGTCTTCATTGTAATTTGTCAGCCCTTGATAAAGCGCAAGGTAAATTTCAAAGGCTTTATCGATTTTTTTCTTTTTAATGACCGTCATGCGGTCTTTGAAGTGCTTAAAATCGTTGCGCTTGGTCTGATCAATAAGAACATTGCGGTCAGCCAGAAACAATATCCGCTTTTTACGACCGCTTTTCCAAAGACGGTAAATAGTCTGGAACGCGGTATAGGTTTTTCCAGTACCGGTTGCCATTACCAGCAATATGCGATTTTGACCGCGTGCAATCGCCTCTACCGTCCGGTTGATTGCGATCTGCTGATAGTAACGCGGGTCCCGGCCTGAACCGTCAAAAAAATAATCAAAAGACGCGATATCTTCCTGATCGGATGTTTCGAGCTTCTTATACTTCCTATAAATCTCCCAAATCCCGGCGGGGGAAGGGAAACTATCCAAGGAAATTTCCTGCTCTATCATAGGGGAAGCACCGGAGCGGTCGTGCATAACAAAGCCATCGCCGTTAGAACTGAAAGCCACGGGAACATCGAGAATCTCAGCGTAATTAAGCGCCTGTTGCAAGCCTGCGCCCACTGAATGTTTGTTGTCCTTGGCTTCAATGATCGCAATGGGAATATTCGGTTTGAGATACAGAATAAAGTCCGCCCGCTTGCGCTCGCCGCGCGCTGTCTTGTGACCTTTCACGAAGATCCGGCCGTCAGTAAAGAAAACCTCCTCGCGGATCTGTTTCTCAACGTTCCATCCCGCCTTAACCAAAGCAGGCAGAATAAACTGCGTGCAGATGTCTCTTTCGGAAAGGTCTTTTTTGTTTGTCATGCCTGTCCTCTTGAGCTGGTCATCATTAATTTTTGCACCAACTCTTTAAGATATTCTTTTTCTATTAAGTCGTTTTCCGATTTCAATTGCTCCCAAGCTGTTTTTTGGCCGTTGTCATTTTTGTAATACATTTCAGGCGCACCGTTAGAAATAATAAACACTTTTTGTTTTTCGAGTTTATCAATCAAGGCCTTGAGATTGTCTGGTCTTCCTTTATCATTAAGTTGCTTCAAGACTTCTTCCAAAGAAGGATCTTTTGCGTCAGTCCAACCTATATGTTTACGTAAATTGTCTGGGCAATCTTGACCCAGATTCAATTCTTTAAGCAAGTATTTGCAATCATTGGAAAATACATAATCAAGATCACACACTGCAAACACAGCATCGAAGCCTAATGCTTTATAAAATTTGCGAGCTTGTCTCACTTCGGTTTTTCCGCCAGCCTTTATAAAAAGAGTGAATTTACCTGCGGGGTAAGCCACGCCAAAAATATCCATCAGCTTCTTGTAAAATCCTTCGTCATGATCGCCTTCCACCAATATGATGCGGTCTGCAAAAAGTCCTTCTAAATTTCCTCTTCGTTCTAAGTGCCGCTTGATCAGGTCAAGATTGACATCGGCATTAGGCATAGGCGCGAAATGCTTTGAACCTCCAGTAGTTTTGACAACTCGCCTATATCCCTGAATGTAATTGGGGTTCACGATAAACGGGGAATGTGTTGAAGTAACAATTTGATATCTGTCAATCAGCGAGTATAAAGTTTGCGCAAGCATGCGCTGGGCGTATGGATGCAAAAAGGTTTCAATTTCACCGATTAAAAAGATTGGGGTTGGACGGTCTTGGTATCTTGACCCATACTTTGCCAAAACACGAAGCATTGCCAAAAGGGCGGCTCTTTGAAGTCCGTGTCCTTTCTGTTCAATTTCCGAAGGATGTCCATCATTTAAAATTATTTTCATTTCCTTAGCAATCACTTCTTCGTCAGGCAAATCAAATTTTATCGATGGGATGACCTCGGCAAACTCACCGGTTAGTTCTTCCTTGAAATAACGTTCAAACTTATCAAGATCTGGAGACCTCGATCCTGATTCGACATCGTGCAGAAATTTGTCAAGTTCAACTAATGCCTGTTTTGTCTTTTCTTTTAGACTTATCAAGAATGCCGAAAGCACTTCTTTTTTAAGTTTTGATAAGGCCGTGTTGGCTTTGTTGGTTAATTCATCTATAGTATCTGCGGTAGCCACAATGGGGATTGGTTCAGGAAGAATTTTAAGCAAATTGGAAGCAAATCCGCTGGGGTTATAAATCTCGTCATCAACGGGTATTCCAAACTGGTCTTCGCCATTGGGATCTAATTTACGCACAACTTTTAAGACGTCGTCCTGCATTGCTTTGTTAATTTTTGATTGATGATTGCTGGCAGAAACAAGCTTTGTAAATTCTCCAACCCCACGGAAATATCCCGTTATCTCTATGGGAAGATTTTTATCATGCTGAAGTTTAACTTTGTCCTCTTGCCCGGGAGCTTTGGTCGCCAATAAAAGCTCTATGGCTTTAAGAAAATGAGATTTGCCTGCGTTATTCCGCCCAATAAAATACGTAAATGGTTCAAAAGAAATCACATCCTCTTTTATCGGGCCAAAATTTTTTATATAGAGTTTTTCTAAAAATACGCGTCCCATTATTTAATCTCCTTCATGTTGTATCTGCTTTTAATAAATTCTTCCAGATCCTCGGGCTTGATTTTCCATTGCCCTATCTTGACCGCCCTAATTTCTTTTGACCGGATGAGATCACGCACCCACTCTTGAGTTATCCCAAGTTTTTCCGCGACTTGGGGAACGGTTAAATATTTTTTAAGGTCTTCCATCAGAAGCCACCTCTTAACTTTTCATCAGCTTGTATTGGTTTACTTAAAACAGCATTAGTCCTTATTTTATAACTTTATTTTCTTCCGGTCAATAAATTTGCCAAAAATCACTGTGCCGTCCATATGACACATGCTCATGTCAGTAATGTCAAGGTTATGACACAATCTCGGCCTGAAAATGCCTGCGTTTCCGCCGGGTTGCGCGGGTTTCTGCCCTGAAAAAGCCCATTGACCATGACATGACGTTTTTTGACATTTGTATCACTCAAAACCCGCGCCTCGCCCGACCCTCGGCCAACACCCACTTCCAAGGACCCGTAAAAAAATCGGCGTGCGGAGAAGGGCCAAATCAGAAAGACCATCTGCCAGACGCGCTTCTCTGGCAAAACCTTGCAAGCCCGGAGGTGAAAGCCCTGGCCGCAAGGTTCCTCCGCAATATTTTTCATCCGCACTATGCCTGTTGCTTTTCAGATAATCTCTGCCGCTGTTTGCTTACGAGGCTACGCGCCTCATCATCCACATCCATCTCGCAAGTCCAACGGGCATATTGATCAACCGACTGCTTCTTTTCGTGATATGTTGGATGCTTGACCTGCGACCGCAACCGTTCAATTTCGGTTCGATATAACTCATGCGTTTCCGGATCATAGTCAAAGAGCCTGCCGCTTTTCGCCAGATCCTCTGCCCATGTGCCGACATATATTTCGCCAGCCACAATCAAATGTGCCTTTGCCTTGGCAAGCTCATTCAAAGCTTTTAGTCGTTCTGTTTCAATCAACATTTTTTGGCGCTGGCTTTCCTCAACCCCGCCGTCCTTCATTGCCTGTAAAGCCGCAACCAGTTTTTCACTCAGTTTAACAAGGGATTCGTCAATTGCTTCAAGGTCAAGCTGGGTGCTTTCAGTCTTTCTGTCTGCGTCTTTGATATCCGCATCTGTAATAGCCTCACCGCAAAGCCTGCGCTTGCGCAGGTCCTTGGCGCGCTCCCGCAGATTAACCAGTTCCTGCTCACACTGTTTGCGCGTATTTTCCAGTACTACGATCTCAACGGCGATTTCGTCCGTTGTGGTTTTGCTTGTGTTCAATACTTTCAAGAAATTAAGTTTCATTTTACCGCTCCTTTGGTTTAGTTTTTGACTTGATCCTACCAGCCCCGATGCCATCTACACTTCCATGGGTCATCACCTCCCTGTGAGTTTTGTGAATGTTGTGAACGTAAAATCCCAAGACCTCTACACCTGCCTTCTGAGGCATCTAAGCCTGCTTATAAAGAATTTTCTTTTCTTTGGACTTTTGGAAAATGACGTTCACAACGTTCGCGTTTTTTTGAAAACCCTTGTCATTACAGGCGTTTTTCCTGTGACTTTTGCTGTGACCTTTGTGAACTTGCCGAACAATAGTCACACCCTCAAAGCCGGAATCAGAACGGTCTTGGCTCGTCATGGTCAGAAAAACCCTCCTTATGTTCACAGACGTTCACACCCAAGTTCACACCTGCTTTTTCACTGAAAAGCCCGGACTTTGCCTGCCGTAGCACAATCTGTTTTCTGCCGGTTCCGGCCTCGCGCCGAATGCTTCGGATCACATCAATGCCGACATTACGCAGGATTGGCGCGATGCGCATCAGCTCTGATGAAAGCGCCTTTTGACTTGCGGGCAGATGCTTGTCGTAGTGATCTTCGGGATTGATTTTTTCAAGAAGCGAAGTGACCGACCCCTGCCATTCACCGCTGGAGCTTTCCAGCAAGGCAATGAGCTTGTTGACCAGCGTGTTTTCTTCGGCGGTCTCCTGCCATTTGCGGTCAACAGATTCCTGATACTTCTGAAAAAATTCCTCTTGCGAATAGCCCATGGAAATTGATAATGCCGCGCCCCACTGGGCGAAATCAGACATGCGAAATTTCTCATGGCCTGTTATGGTGTGAATAATGCCCATGGCTTTTGATATGGCTGAAAAGAATCCGCCAAGAATGCCCGGCACGGCGTCTTTCCATTCGTTCTCTATGATTTTCTCCGGCCGGGTGTTTTTGAGAATGGGGATGTCGAATATAATGGAGCGGTCAAGCAGATCCGCCCGCCACATGGACGCGCCGATACCGTTTAGAACAAAGCACCGGCGATAAGCCCTGATAAACTCGTCGTCATTGGTGTAAAGACTGCGTTTCATGTCGCCCTCGCCGGTCACTCCCCGGCATAGAAAATCGCTGAACCATTCGTGAATCATGGAAAGGTTATCGAACGTGCTGATCCAGTGCTTTTCAGCCGTCATCTGCGCCTGTTCCAAGTCCTTGGGTTTTGAGATAAGCATAACCTTTGACGGGTCGCATAATCCCTTTATCATTCTGCTATTGTTGGATTTACCTGAACCCTGCTCGCCGTTCTGGCTCAAGATCACATGTGGGATATTTGGAATGAAGAACGTGGCTATCGTAGCCATGAACAGGCAGTGATCCTCAGTGCTGATGTTGCAGAAGCGCAAAATATCCTTTGGGTCTTTGCCTTTAACCGGAATAACCTGCTCGGCCTGATGCTGGTGCCTGCGGAATATTGGCGGAAGAGAGACAATTTCCCAGCCGTTTTTATCCACACGAACACCACTCCAGTCGGGCGTGGAAAGGTCATAAAGAATCGAGCCCTCATGCCAGCCCACGCGGTTAAATAGTTCAATCTGCCTTGAATCTTCGCATCTGGCTTCAATCTGAATCCTTGCCTGCGTCAGCGCGTCGCTCTTTGGCGGTGCACCGTATTGGGTGCGGTAATTTTTGGCCATCCAGTTTCTAAAGCGAGTGCTGTTTGTCTGGCAGACCTCGGTGTGATTATCGAAGGGAAGCACTACAAAGAACGCGCCCTGCTGGTCACGGAAAAAGTCTTTGATGTTTTCTTCACAATCGCGAGTGATGATTTCGCCTTGTGTGATTTTGGGTTTTGAAATAACGCTTTCAGATTGTGCGCTGGCAAAAACATCCCGGCAATCAGCAACGACTTTTTGAAGCACCACCTCGCCGTATGTTTTGCCGTCGCCGAAATGACGCTCATCCCATTTGGCACGCATCAACCCTGACTGGCGAAAAATCGCGTCCATGAGCGCCAAATCGCGCTTGCACCAAAACGCCAGCTTGTTGCACAAAGCAAGGTCAGCTTCGGATTGCGATGGATAATCGCCCTGCCAGCTGCCGGAATATAGCTTGTCAAACTTTTCCACGTCCCTGCTTTTTGCGATCGATTTCAAAATCTCGGCTGTTTTGGAATAACCGGATTGAATGGCAAGTATTTCGTCTGTGCGATCAAATATTTGGTCTGGATATTCGGCAAGCCGATTTCCGGTAAAAGTGAAAAATCGACCCTTGGCGTAAATCTCAAGGCCGATGCTTGAAATCTTTGTAGCCTTAGGAATAGAACCTTTGCAGATAATATGAATGCCGGTACCGCTGGGCGAGTATTCGCTATAGCTGTTAAGCGCCTTCAATATACCCAACGCATACGGTGCGATTATGCCGTCCTTCACACAGTGATCAAGGTCAATCCCTACAAAGGGCGGAGTAAACACAAAACCGATGCCGTCATAACCGCGTTCGATTGCGCCGTTAAACGCGGTTGTGAAATCCGTCCATGTATCAGGGTCATTGGTCTTGGCAGGTGAGCCGGTCAAAACATTCATCGGCACTTTGTCTGTGCGCTGGCCATTGGTTTTAAGCACAAAACCGACCCATGATTTCTGATTTTTAAGTTCGTCCGGGATCTGGCTGATGAGCCTCTCCCGGTCAATGCCATATCTCACGCTTTCACCTCCGATTATCCTTCAAGGCATGTATTCCGGAGATTTTCAAAATGTGTCGGAAATTTCCCTCGGCATTTTCTACGGAAATGCGGAATATACAATGCGGGCTTGTATAGCTTGACTTGTCCGAAATATTGTTATAGGGGTTGTATCGAAGGGAAAACTGGCGTATTTTGCAGCTTAAAAGGAAGGTTTTATGATTACACCAGTAAAGAACCAAAAAGAAAAAAAGCGGTTTGTGATTTACACAAGATGCTCGACGGATGATCAGGCGCAGGGCGATTACACCACGCTCGATGCCCAAGCCCATCATTGCAAAAACATGATGAACGCTTTCGGCTACGAGCTGGCAGACTTCGGAAACAAAGGAATTGTGACTGATGACGGTTACTCCGGCAAAGATTTGAACCGACCCGGCATTCAATCCATCCTCAAGGACATTCAGAAAAACAAATCCTTTGACGGTATCATCTTCTTCCGGCTTGACCGTCTGACCCGCAACCCGCGCGACCTTTACGGCATGATTGATTTATTCAAAGCTAAAGAGGTCGATTTTTTATCTGTGCGCGAAAATCTCGACAGCTCAACAGCCATAGGCAGAGTCGTAATCGGTATCATCGGGCTGCTCTCTGCTTTTGAGCGCGAGCTGACCGGCGAGCGGGTGAAAGCATCGGCCATAGCCCGGGCAAGGCAGGGTAAGTGGGTGGCAGGAAAACCGCCATTCGGATACATGCAAGTCAAAGACGGCGAGCCGCTCTCAAACGGCAGACAGCCGCACAAAATAGAAATCGACCCGGCCATCGCGCCATACATTAAACTGATCTTTGAACTGGCTGCAGATAATAAAACCTTAAGCGAAATAGGCAATACCCTGATCCAAAACCAAGTACCGACCTCATGGAATCTGATCTGGCGCAAACAGACCGTTGCCAAAATAATCAAAAATCCTTTCTACAAAGGCATGATTTCTTATTCCGGCGAAATAAACAAAGGCACCCACGCTGCAATAGTCGATGACATTCTCTGGGAAAAAGCAAACCGCATGATCTCAGCAAATCTGCCCGGACACCGGTTCGTAAAAATAGTGAAGGATTACGCTAACAAGCTCAAAGGGATTGTAAGATGCGGGAAATGCGAAAGTGCGTTTGTCTCTACCATAGCGCACAGCCATACCGGCAAAACGTTTTATTATTACGAGTGCAGCCGGGCAAGACAAAAGCTGGGATGTGATACCAAGCGGATGTCCGCTACGGCATTCGATGAGGCGGTGATTGATTTTTTTAGGTGGGCTTCAAAAGATCAGGAAATAATAGTGCATGCAATGGGAAATGCGATAAAGGACAGTACAACCAAACTGGAAGTTTTTGATAAGGAAATGAAGGTGCTGGAAAAGAAGCTGGCCAAGGTTAAGGAAGCAGCCGAAAAACTGCTCAATCTTGCCCTTGAAAAGGTGATCCCCAAAGGGTCCACCTACACAGCCAAAATGGAAGGGTATGAAAAGGAAATAGCGGCGCTGGAAGATAAAATCTCTAAAGCCGACGCCCGCCGCAGGGCTGCCAGCATGTCGGTGAATTCAAGCGAATACCTCTACTCAAACCTGCGCTTTGCCATGGCTCATCTCGACCAAGCCCCGGCCGAGGCCCAAATCACCCTCCTAAAGACCCTGATCAAGGCGATCGACGTTTATGAAGACCATGTGATCATGCGGATGTACGTGACCGAACCAGCCGACGAGATTGCCTTCGTTATACCCCCAGAAAACAAACGAACCCTGTCCGATACTTCTACCGGACAGGGTTCGCCTGAGCGTCAACAATGGCGGAGAGGGAGGGATTCGAACCCTCGGTAGCTCTATACGAACTACGTCGGTTTAGCAAACCGGTACCTTCAGCCACTCGGCCACCTCTCCTGAACTTTTGTGCGGAGGAT
>Ga0233420_10001073_pt1 | contig 10780 bp, 7 predicted proteins | sample Watercolumn_Mata_4_FD_183009 | JGI IMG/M metagenome (GOLD analysis project Ga0233420, IMG submission 183009) | Freshwater microbial communities from Lake Matano, South Sulawesi, Indonesia - Watercolumn_Matano_2014_102_MG | ecosystem: Environmental > Aquatic > Freshwater > Lake | place...
CGCAGACATCCGCAAGGAGGGCACAGCCTTCGACCTGCCTGTTGCCGTCGGCCTGCTCGGTTCGCTGAAGCTGGTTGACCACCGCTTCGGCGACACGCTCATCATGGGCGAGCTCGCGCTCGACGGCTCGATCCGCAGGGTGAACGGAGCGCTGCCGGTCGCGATCATGGCTGCAAAGGAGCGCATCAGGCGCATCATCCTGCCGCTCGGCAACGCCGCGGAAGCCGCCGTTGCCGTTTCAGCCTCGAATTCCGGCATCGCGGTGTACGGCGTCGAGACCCTGAACGAGACCGTTGCCCTTCTGAACGGAAAGGAGAGCAGGCCGCCTGTGCAGGTGAATGTTGCCGAGCTCTTTACCACGGACCCGGAATATCCGGTCGATTTCGCCGACATCAAGGGACAGCAGGCCGCAAAGAAAGCGCTCGAGATCGCAGCGGCCGGAAGCCACAACGTGCTCATGATCGGCCCGCCCGGAAGCGGCAAGACCATGCTGGCCAAGGCGCTTCCGGGCATTCTGCCTCCGCTCGGCTTCGAGGAGTCGCTGGAAACCACCAAGATCTACTCCGTAGCGAGCCTGCTTGAGAAAGACCGTCCGCTCATGGTGACCCGCCCCTTCCGCAACCCGCACCACACCACGAGCAACGTGGCGCTCATCGGCGGAGGCACCACCGCCAAACCGGGCGAGGTGAGCCTGGCGCACAACGGCATCCTCTTTCTCGACGAACTGCCGGAATTCACCCGCAGCGCGCTCGAGGTGCTGCGCCAGCCGCTGGAGGACCGCGAGGTGACGGTGTCGAGAATCTCGATCACCACCCGCTACCCCGCAGGCTTCATGCTCGTGGCCGCCATGAACCCGAGCCCCGCAGGGGCTCTCAAGGACCGCGACGGCAACTTCACCGCAACACCGAAAGAGATCCAGCGCTACCTCTCGAAAATATCCGGCCCGCTGCTCGACCGCATCGACATCCACATCGACGTCCCGAAAGTGGAAAACACCGAACTCTTCTCGGGAGCCCCTGCGGAAAGCTCGCGAGACATCCGGAACCGGGTCATCAGGGCTCGCGAAGCGCAGCGGGAACGGTTCGCCGCGGCCTCGTGCAACGGCATCTACACCAACGCCCAGATGAACACCAGGCTGATCAGGAAGTTCTGCGCGCTCTCGCCCGAAAGCTCCGGCAAGCTCATGGAGGCCATGAACCGGCTGAACCTCTCTGCGCGGGCGCACGACCGCATCCTCAAAGTCAGCCGCACCATCGCCGATCTCGACGGATCGGAGCAGGTGGAGATGAAGCATCTCGTGCAGGGCATCCAGTACCGCAACCTCGACCGCGACTTCTGGAGCTTCTGACATCATCGTGTGCCATCCCAGCACGTGCTGACGGGACAGGCTGCACCCGGCTGGCGCACCCTCACCCTGCAGACGACGCAAGAGACCCCTGAACCGGAAGCTGCTGTTCAGGAACCCACCCTAGGCAAATCGATGACGATGAGCGTATATTGCCGGGGTACCGGATCTGCGGACTGACGAAAACAGGTTCCGGATAAAAAAACATCCATCCCGGAAGAAACGTATGGTATTGGGACATCTGCCTGTCGGTTACATCATCTCGCAGAGGCTTTTCAGGACCATCAAAACCCGACAGGTCAAGGAGCGGACGTTCATGTTCTGGGGCCTGTCCGGCTCCATCGCTCCGGATGCCGATATGCTTTATTATTACCTGTTTGATTACAGGCTTTACTCCCACCATCACTATGTCACCCACCTTCCGCTCTGGTGGGTGTTCTTGCTGCTTGTGTCGTTCGTATGGCTGCTGCTCGCAAAAAACCGGCGCCAATATCCCGTCTATGCCATAATTTTCACCCTCGGGGGGTTCGTGCATATCCTCCTGGATACCATTGTCGGCGGAAGTATGCTGCTGCTGGCTCCGTTCAGCGACACGCATTTCTGTCTGGTGCCTCACGTCCCCTGGGATGCGACGCAATACAAATTGCTCTCTTACGGACTCGAAGTCCTCGTGATGGTCTGGGCGCTGCTGGTATGGACGGGAAACAGGGCCCGCAGGGAAGCGTACCGGGCTTAGCAGACGGAAAACAGAAAAACGCTTCCCCGAACAAACAGACCGCGCTGGCAGCAGCGGGAACGTTCCGGTGCAGCCGCACGAACTTCCGCACCGGAGAACTATTTTCTCAAGATGTTCCGCAAACAGGAGACCGCATCGCATGGAGACACCTGCACTGGATACCGATCAGCTGGCGCACAGCCACATCTTTGACGAAGGAAACCCGCTCGGACAAAAGCGGACGAAGTGGGCCGTGATCCTGACCGCCGTCACCATGGTGCTGGAAATTGCCGGGGGGTGGCTCTTCAACTCCATGGCGCTGCTTGCCGACGGGTGGCACATGAGCTCGCACGCTCTGGCCCTCGGCCTCTCGCTGCTCGCATACAGGGCTGCCCGGCATTTTGCCGAGGATACCCGTTTTTCGTTCGGGACCTGGAAAATCGAGGTGCTCGGCGGATACACCAGCGCGGTGCTCCTCGTCATGATCGCGGGACTGATGCTCTTCGAATCGGTCAAACGGCTCATTACTCCCTCCCCGATTCATTATGACGAGGCAATGGCCATCGCCGCGTTCGGCCTGCTGGTCAACCTCCTCTGCGCCTGGCTGCTGAACGACAGCGATCACCACCATCATCATCACGGCCACAGCCACGTGCACGACCATGATCACGAACACGAGCATGAGCATCATCACGACATCAACCTCCGCTCGGCCTATATCCACGTTTTGACGGACGCCGCAACCTCGGTTCTGGCCATTCTGGCGCTTTTCGGGGGACGGTTCTGGAATGCGGTCTGGCTCGATCCGCTCATGGGCATCGCGGGTGCAGTGCTCGTGAGCGTGTGGGCTTTCGGATTGCTTCGCGATTCAGGACGCGTGCTTCTCGATGCCGAAATGGATACGCCGCTTGCGGAGAAAATCCGGCACACCATCAGCAGCGGCACAACAAACGCGATCATTACCGACCTGCATCTCTGGCGCATTGGAAAATCCAGCTACTCCTGCATCATCGCGCTCACAACGCCGGAAAACCTCGCGGCCGGTGAGGTAAGAGCACTGCTCGACCGGCACAGGGAACTCGCCCATATCACGATCGAGGTGAACCGCAAACCCGGCGGAACCGTCCTGACAAAAACATGATGACCGCTATCGCAACCGGATATCCCGCTCATGCCGGAAACACCTCGTCTCAGCGGATGAGAATGTCGCCGGGCATGGCCGCAAGGATGCGCAGCTTGTCCGACTGCAGGATCGCCTCGTGCATGCGGCTCACCGCACCATAGGTCGACGGCGGCACCAGTTCCCTGAGCACGCTGGCCCTCAGCATTCGCTGCATGCTTCCGGTGATCTCCGAAAGGTTGCCCGACAGCAGCAACTGCAGCCAGGTTTTCTGTTCGGGATACAAAAGAATCCGCGGCTGCTCCGACTGCCTGATGCCCCCAAGCTTCGCTGCAGCCCGGACGGCATCGAACAGGCCACCCTCGCGGTCCACCAGCCCCTGCTCCCTGGCCTGCCGTCCGGTCCATACCCTGCCACCGGCAACGGAATCGACGGCGGCGAGGGTCATCTTTCTCGATCGGGCAACCTTACCGATAAAATCGAGGTACACCGCTCCCGAAGCATCGACAAACTTGCGGTACGCTTCGTCATCGAGCGGCCTGAAGGGGGTATTGGCATCGGCGAATCGGCCCCGCGTCACCACTTCGCGGCCAAGGCCGGTTTTCGCGGCAAGGCCGCTGATATCGGGCTTGAGGGCATACACGCCGATCGAACCGGTAATGGTGAGCGGCTGGGCATAGACGGTTCTGCCGGCAAGCGCCGCCATGTAGCCTCCCGATGCCGCCACGCCGGACATGGAAACCACGAGCGGCTTCCTTGCCGCAGCAGAATCGAGCATCTGCAGCATGTCGGCAGTGGCAAGCGCATCGCCGCCGGGGCTGTCAATGCGCAGAACGATCGCCCTGACGTTATCCTCCTTGAGAGCAGCTTCAAGCGAACTGCGGACCATGGCAACATCGGCCTGATCCTCCATGACCGCTTCGGAACCGCCTGCGCTGCGCACCATGGGACCTGAAAGCGTCACCACCGCTATCGCCTCTCTGGTGGAGGACTTCACCGGCCAGTCGACCGCGTTGCGGTACTCCCCGGCCGACACGAAAAGATCCCCGGCATCCTCGAGTGCCTTTCCGGCGATCCTGCGGGCAAGCGACCGCTTCAGCTCCCACATCGAAGCCACCCCGTCTGCAAGACCGAGCCTGACCGCCTGGCCTGCCTGCACCAGCGCAATGCGGTTGATGACCGACTCAAGCGAATCGCGGCTGATGCCCCTCCGTTTCGACACGTAACCGGTATACTCCCCGTAAACCTCGTCAAGCAGCTGCCCGACCTGTTCGCGGTACTCGGGGCTCCCGTCCTTTCTGATAAAGGGTTCAACCCCGCTCTTGTACTGTTTCCACTGCGCAGCCTGGAAAGAGACGCCGATTTTTTCCAGAGCACCCGTATAGAGCAGCGTTTCAGCCTTCAGACCGTCCAGCAGCAGATACCCTCCCCGTTCGACCACGACCGAGTCGCAGGCTGCTGCCAGGTGGTAATCGGCATCCTCGGCGGAATGAAGCCAGGCAATCACCTTTCGCCCTCCCGCCCTGAGTTTTTCGATCGCCTGCCTCAGCTCGACGATCTTTGCCGGTGAGGCCTGCACGTCTCCGATATCGAGCAGGACGGTACGGATCCGTTTGTCCCTGGAAGCATGATCGAAAAGAAAGAGCAGTTCCTGAAAGGAGACGTTGTTGTCCGCCGCAAAAAAAGGCCATGGCGAATCGTCGCCGGCCCGCTCCTCAAGAGCGCCCGAAACCGGTACGGCAAGCACGAAACGATCAGGAAGGTTACGGGACGAACGGAACGAGAAAAAGCACACCAGTGCAAGCACCAGGGGAACAACGAGGGACACCAAGCATCCCTTGCGCAGGCAGCCGTTTCTTTTCATCATCTGGCATCGTGGATATGGAGGTTACAGAAGCAATGCATCACTGATACAGCAGGCAGCTTGCCTGGTGCGCAATGTTGCCGTCGACCGGAAGCAGCCGGGGCTCCCTCGTGCTGCACTCCGGTTTCGCCACCGGACAGCGGGGATGGAAGCTGCAGCCGCCGGGAATGTTCAACGGACCGGGCAGATCCCCTTTCAGGAGAATACGCTCGCGGTGCGCATCCGGTTCCGGAACCGGTATGGCAGAAAGCAGCGCCCGGGTGTAGGGATGTTTCGGATTGCTGTACAGCTCTTCCGACGAGGCGATTTCCACCACCTTTCCAAGGTACATGACGGCAACCCGGTCTGAAATGTACTCCACGACCGAGAGGTCGTGCGCGATAAACAGATAGGTAAGGCCAAGCTCCTTCTGGAGATCCCTGAGCAGATTGATGATCTGCGACTGGATGGAAACATCGAGCGCGGAAACCGGTTCATCGCAGATGATGAACTTCGGGCTGACCGCCAGCGCACGCGCTATCCCGACACGCTGCCGCTGGCCCCCTGAAAACTCATGGGGATAGCGGCTGGCGTACTCCCGGTTGAGACCGACGATATCGAGCAGTTCAACGGTTCTTTTTCTTGCGGCCTCGCCCTTCGCGATCCGGTGCACGGCAAGCACCTCCGAGAGCATCTGGCCCACGGTGAGCCTCGGGTTCAGGGAGCCGAAGGGATCCTGGAAAATCATCTGCATCTCCTTGCGCAACGGCCGGAAATCGCCGCTGCCGAGAGAAGAGATCTGCCGGCCCTCGAACTGCACCGTTCCGCTCACGACGCCGTGCCCGAGACGCACGAGCGCCCTGCCGAGCGTGGTCTTGCCGCATCCCGACTCGCCGACCAGGCCGAGCGTTTCGCCGCGGTAGACATCGAACGAGACGCCGTTGACCGCGCTCACGCGCTTTTTCTTTCCCGATGAGCCTCCGGACTTGACGGGGAAATGAACGAAAATATCCCTTGCTGCAAGAAGCTGGCGTTGTTGGTCCATCAGTGGCGGAATAGCTGTTTATCGTTTTTTTATTAGTATATACTAAAAGCATGCTGAAACTACCACAGGAAACCTGAGACGCTATCCGGTCTTTACTATCTTGCCTTCTGGACACCAACATACCGGCACCCTTCATGTGGTCGCGACACCGCTCGGCAACCTTGACGACATCACCCTGAGAGCCATAAAGACCCTGCAACAGTCGGCAGCGATTGCCTGTGAGGATACCCGCCGGGCCTCCATCCTGCTCCGCCATCTCGGCATCACCGGCAAGCAGCTGGTGAGTTACCACGACCACAACGAACCGGCGGCCATCAGCCGCGTCGCAGGACTGCTCGATGAGGGCGTCGATGTATCGCTCATTACCGATGCAGGCACTCCGGCTATCAGCGATCCGGGGTTCCTCATGGTACGCACGCTCAGGGAAAAAGGGTTCACGGTGCTCCCCGTTCCGGGACCGAGCGCGCTCACCGCAGCGCTTTCGGTCTGCCCGCTGCCGGTCAGCAGTTTTTTCTTCGCCGGATTCCTGCCACACAAGAAAGGCCGGAAAAGCCGGCTTGAATGCCTCTCTTCGCTCGGCGCCACCTTCGTATTGTACGAGTCTCCGCACCGCATCCGAAAGCTGCTCGCCGAACTCGATGCACAGCTTCCTGACGCGGACATCTTCGTCGCACGGGAGATGACCAAGCTGCACGAGGAGTACCTTTGCGGAAAACCTGCGGCCCTTTCCGGAACGGTTCCGGACGAGAAAGTCCGCGGAGAGTTCGTCGTGGTGGTCCATCCTTCCGACAAAAGGAGCGAGGAAAAAGACTCCTCACCCAACAAGTATGAAAACCATGCAGATCATCACTGAACCGGGCCAGATGCAGGCAGCGGTCGAAAAACTTCGCCTGAACCGCCAGAGAATCGGCGTCGTCATGACCATGGGAGCGCTCCACGAAGGGCATCTCAGCCTGATCAAGCAGGTCCGCAGCGTGGCAGGCACCGTGATCCTGACCATCTTCGTGAACCCGAAACAGTTCGGCCCGGACGAGGACTTCCATCGCTATCCGAGGCCTTTCGACCAGGATGCCTCCCACGCCAGAGCCGCAGAAGTGGATTACCTCTTTGCCCCTGCGCCCGAAGCCATGTACCCCGCGGGGTTCCAGACAACCATCCATGCAGGAGCACTGGCGGAAGGGTTCGAGGGCGCCAGACGCCCGGGTCATTTCGACGGCGTGGTGACGGTGGTCGCCAAGCTGCTGCAGATCACCAAACCGCACGTGGCGATCTTCGGAGAAAAGGATGCCCAGCAGCTTGCGGTGATCCGGAGGCTGGTTCGCGACCTGAACATCGACGTCGAGATTATGGGCGCGCCCATCATCCGCGAGCAGAACGGCCTTGCGGTAAGTTCGAGAAACATCTACCTCTCCGGCGAGCAGCGTGAAAGCGCATCGGTGCTCTACCGGGGCATCGGCCATGCACAGGCCGAACTCGGCAGGCAGCGGAGCGACCTTGCCGGTATTGCGGCTGAAATCGCGGAGATGATTGCCAGGGAACCGGGCTTCAGGCCTGACTATGTCTCTTTCGTTGACGAAGAAACCTTCCTGGCTGCCGAAACCGCCGAGGCGGGACACGGCTACCGGCTGCTCGTGGCGGCATATGCGGGAACTGTCCGCCTGCTCGACAACTGCCTGTTCCCGGCATGAGCAACAGGGCGGGGTCAGGATTACGGTGAATTACTTTTTTTATTATATTGAAGGATTGATTGTTTTTCTGTTCCGGTGCCGCAAACAGCGGCAGCACCCGTAAACCAGGGAAGGCAGGTCATCGATGCAGTGCAAAGGAAAAAGAGGACACTTTTATCACTAATTTTCAAACGATTTCCATGATTATCAACAAAACCATCGATCTTGGACAGGGAAAAACGCTCTCGATCGAAACCGGCAAAATGGCAAAACAGGCCGACGGCGCAGCCGTTGTCCGCCTGGGTGATACCATGGTGCTTGCAACGGTCGTGTCAAGCAAGACCCCTCCTCCGCCAAACCAGGATTTCTTCCCGCTCCAGGTCGAGTACCGCGAAAAGTATTCCGCTGCAGGCAAGTTTCCCGGCGGCTTTTTCAAACGGGAAGGACGTCCTTCCGAAAAGGAGATCCTCTCTGCCCGCCTGATCGACCGGGCCCTGCGTCCTCTTTTCCCTGACGGCTACTACTACGAAACCCAGGTCATCGTTACCGTCATTTCCAGCGACCAGCAGAACGACGCCGACGTGCTTGGCGGCATAGCCGCATCGGCAGCCATCATGGTTTCCGACATCCCTTTCCCGAACGCCATGTCGGAAGTTCGGGTCGGCAGGATCAACGGTCTGTTCATCGTCAATCCCGACATTCACGAGCTCGAGAGAAGTGATCTCGACATCTGCATCGGCGGCACCGCCGACACCATCTGCATGCTTGAAGGCGAGATGAAGGAAATTTCCGAAACCGAAATGCTTGAAGCCATCAGGTTCGGCCACGAAGCCATCCGCAAGCTCTGCTCGCTCCAGGACGACATGGCCGCGGAAGCAGGCAAGGCCAAGAGGGCATTCGTGCCGGCCTCGATTCCTGCGGAGCTCACCTCGAAGGTGAGCGAACTCTGCCGGGAAAGACTGAAGCAGCTCGCCTACACGCCGCTTGCCAAGGAAGCGAGAGCCGAAGGGACCGCCCTGATCTACCGCGAGACCCTCGACGGCGTCCTCGCCCACTTCGGAGCGCTCTACGGACCGGAAGATATCTCCGGAAACCCCGCAAAGGCCATGTGCCTGAACGCGCACATCATCGAGGAGGAGATCCACTCCGTCGAGAAAACGGTGATGCGCCGCATGATTCTCGATGACGGCAAAAGGCTCGACGGCAGAAACCTCGAACAGGTCCGCCCGATCAGCATCGAACTCGGCATCATCCCGAGGGCACACGGTTCGGCGCTCTTCACCCGCGGTGAAACGCAGGCGCTCGTGACCATCACGCTCGGCACGAAAAAAGATGCCCAGTCGGTCGATACCCTCACCGATACCGCCGACAAGCGCTTCATGCTGCACTACAACTTCCCGCCCTTCTCGGTAGGCGAAACCGGCCGCGTCGGTGGAACCGGCCGCCGCGAGATCGGCCACGGAAACCTTGCCGAACGCGCCATCAGGATGGTGGCCCCGACCGAGCAGGAGTTTCCGTACACCATCAGGATCGTGTCCGACATTCTCGAATCCAACGGCTCGTCGTCGATGGCTTCGGTATGCGGCGGAACGCTCGCCCTGATGGACGGCGGCGTGCCCATCCGCAAACCGGTATCCGGCATCGCCATGGGCCTCATCAAGGAAGGCTCCGAATATGCGGTCCTTTCGGACATTCTCGGCAACGAGGACCATCTCGGCGACATGGACTTCAAGGTATCGGGAACCGCAGACGGCATCACCGCCTGCCAGATGGATATCAAGATCGACGGCCTCGACTACCACATTCTTGAAAACGCCCTCGAACAGGCCCGCAAGGGAAGGCTGCACATTCTCGGCGTCATGCAGGATGCCATCCCGGCTTCGCGCGACGAACTTGCGACCTACGCCCCGAGGCTCACGTCCATCCAGATTCCCGTGGATGCCATCGGCCTCATCATCGGCAAGGGAGGCGAAACCATCCGCAGCATCACCGAGGAGACCGGCGCCGACATCAACATCGACGACGACGGCACCGTCACCATCTCCTGCTCGAACAGTGACGGAACGAACGCCGCGATCGAAACCATCAAGACCCTGATCTCGAAACCCGAAATCGGCAACACCTACGTCGGCAAGGTCCGCGACGTGCGTGACGACCTCGGGGCATTCGTGGAGTTCCTTCCGAAAACCGACGGCCTCGTGCACATCTCGGAAATCTGCAGGGAGCGGATCGCGAAAGTCAGCGACAAGCTCAAGCCGGGAGAACGCGTCAAGGTGAAACTCATCGATATCCGCAAGGATCCCCGCACCGGAAAAACCCGTTTTGCGCTCTCGATGAAAGCGCTCGATGAAGATCCCGGAAACGGAACGGCAAAGGAAAACGAGCCGTCGATCCAGTAAACCACGGTTTTGCACCATGGCAGTGCAGGCTTGCCTGCACTGCCTTTTTTTATTTGTATGAAACCGTTTTTCCGCAGCACGGCGATGCAGGTTTTCCGCCGGCTGCAACACAAAAAGTTTTTGAGAACAGAACAGCACCATGCGGTACGATTTTTCAGCGACAGAAAAAAAATGGCAGGCCATATGGCAGGATAACAACACGTTCCGCACCGGTGCGTGCGGCGACAAACCGAAATACTACGTGCTCGACATGTTTCCCTATCCCAGCGGATCGGGACTGCACGTCGGGCATCTCGAAGGATACACCGCATCGGACATCATCGCCCGGTACAAGCGCAGTTGCGGCTTCAACGTGCTGCACCCCATGGGCTGGGACGCCTTCGGGCTTCCGGCAGAGCAGTTCGCCATCAAGACCGGCACCCATCCGAAAACCACGACGGAAAACAACATCCGCAGCTTCAGGGAAACCCTGCAGGCCATGGGATTCTCCTACGACTGGTCACGGGAGGTCAACACCACCGACCCCGGCTATTTCAAATGGACGCAGTGGATATTCCTGCAGCTCTACCGGATGGGCCTCGCGTACATGTCGGAGATCGATGTCAACTGGTGCGAGGAACTCAAGACCGTGCTTGCCAACGAGGAG
>Ga0233420_10001075_pt1 | contig 10761 bp, 10 predicted proteins | sample Watercolumn_Mata_4_FD_183009 | JGI IMG/M metagenome (GOLD analysis project Ga0233420, IMG submission 183009) | Freshwater microbial communities from Lake Matano, South Sulawesi, Indonesia - Watercolumn_Matano_2014_102_MG | ecosystem: Environmental > Aquatic > Freshwater > Lake | place...
CCATATATTAACCGCTTTTTTCCAAATCTCTATTCTAGTAGTTATTGTCGAGATGCTATCTTCCGCTGTAAATAAAAGTCTCCCGAGTGAGCTAGAACTATAAAAAGTAGTACTAATTACATTACCAATATATAAACCAATAAAAATTACGATTAATAGTAATACGACTTTTTTTTGAAAATGAATTAGCAGACTACCAAATAAAGACATTAAGGCTACAACCAATACAATCCTAAAATTTGATATTTGAGCAATAAAAAATATCGCAGTTGTCCATATTATATAAAATATCTTAAATAATTTGGATTTGCTTTTCAAAAATAAATAGAAATAAGTGAAAGCTAATAATGCTCCATCATAGAAGAAACCAGCAAAAAATCTTCCATGATATTCACCTGTTTGAATTTCTTTGACAAGCGGTTCATAAATAATATTTAAAAGTATAGAATATTCGGGTTGAGGTTTAAAATAAACTATTAACTGCACTACTATATTCAAAATTGAAGAGATAAAAAAGATTCTTGCAACTGTATAAAAGGATTTATTATTGTTAATTAATCTTATCGTCAGGATAAAAATTATCATTGCTAGAATAACATTTTTATAGATTCTAACGAATTCTGCTATATTTAGTGCATAAACTACCGAAATACTTTGGGTTATGACATAAAATATAATTAAATATTCCAGAATTGAATTTGTTTTTTTCTTTGTTTTATGACTTTTAATAAAAAGAAGCGATCCGAATAGCAAAATAGAAACTAAACTAGCGATTGTATGAGATGTAAACAAAACAGTTTTTATAAGTGGAAATATGTAAAAGGGAGGAATACGATATAGAAAAAGTATAATAAGATATATAGGATATATTAAATAATAATTTGATTTCATGCCTGTAATTTTAGCAAATTCATTGATATTTCCACACTTAAGAATAAAATAGTTTTATTATGAGTCAGAAATATCCTCTCGTTGTGTGTTCAAAAGAAACAATTGGTGGAGGTGGTGTTTTTTTAAATCAAATTTCTTATCTTAATAAAAAATATTCAGTAATTTATCTATTATATAAAAAAAACCTAATAACCAACCTTAACAGACACGCGAAATATTTAAATAGTTATTATCCAGAATATTATAGATTCTCGATATTAAAATTTCTTATATTTATAAAAAATTTTGTTTTAACTTGTTTGTTTATTAGAAAAAATCTATTAGCTATATACTTTACGACTAATTTTTATACTTCTATTATTATTTTGCTTGCAAAAAGGGTTTTTTTTAAAAATATTAAAGCAGCGTCTCTTATTAATATAAATATCAATTCTTTAATTAAAAGTAAACCAAACAAAATCTATCAGTTTATATTATTTAGAATAACTAAATTATTATATAAGAACAACAATTTTGTCTTTGTTTCTACTGGATTAGCGCAATATTGCAGCAATTTATTCGAATTGGACAAAGAAAAGATAACTATAATAAACAGTTCAATACGCTTGGATTTATCTATAAGAAAATACTTAACACAGAGAAACTTGTTTAAAAGGCAAAATGATACTAAAGAGATAAGAATAATTTCAGTTGGTCGTTTAGATTGGCCGAAAGATTTTCGTACTTTATTGACCTCTTTTTATCATGTTAGTAATAGATTTAATAATATTAAACTTTACATCGTTGGAGAAGGAAGGTATCGAATGGAACTGGAAAAATTAGCTAATCGACTAGGTATCGCTAGTAGAACATATTTTATGGGTTGGAAAAAAAACATTTATCCCTATTTAGCTAAATCACATATATTTGTTTTATCTACATTAAGCGATGCTTTTCCGCGATCATTACTTGAAGCAATGGAGATAGGTTTGCCCGTAATCTGCACTGATGTAGAATTTGGTCCTAGAGAAATATTAGATAATGGTAAATATGGATTATTAGTAAGAAAGCAAGACATTAATGATTTAAAAGAATCACTAACAAAACTCATACAAAATAAAAAATTAAGAGTTAAATACGCTCAATTAGCACTCCAACGAATAAAAAAATATGATTTCGATTATATGATACGTAACTACGAGAAATTTTTTACGAAAATAAAAAATGCTAATTAGCTGCTTCTTACTAATTTACGATATAAGAAAATTAAATGTTTGTAATGGTACGCCGGAGTATAAGGATTTTGAAATAGCGATTTAACAGGTAATAACCTATATTTATTTCTGCTTCGATAAATTTGTATTATTTTTTCTTTAAGATTTCCAAAATCTAAAAATTTGTACATAATTATCTTACTATTTTTTTTAGGAAGAATTTTAAAATTATCATTATTCGGAACAACAATAGTCGTCTTTTCTTTTATTGCTTCAAGATATACATAAGGTAATACCTCATACCAATTCGAAGATATTATAACTGCTATTGATTTTTTGATGTACTTCAAAACCGTGTGTCTTGGTAAATTTCCAACAATAGAAATATTATTTATATTGTATTTCTCAACTTCTTTCCTTAAGGGCCCATCCCCTATAACAACAAGTTTCTGTTTTTGGAGTGTTTTAAATATTTTAAGTAGTTGGATGATTCCCTTTTCTTCTGATAATCTTCCAACGAAGAGAAAATAATCCTTTTTTTCCATTAATGCTATTCTTTTCATCATGGTATTAATAAAATATGGAATTACAATCACCTTATTTTTTGGTAAATCGATTTTTCTAATATAATATTTTTTTGTGAATTCTGAAGGAAAAACAAATTTATCAATCAATCGAAATGTACCAAGAATATTATGAAAAAAGGAAGCTATATTAAAAAATAATGATGCTAACCGAGAGTTATGATAACATCCATATATGACTGAAAAAAATGATATTTTTGAATCTACGCATAATTCACATACTTTACCATTTCGGAATAAAAACCCTTTAGCACACATGAAGCGATAGTTGTGAATATGTTGAACTATTGGAATTTTGTTGTTTCTGCATACTCTGTAAGCAGTTGCTCCAATTAATGGATAAATATTATTAAAGTGTGCTATGTCAGGTTTATTATATTTAATTAGTCTCGTTAATTCCTTATTAATTATAGGATTCCAAAATAGACCAAACGCTATCTTTAACTTATCCGTAAATAATTTTATGTCTCGACTGTCCTTAAAATAAGTTATTACGATATGACCTTCTTTTTTGAGTAACGAAATAAGGTTTTCGATATAAACTTCTTCTCCACCGCGATATTTATACTTATTGTGAATAAGTAGTATCTTCATGTTTTTGAAATAAATTTACTTATTGTCCTTAATAATTCCTTCCTATTTGTGAAGTTAAAAAAGAAATTGTTAAGTGTATTCTCCTTGGATTTTTCATTTAAATACTCACTAATGTGTTTTCCAATTTCATCTTCTACCAAAAAATACTTTGCGAGTTTTTTTGGGTTGTGTTTCCTTAACTTTTCTAAAAAAAAAGCTTGATGATTATCTACATGCTCACTATAAGATTGGAGCCTTGCTATAAATAATGGCATATGTCTTGCATACTTATATAACATATAAAAAGTTCCATAACCACCATGTGATATAATTTTATCTGACCTTCTCATTAAATTAATAAGTTTTTTAATACTTAACGATTTATATATTTTCACTCTTTTAGATTGAAATTGATATAAAGTGTTATTTACTTGTACTATAGTACAATCATTATTTCTTCTCTGCATAAGACACATGTCGAGCTCTTTAAGAAGTCTGTCAAAACAATAATTAGTTGTTCCTAACGTAACAAATATTAGATAGGATTTTGTACAGAGATTGCTTTTGGATACCATTTTTGAAGTAAATTGTTCTGAACTACAAAAAAGTCAGTTATATTATAAATTAATCTTCCGGTCAGACTAGGTTTATTTACAAAATATGAAGGTTCAATATAAATAAGCTTAACACCAAAAAATTTACTGGTAATAAAAAACGGGACTGCTATTCCGGCTCCAGTACTAATTAATATTTGAGGTTTTTCCTTAATAAGTACTATGATTGATAAAAAAAAATTTTTAAAAAAATTGATAATATTTCTATTCTCAGGAAAATATCCAAAATATACTTTTTCATTACGCAAGTAATGACTTACATCATCTCCTTTAAAACTAACCCAAAAGCGCTTCTGATTTTTAAGAACCGGCATTATTTGTAATATTTCAATTAAATGACCACCTTTTGAAGTAATTATTCCAATTTTTTTCATAAGTCTGTATTTTATTCAAGGGTATATTCTTTATAGTATATTATACAATCAGTAAAATAAATATTGATGAAAATTCTCATAACTGGATCAAAAGGTTTCATTGGAAAGCATTTAACTTCATATTTAGCAAAAAAAAGGTATCAAATAGTATCTTATGACCTTTTAGATGGTAAAAATATATTGGACGAAAAACAACTAAAAAAAGATGTAAGAAGAGTCGACGCTATTTTGCATTTAGCGGCATACGGTGATGTATATCAAGCGACAAATGATCCCGTAGGAGCAGTGATTGCAGGGGCTGCTACTACTGCAATGGTAGTTAAAGTTGCAAATGAATATAATATTAAAAAAATAGTATATGCTTCGACATGGGAAGTTTATGGTAAACCAAAATATCAACCAATTGATGAAAACCACTCATGTACTCCTGATCATCCTTACTCTATTTCTAAATATGGAGGAGAATTAATAATCCAAAGCAAATTAAATAACGTTCCATGGATTATCCTTCGTTTAGGTAGTGCGTTTGGGACAGAAATGAGACCATATGCAGTAATTCCAATGTTTATAAACAGAGCGCTCGATGGTAAAAAAATTGTCATTCATGGTAATGGAACTCAGTTTCGCCAATTCGTTCATACAGATGATATAAATCATGCATTTTTTCAAGCCTTAAAATCAACAACTAACAATAGAATATATAATATTGTTGGAGATGAAATATTATCAATAAAAGATATTGCAGATTTAATTATCCAATCTATACCAACAAAGATTGTCTTTGTACAACAACGGTCAGGTGACGTTATATCAGCTCATATTTCTAGTTTTAAAGCAAAAAAATATCTCAGATGGAGGTCTAAAACATTGTTTAAAGTTGGTTTATCTAATCTAATTAGATATATGAGGTCAAGAAAATAACTTTTGCGATTAGCTATTAATATTATTGATTCAATAACCTAAACTCTTAAATATATTTAATAATTCTCTGTTTTTTCCTTATCTATTGACTCTGTATCTTTTGACAAAGAAATGTCATACTTTCGTAGATATTCAGTCAACATTGTTTTCATTTTATTAGCTAATTCTGGTTTATCATTAATTATGTTTTTTTCCTCATCCGGATCAACTTTTATGTTATATAATTCTTCTCTTTGTCCATTATAAAGACATGTTTTCCCTATGGATTTAATATATTTATAACCATCAGATAATACGCCAAATTTTGTTTTATTATCGTTTACAAAAAATATTGTTTTTCTTGTTTCTTTCAAATTTGAATCGGTTTATATTATCGCATATTTTTAAAATTAGATCCTCTGTTAAACTCGTATATGAAGGCAATAATAATCCCCTATGATAAAAATATTCCGAATTCGGAAACGTTTGGTGAGCAAATAGTGTTTTATAGACCGGTTGCAAATGGAGTGGTCTAAAAAAATCGCGGGTTTCTATTCCCTGTTTAGTCAAATACGTCTGAATCTTCATTTTCTTTTTAGGGTCTTTGAAAAGTAATGGAGGAAACCAATAGTTTGGATCTTGAAACACCTGTGGTTTAATAAAAAAGACATCGTTTTTACCTTTCAGATATTTTAAATACCATAAATAAATTTTCTTCCGTCTTGAAAGCAGTTTTTCAAATCGTCTTATTTGTGATACTCCTAGGGCTGCTTGAAGACCAGAAAGAACAAGATTGTACCCTAAGATATGGTGAAGAAAATGACCCTTTGGGTTAATATCAAAAAAACTCAGCTTTTTTATTCGTTTATAAAATAAGCGATTGTTTGTTGCGACGACTCCTCCATTACCTGTAGTGATAATCTTGTTTGAATATAATGAATAGCATGATATGTCTCCAAGGCTTCCGGCGAGTTGACTTTTATACAAAGAACCCATTGCCTCGGCCGCATCCTCGATCACATAAAGATCGTGTTTTCTCGCAAGTTTATTAATACGATCCATATCGGACGGGAATCCATAGATATGCACAGGAAGAATAGCTTTCGTTTTTTTGGTTATTTTTTTTTCAATTTCATTAATATTAAGATTCCAGTCATTATGCGACTGACAATCCACCAATACAGGATTCGCTCCGACCCAAATAACGGCATTTATCGTCGCAATCATGGTAAACGCCGGTAAAATCACTTCATCGTTTTTTCCTATTCCAAGGCTTTTTAAAGCTAAAAACAGAGCTGAAGTACCGCTATTTACAGCTATTGCATATTTTGTTTCGCTAACTTTTCGGGCAAAGAGTCTCTCAAACCTACTCACCCAAGGGCTTCTGGATGAAATCCATGAAGAATGAAAACATTTTATTATTTCTTTTAAATCATCTTTTGTTAAATCCGGTTTTGAAAGAGGAATCTTAAATTTCATACCTTTTTGAAAACTTCAATATAAGCGCTTCCCACAAATAAACAAAAAACATCTGAAATAAATTTGATTTTGATCTTCCATACACTCTTTTTTTGTAATGTACTGGAACTTCCATTAATTTCAATCCTTTTTTATGAGCTAAATATACCAAACGAAGATGATACTCTCCATACCCTCGATAGATATACTCAAGTGGTAAATTGAATAATATTTTTCTTTTTATTGCATAAAAACCACTCATGTTGTCCATTACCGGAAACCCCAAAGCTTTATTTAAAACAATATTAAAAATATAGGTAAAAAAATATCGTAGTTTTTCTTCCATTCCTCCACCTTTCACAAATCGCGACGCAATAACTAGATCAGCTTTCCTTAAGCCTGATATTAATTGAGGGATTATTTTAGGATCGTGGTTGAAATCGGCATCCATTCCAATAACAATATCCTCTTTAGATTTTTTGATTCCATACAATATTGCAGTTGCTAATCCTTTTTCTTTTGTTCGAACAAAAACCCTTACTCCATATTCTCTTTTTTCCTTTTGCATACCATTAGCGGTATGATCCGGGCTGTTATCATCGATAATTAATATTTTAGCTTCGATGCTATGTATCCTTAATATGTCTTTAATTATTTTGAGTAATTTAGGAATATTTTCTTTTTCATTATACGTCGGAATAATAATAGAAATCTTTGACATAGATTTATATCTCAATAAATCTGCAATTGTTTTGATTGCACATGAGTTTGTATGATATTACTCTAATATTGTATTTGTCCCTTAATTGTTTCACTAAAACAGTATTTCTATCAATATCGGTAAATAAAATTAGAACAACCATTTCCTTCCTATTAAATTCTACTTTGTTCAATTTTTGCCCTGATTTAATTACAATCAATTGTTTTTCATTCATTAGTTTTTTAAGTCTGTTCAATATATCGCTTCCTTCTGATAATCCTATTCCCAATAAATAATAATCGACAAGCGGACTACATGCCCCTTTTTTATTGAAGCAAATGATTTTCCCTTTCTTTTTCATATGGGGATTATGTAACAGCTCTTCAACAAATTTCCTATATTCGACGTTTTTCTCAGGAATACTGGCTTGAATTGGACCTTCAAATCTATAATCGTTTATTCTTAATCCCAAGATTGTCACAGTCAATATTAATAAAATCACTGTTACCTGTTTATGCTTTCGGAAAAAAAATACAATTGTAGTAAATGAAATGATCAAATTGAAGTAAAAAAACCAAAAACTACGCTCGGCAAAAATTGAAAAAAATGAATTGATAAATATATACAAAAAAACTAGACTTATCACCCAAAAAGTAATACTAAAAAAAGCAAGGTATTTGAGTTTTTTATCTTTGCCAATCAGAGCGATTATCACTAATAAAGCAAGTGTTAGTAATAAAAATGCTGTTGAGTCTGTTTTTCCAGCCCTGAAAAGAATAGTGCTGAAAATTCCAAAAAAATCAACGGGTGCACTACTAATATATTCTTTAAATATATTTAGGTTACGGAAAAGGTTAAAATTGTTTTTAACTTGTAACAAGCCGGGGGAAATGAATATGAAATTCAAAAAAAACGCAAGAAATAGAATAAGGCTTTTTTTTCTATTTTTCATAAAAAACATTAATAAAACAGGGATAAAAGACAAATAAAAATAAATTGCTGAATAATCACTATAAAAAATGAGTGCAGAAAAAAAAGCAAAGTTTGCTATAAAAAAAGGGGGATTAAACCTTGATTGTTGAGAGTAAATAAAATCAGACATGATGACAAATGCGACTATAAAAAAAAATAAGGCGAGATTAAATGGTGAAATTAAGGAGTGAATATATATAAAATAGTGTATGAAAGAATATAGAGCGACCGGTAATAAGGAAATTGATCCAAAACTCCATTTAATAAAAAAATAAAAGAGAACATAACTTGCGATGATATACAAAACTACACTGGAGAGACGTAGATAAATTATATTTTCGGTAAAAGAACTCAAAATCTTCAGAAAAAGAATGTACAATTGAGGATGATCTTTTATCCAATGTCCTATTGTTATAATCTGCATAACCGAACTATCCCAGGCAATTTTAGTGTAAAAAATCTCATCTCTAACAATGTCTCTTGTGAAGATAAAATAAAACCTTATTATTGTTCCAATAAGTACAATTATGATGAATCCCGCAAATAATTTTCTCATACCTTAGATTTAAAGATAAGAAAGATTATTTTTAAATCTTCATCTTTTTATTTATAAAATAGGTATTTTAGTATTTTATTTACGCTCTGTATGGGGGTTAAGCGATTAGTCTCGACAACTACATCTGGATTTATTGGTTCTTCATAAGGATGAGAAATACCTGTAAAATTTTTTAATTCTCCTTTTTGAGCCTTTTTATATAAGCCTTTCACATCTCTTTGCATGCAAATTTCTACCGGGCATTTAACATATACTTCTATAAAATCCGTTAGTTGCCTTCTCGCATAGGCGCGTATTGAGCGATAAGGTGACACAAAAGCTACAATTGTATTAATTTTTTCTTTATTGAATTTTTTTGCTATTTGAATCGTTCTTTTTAAGTTTTCTATTCTGTCTTTCTTGGAAAATCCTAAGTTACTCCATAGTTTTTTTCTGATTACATCACCGTCGAGTATTTCGATTGAAATTTTTTGTTTTTTTAATTTCTTTGCTAATAATTGTGCGATTGTCGATTTACCAGAACAAGGTAAACCTGTTAACCAAATAGTAAACCTCTGTTTATTTTTCATATTGACTGTTTAAAATCTTCAATACATCATAAATCGTCTTGTCTTTGACTAATTTTCTTTTGGAATATTGAGGATCATAATGAATATATATTCCATCCCAGTCGTGAACCGCATCATCAGGCCCTGTATCATTATCGAAAATCCAGTTTGTTTTATGACCGATCGTTCCCGCACATCGCCAAGATAAATCACCAAATATGGCAAAAATATCTGCAGGGTTCCCGTTTGTTTTTTTATATAATTCTTCCGGCGTTTTAATTATATTTTTTAATTTATTCCCCTTTTCGTCAGTTACTCTCTCCAATTTTTTGATAAGTATTTCACGCTCTTTATTGAATTGTTTTTTAGGAATAATTCCCTGAGGATCGCGGCCTTTCAGATTCAAGAATACGCGGCCATAATATCCTCCCCACGCCCATGCTTTCGTTTTACTCCAGTCAACGTCAACCTCTTCAAGAGGTAATGTTTTTTTAGGATATTTTTTAAGTGTCAAATATCCTTTATCTATTAACCATTCGTTAATACAGTACGCTCCTTCCATTTTTTTTGCGCCGTGATCCGAAACAATAAAAACGATTGTATCTCTTGGAACTATTTTTAGAAGTTCACCAATTTTTTTATCGATGAATTGATAGTAGTTGAAAAGAACGTTTTCATACGGATTTCCTTTTTTGTATTTCAGGTGATGTTTGTCGAAATATTTCCAATACGCGTGCTGCATCCGATCAACGCCAATTTCAACCATCATAAAAAAATCCCATGGTTTTTTTTGGAGAAGATATTTCGCTAATTCGAATCTTTTTTCCGTCATTAGGCGGATCTCTTTTGATAAATTTACTCTGTCCTCCATTCGAAATTTTGTGTCCAAAAGATAATTACCAACTACTTTTTTAATTTCTTGAGCGATTGCTTTTGGATATGTATAGATATGTTTTGTTGACGGTGTAAGAAAATCGGAAATAAGAATCCCGTTTATTTTTTTCGGAGGATATGTGGGTGGAACTCCGAGGACAATTGATTTTTTGCCTCTTTCCCCTAAAATATCCCAGACTGTTTTTTCTTTGACGTAAGAAGAATTAGTAATTGTGCTTTTCGTATAGGAGTTTCCATCTCGTTCTCGAAATCCGTATATGCCGAGTTCTCCCGGATCTTTACCCGTTACCATACACATCCATGCGGGAACAGTTATCGGTGGCGTACAGCTTCGTAAAGGTCCCCACATGCCGTTATCGATAAGCTTGGATATGTTAGGAAGTTTATTTTTCCACATTTCAAACACTAATTTCGGGGACGCACAATCCAAGCCTATTACGACTACTTTTCTATCTTTCATACAAACGGATCTTTTGAATTCTGTAATAATTTGCTTACTTCTGG
>Ga0233420_10001076_pt1 | contig 10754 bp, 13 predicted proteins | sample Watercolumn_Mata_4_FD_183009 | JGI IMG/M metagenome (GOLD analysis project Ga0233420, IMG submission 183009) | Freshwater microbial communities from Lake Matano, South Sulawesi, Indonesia - Watercolumn_Matano_2014_102_MG | ecosystem: Environmental > Aquatic > Freshwater > Lake | place...
CGAGCAGACCCCAACGTATAAACAGCAGAAGCTGTTACAAAAATATCAAACCCCCAATCGTTGTCAGCACCTCCTATATAAGTTGACGCAGTTAAAGACGTCAACGTAGAATTTAACTCGGAAACAAAAATATCATAGTTGCCATTCTGAGTTTGATCGTAGGCACCAGTAGTCGTTGGATACCCACTCCCAGTCATCCCAATTATATAAGCATTTCCACTACTGTCTAAAGACATTTTCCCAACAGTCAATACAGTCCCTGCCCCTATAAAAGTAGCAGCGCTCAATGTAGTTAATCCAGGATTATACTTTGCCACAAAAGCGTCCGTCCCACTCCCATAATAAGAGGTATCGTAAGCACCTTCCGTAGCCGGGAAATCAGAACTGGTAGTGGTTCCATACACATAAACATTCCCACTTCCATCAACTTCCATATCGGCTATAGAATCATAGCCGGCGCCTCCCAAGAACCTGGAATAATCCAAATTAGCTAAAACTGGGTCTATAACAAGCAAATAATTAGGATCATAATGACCCAATTCAAACCCTGCTTCTTTATCAACCCTTTCTTCGCTTTTCTTCCAAAATTCACTATCACCACTCAAAATCTGTTTTTCACTTAAAAAATAATTTCCATCAACCATCCTTCTCACACCATCAATATCTTGATAAACATAAGGAGCATTATGAATAAAATCCTCGACTGAATTAGAAACAATCAATTCTCCTCCATCATCAATTTGCAAACCAGAAATCCCATCAAAAGAAAATTTAATCTGAGAAGGATCAATCCCGGGCTCAACCAGATATTCATACTTCATCGTCCCATTTCCAAATTTGAAAACCAAATCAATCCCATCATATAAATTTTCATAAACAACCTCCTTATAGGTCGAAATATTAGACCTATGTTTAGCAAAATCATCCCCAATCATATAGCTAATTTTCCCAGGAAGTTCTTCTTTCCCATAAATTTTAACATCAGAATTAGCCCCATCAAAAACCATGCGATAAGCTGTGTCATGCATAGCCCCTGAAAATTGCTTATAAACATTTCTAAAAGTAACTCCACTTCTTTCAAAATACACATACTCATCATTCCCCAAATAATAATATGCATATTCGCCCGGAGCCTGCCCCTCATTCTTGATAAAAAAAGACTGAAGCCCTGAATCCGCATAGGCAACCGTCCTCATACTTTCCATCATCGCACTACCCATCGCATTATCTCCAACAACTCCCAACCCGCTCATAACTTCATCACCACTTACCTCCCCACCACCAGCAACCGCCCAATTACTCCCGACATCATCAGCAAAACCCTCGCTAAAAGGAATGGTCAAACCAAAAATGGCTATAGCAGACACAAAACTCAAACCTTTTTTAAAAAAATTACGCATAAAACACATAAAAATTTAACAAAAATTACTTAAAAATCTTAAAAACAATTTTACATTACCCTATCTCCGCAATCAATAATTTCCGCCATAGAAACTCAACAAAAAAGACTTATGACAACAGAAAATGACACCAAGTCCTCCCCACTTCACAGGTTAGCACCAACCTACCATCCTTATTTCGCCTCCGCCTCCGCTCTCGTCTCACGAATCACATTTACCTTCACAGGTCCTGGATGCTGGAGATCCCTCTCTATTTTTCTAGCAATATTATAAGAAAGCTTAACGGATTCCAAATCATCAATATCTTTCGGTGATACGAAAATCCTTACTTCCGATCCGGCCTGTACGGCAAACGCCTTCTCAACCCCTCCAAATTCATTGCAAACATTCTCGAGTTCGGAAATTCTCCTGATATATGCATCAAGATTATCCTTGTTAGCGCCGGGTCTTGAGTTTGAAATTAAATTGGCAACATAAACAATCTGCGCTTCGAGTCCCTCTGGCTCAGGATCGCCATGATGTGTGGCTATCGCCTGGACAACTTCTTTCGGAAGACCAAATTTTGAAACTATATCAGCACCAATCTTCGCATGATGCCCTGGAATTTCATGATCCACAGCCTTTCCAATATCGTGAAGCAAGCCGGCTCTTTTACAAACTGAAACATCCGCTCCAATCTCTTCAGCCAAGTTCGCCGCGATAAACGCAACTTCAATACTGTGTTTCAAAGCATTTTGCCCGTGCGTAACCCTGAATTTCAAACGTCCCAAAATTTTAATTAAGTTAGGATGAAATCCGGTAATCCCACATTCCAAAACAGCCTTTTCCCCAAGCTCTTTAATCAAAATATTAACCTCATCCTTCGCCTTTTCAATCATCTCCTCAATTCTCGCGGGATGAATACGACCATCCTCAATCAACCTCTCAAGCGCAACTTTCGCAATATAACGACGAACCAAATCAAATCCCGAAATAACAATCGATCCCGGCGTATCATCAACTATGATATCGATACCAGTCAACTGCTCAAAAGTATTAATATTCCTGCCTTCACGACCGATAATACGGCCTTTCATTTCATCATTCGGCAAATTCACGATAGTTGCAGTCGACTCAGACGCAGTCTCAGCCGCATACTTTTGAATCGCCTCGGCAATAATAAATTTGGCTTTTTGATCGGCTTCCTTCTTAAGCTCTTTCTCAGCCCTCTTAATTGTTTCAACTATATCAACCTTTGCATCCTGCTCAACCTTTTTCAACAAAACCTCCTTCGCCTCCTCCTTCGACATCCCTGCAATCCTCTCAAGTTGTTCGTGCTGCATCTTATAAATACCTTCAACTTCTTCACGAAGCTTTCTTACGGAATTAACCTTGTCCTCCAACTCAACTTTCAACTTTTCAACCTTGTCGGACTTACCATCAAGAGCACCTTCCTTTTGAACAAGTCTGTCTTCGATTTTTTCCAATTGTTCACGCCTCTTTTGTTCCTCCTTTTTAACCTCATCTTGAAGTCTGAAGGCTTCACTCTTCGCCTCATACAAAAGCTCGTTGGATTTCGCTTTAGCATCAGCGAGCATTTTTTCCGTCTTTTCGGCCAAATCCTGATCACTCTTTTCAACCTGTTTCTTCCTATAAATGTATCCTCCATAGGATCCAGCCCCGAGCGCAATCAGCGCAATGATAATTGTTGCAATCATTTTAATTGTTTTTAAGATCTAATCGGCCTGGTATGAAAGGATTTTTAGGGAGCTTTTTGTTCTTTACGCACCAAGTGCATCCATTCCTTTTAAGTGCAATTCCACGCTTTCGATTCTTGGCACTTTACTTCTTACCTCTCAGACTCCCTACCTTAAGTTTTTATTTAAAATTGTAATAAATGATAATTCTTTAAATTTCTTCTTAATTTCATCCTTCTTCCAGACCTTTTCGCAAAGCAAATTTACCCTTCAAAGCAGGCAAAGTCAATTAAAACTTTATAGCCACAGAGAATTTATTTTAAATAATTGCAAACATTCCAATTTCAGAAAATCCAAGAAAAACTTTTACGATTTTTTTAGAAAAATTTTACCAAAATTTAAGAAAAATTTAAGAACCGGTCGGTAAAATACAGTTACTAAACTGTAAATCAACGGTCCACTTCCCCAAAAGACATTACCGACAAATAACCAATTTAACATCGTGCCCTTACCACAAAAGACATTACCGACAAATAACAACATCATGCCTTTACCACAAAAGACATTACCGACAAATAACAACATCATGCCTTTACCACAAACGCCTCCCAAACACCAATAACCCTAACACCAACTCAATGCCAGCAAGAAATTTAACATTTAAACCTAACTATCTGTATCACATCTACAATAGAGGTTTTCTAAAAATCCCAATATTTAAAACCGACAGTGATTGTAAAAAATTCTGTGACAAACTAAATACCTATTCGGCTAAGTTCAAGATTAACATTTGCAGTTATGCACTGATGGAAAATCATTTTCATTTTCTAATATCTCAAAAGAAAGACGGAAACGTCAAAAACTTTATGCGAATACTGCAACAATCATATGCCACATATTTCAACATTAAATACCATAGAAAAGGAGCTTTATTTGAAGGAAGATTCAAGGCAAATCCAATCGATAAAATCACATATTTTACAGAAATGCAAAAATACATAGCAAACAATCCAATCAAAGCTTTAAAAAACATGCCATACGAAACTTTAATCAGATCGAGCCTACTTAAGCCCGGGCATCACTACCCCCGTAACTGAAGCCCGGGCCTTTAGCGCCCGGGCTTCACCTGCGACGCATATGATGCCCGGGCTTAAGCAATCAAACACCAACACATACCTATAAAATATAAAATCACCACCAAAATGACAAACGCTTATACAGTTCAACAACCAATCCAAATCACCGAAATTTTTCCAAACCCAAAAGGCAAAGATGGAAACAACGAATGGGTTGAACTCACAAATTTCGGGGACAGCAAGATCAATCTCGAAAACTTCATTCTCGACGACGAAGAAGGTGGTAGCAAACCATACAAAATTAGCCAAATCAAAGGAGCCCCACCTCAAATCGATCCAAACGAATCAATAATAATCTCTAAAACAGACTCCCATATATCACTAAACAACACCGATGATTCAGTCAGACTTTTCGACCAAAATAACGAACTGATAGATAGCGTTTCATACGCAAAAACAGAAGAGGGGAAATCTTTTGCAAAAACAAGAATCCTTTCAGAACAAGGGGAAAAATCGATTTTCAGATGGACATCCCCTTCTCCAAACAAACCAAACCAACCACTCTACCGCCTCGAAGGCGTAGTAGCATCTTCTCCGGAAATCAAAGAAGATTTTTACTTCACTTTCATGCCAAAAAACTCACAAAAAACGCTAAAAATCACCTTCGACGAAAACATAATGGATTTCAACACAGCAAAACTCACATTCCAAAAAGGCAAAGTAGCGCAACTTTTAACCTCAAAAAAATCAAACCGAGAATTCACACTCTTGGACTATAAGCTGGACTACAAAACAGAAGAAAACCAGAAACTCCAAAATAACGTACAGAATTTAAACACTTCGCCATCGACAACATCACCTTTAGATCGAGAATCACGGTCCATCTCGCTTCAATCACAAGAAAACTCAAGCACGGAAACCTCCTCCACTTCCCCAATCGAATCAGCAAACACAACCGAGGAGAAATCAATCCAATCGATCGTCCCCCAAAAAACTACAATCGAGCTTTTGATCCCACTCATAGTCATCATTGTTCTAATTATCACCCTCCTCTTTCTTTTTAAATTGAAAAAAACAAAAATAAAAAATAAGATAGAAACATGGAACCAACAATCCTTATAGCTTTCTTTGGATGGATCCTATCTATACTCTCCCCATGCATACTGCCGTTAATCCCGGCATATTTTGCATACATAAGCGGGACCGTGACATCGTCAGAGACATCATTAAAAACCGTGACGTTGACCTCGGCAGAAGCATCGTCAAAAACCGTGACACCAACAAAATCATCAAAATCAAAACCAACCCAAGCAGCAACAAAAGCCGTACCCCAACCAACAACATCCCCTTCAAACAACAAAAACCAAATATTAAGAACTCTCCTCCACGCCATTCTCTTCGTAGCAGGCTTTTCGGTCGTATTCATACTTTTCGGCGCAGTTATCGGCTCCACCGGGAAATTTCTATTAACAAACAAGCGAACAGTAGAAATAATAGGAGGAATCATAATAATTTTATTCGCAATCCAAACTTCCGGATTACTTCGGAAAGGATTTCTGAACAAATTAAATTTGCTCAGCTTCCTTGAAAAAGAAAAAAGATTCAGCCTCCAGTTCAAAAATAATTTAACAAACAATTCGGCAAACAAAAACGCTAACAGAAACAGCCAATCCACAGAGAATTCATCAGTAAAATCAATACATTCATCAAAATTTAATTCCCAAAAAGCATCTCCACTCAAATCATTGCTCGCAGGAGGGATTTTTGCATTCGGATGGAGCCCATGTTACGGCCCAATTTTGGGGAGCATTTTAACTCTCGCGGTATCCGAAACAAACTTCAACAAAGGAATACTTCTTTTCGCAGCATACTCACTGGGAATGGCCATTCCATTAATTCTTCTCGCACTCCTTTCATCAAAACTGACAATAATAATCAACAAGACAAAAACATTCAGAAAATATTTCAGCGTCATAATGGCAATTTTGCTTTTAATACTTGGCTTATGGATGATCACAGGCGAAACGAGCTTCCTTGCAAACACAATCAACAACCTGTATATAAAGTACAATATAAACCTATAGATTTTCGCCTTCTAAACTTTTCAACCCTTAAACTTTTAAAAATATGTCCAATAAATCGAATAAAATAAAATACTTGAGAACCACTCTTTTTAGCATAGGACTTCTTGTTATCGGATACCTCGCAGGAAATCTCATTTCATATACAAAAGATACCGAATGCGAGACGGTAAAAGCAAATGTATTGAATGCCGATCAAACAACGGAAACAGTGGACAATTTGAACAATGGTACCAATACGCAAAAAGGATCCGAAAGCACCACTGAAAACAACTCAGACGCTCAAAACAAAGACTCAACCACTACGTCAGAAACACAAAAAGACACCAGCAACTCCAACACAGTAGCTACCGAAAACTCAGGTCCGGTCACATACGTCCTGGGACAAGAAAGCGCTCCGGTAACAATAATTGAATATACCGACTATCAATGTCCGTACTGCCAAAGATACTTTTTGACCACATTCGAAAAACTGCAAAAAACATACATCAAAGAAGGTAAAGTCAAATACATAGTGAAAAACCTCCCGCTGGATTTTCATACATTAAGCAAGCCAGCAGTATACACGGTCAAATGTAGCGGCGAACAGGGAAAATACTGGGAGATGCACGCAAAAATATTCACATACCAAAGCGGATGGGCATATTCGGACGACCCATATCAGGAATTCATCACTTATGCTGACGATCTCGGCCTGAACCTGGAAAAATTCACAACTTGCATGAAAACAGGCCCACAAAAATATGACAAGCAAATAAACAACAACATACTAGAAGCTACATCTCTGGGACTATCGGGAACCCCAAGCTTCGTAATAAACGGACAAATACTAATTGGTGCACAGCCTCTATCGGCATTCACCCAAATAATCGATGAAGAGTTGAAGAAGAAATAGCCTACTTCACAATCTTCCCCGTATACGCCAATACGTCGTAAACCATCTGAACAAAGCTCGCTCTATTCAACTCCAAATTCGGATAAAAAATATTCCCTCTGGCGATATTGCCATCCTTGGCAACCCTGGCATAAGGAGCATACCACTTATCGATCTCAACATCTTTGAAAGGTTTCTCTGTAACGGTTGTAGGAATCTTAACTCCCAAAGCCTGCATAATAATCTTCAAAGCTTCTGCTTTTGTAACAGTTTGCACGGCTCTAAAAGTATTATCATCGTAGCCACCGGCCCATCCTTTGCCTTTTGCATAACATACGAAAGTAGCAAACCACTGGCTGTTCACATCGGCAAAACAATTTTCATAAACTCCACCGGTAAAATCCACGTCCAAAACATTGGTCAAAATCTTCAATAACTCAGCTCTATTCAAAAGCTGATCCGGCTTGAAAGTTCCATCATCGTAACCGCCGATATACCCCATTTGTTTAAAATAAGAAATCGCATCTGCGTTCGGATGATTAGTCAAAACATCCACGAAAATCTCATCAAAATTCTGAGCTTCGGAAGTAACAGGCCCGGTATACGGCTTAACATTATCGGTAGCCACCTTTTTTGTCCCAGATTCCCCAACATTCAGAACAGAAGCTTTCATTGAATTATCCAACGAAGTACTGAAAGAAAAAATTCCATAAAGCACAAATCCAACAAACAAAATTAGAATCCCAACAAAAGGAGCCTGGCTCACACTAAGTTTTTTATCATTTTTATTTTCCATAATATTATGGATTAAAAATTAAATAATAAAATTAAAAAGAAACTAAACAAGAGACATCACCAAAAATTTAAGTATTCAAAACCTTTTTATACTCCAACTCGTAAACATGCAATAGCGTGAGGAAAAGAACCAATATAAGCGGCCCAAAAATCAATCCGTTCAATCCGAAAGTGACAATCCCTCCAACGATCACAAAAAACGTCAAAAGCGGATACATCTTTGACTTTGTCCCGATAAGATAAGGAGAAATGAAATTGTCTATCACGCTAACCAAACAGAATCCCCATATCAACAGAAATATACCTCCCGCATAATTCCCCGTAACAAATAAAATAATCGCAGCCGGAAACCATATAGTTCCAGTTCCTATCATTGGGATCATGGAGAAAAATCCGGTAGCTGTCGCCCAGAAAACAGGGTTTGGCAAACCAACTATCACATATCCAACCCCAGCCAAAATTCCCTGAATAATTGCAGTCAGGAAAACCCCGAAAGCAATCGCATAAATAGTATCTTTGAGCCTGCTATAAATTTTATCCTCGTATTTTTTTGGAAGCGGACTCAAAACCGACAATTTTTGCAAGAATTTATCCCCATCCTTAAACAAATAAAACATTGAAAAAAGCATAATGATAAAATTCACGAGGAAACTACCAAGATTCTTCAAAATTGCAGCGCTCTGCTCAACCAAAAACGTACTCACAGTCTGAGCGGCACTCAAAATCATCTGTTTAAAATCAATGGAATCAAGATTAACAATCGGCGCCAATTTATGTTTCAGATCCAAAAACCATTGGCTGTTATCCCACTTAAACAAAGCATCAAGCGATCCAGAAGCAATCTTCCCCGAAATATTTTGATACATATCAATTGCCTCACGAGCAATAAGGAAAATGAAGAGAGCAAGCGGAACAATTATAACCAAAACAACCAAAACACATGTCAAAATAGAAGCGACACTGTGAAAACGCCCAAATAAATTTCTAAACCATTTATAAACTCCATAAAAAAGAACAGTCAAAACCGCAGCTACAAGCAAAGTCGTAAAAAAAGGCTGAATCGCAAGGTACAAAAGATACAAAACACCTAAAATCGAGAAAATTAAAAAATACCCTGGGAGACGGGTCAAGACCATTGAACGCTCTTTTTCAAGAAAAGGATTAACTTCGACATGTCCACCTTTCGATCTTTTTTCTTTGTGCGAACGGAAAGCATCGGAAATAGAAGACAGCGAATTCGAAATGGAATTAGAGATAGAATCGACATACTTTGAAGCAAAATTTTTTTTCATAGGCAAGGCCGTTAGAGGGAAAATTAAAACTACAAGAGACTATAACATGAGAGGAATATATTGTTAAATTTAAATAAGCTCCGGAGTTAACTATAAGGGTAGCTTTACTCCGGAGCTAACCTACCCTCCTACTATACTTTAGGAGCCTAGTGTAACTAGCGAAGCACAAACGGATTAAAATTCGTCTCCCTATCATACACATCAACTCCCTCCTTCTTTTTCAAGAATCCGACAACGAGATAAGTAACAGGGGTGAATAAAACCTCAACTCCAACCTTGAAGATATAATTAGAAATAACAACAGTAATCAAAAGCTCATTCGGCCAAACCCCATAAAACGCAATCATACAAAAAAGCAAAGTATCAACCCCCTCCCCAACAAGGGTAGAACCAATCGTCCTCATCCAAAGCTTTTTGCCGTTCATCCAAATTTTCATCTTCGCCAAAATATAAGAGTTGGAAAACTCTCCGGCAAAATAAGCAACAATCGAAGCAAGAACTATACGGGGAGTCAACCCAAGTATCGCCATATACGCATCCTGATTTGGCCAATCTTTTGATGCTGGCAAAGCCCCGACTGCGATAAACACCAATGACATCAGAATACACATCGCAAACCCCATCCAGATAATCCGACGCGTTCTTTTATATCCGTAAACCTCAGTCAACACATCCCCAAAAATATAACTTAAAGGAAAAAGAATCGTCCCACCATCAAAATCAAAAGGCCAGAAATTTACCATCTTTGTCGACGCGACATTCGAAATCAAAAGAATGGAAACAAATACCATCGCAATCGGCTCAAGATACCTGAATTCACCGTTTAAAAGCCTAAAAGCAGTTTCGGAAGCTTTATCAAAAGCCGCTTCCGCTTCATTAGAAATCTTGTCGTACGCCCCTTTGAAAAAATTCATAAGATTTTTGTTAAGTTTAGTGTGTCGCGTGGAAACTTAGAAAGCACGCAAGAAGCATCCTAATGGAAACCCAGAGAATTGCAATAAAAAAACTCACGCTTCGAATTTACAAAACCAATTGCTTGGGTATAGAATCGACTCCCAAGTGAGAATTTTTGGCATCAAAAATTAATCTGACAACTCAACCCACCACAGAACAGACCACACAAAACAAAGTTCACAACACAAGATCGGATACAATAAAATAACAAGGGCCAACAGCGCAAAACAAACGATACCACAAAATAACACCCCAAAAATGTACGTCGCACTCACAGGATACATGGGAACAGGGAAAGGAGAAATTTCAAAAAAACTCCAAAATCAGGGCTATAAATATATTTCGCTTTCCGACATTGTACGCAGAGAAGCCGACAAAAGAGGACTCAAACACACACGTGAAAATCTCCAAGATGTAGGAAATGATTTGCGAAGAACATACGGGCCAGGAATCCTCGGACTTAAAGTGAGAGAAACAATTGAAGCAGAAGAAGGAGCCGCTTTCGGAGCCGGGAAATGGATCATTGATGGGGTAAGAAACCATATCGAAATATTGGAAATTAAAAAAATCCCACAAAGCCACACTCTCTCAGTGACAGCAAGTCTA
>Ga0233420_10001077_pt1 | contig 10749 bp, 7 predicted proteins | sample Watercolumn_Mata_4_FD_183009 | JGI IMG/M metagenome (GOLD analysis project Ga0233420, IMG submission 183009) | Freshwater microbial communities from Lake Matano, South Sulawesi, Indonesia - Watercolumn_Matano_2014_102_MG | ecosystem: Environmental > Aquatic > Freshwater > Lake | place...
CCCAGACCAGCCAACGGGAGATCTTGGACGAAAGAGCAGATGATACGGGGCGGAATCGCAGGCGCATATGGCGCCGCGCAAAATTTTGACATGACGTTAACGTATACACTCACGAATGATGGCGTTGTCAGCGAAATAAAGGATATAGCGATCCCCCCGAGTAACGCGTACCAAAAGATAACGCTTACTTCCCTTAACCCATCACCGGTTACGGTGATCTCTGATCGTGACGGCAATTGGCTGGCACGCTACCGTGTTTCCCCGCGTGAGAAACTTACCGTCACTGCCGTGCTAACTGCCTCAATATACCTAGCAGCGCGTAAAGACTACCAGACGCCACCAGTTGAGATTGCCGATTATCTTAAAGATGCGAAGTTTTGGGAGACCAAAGACGAGGAAATTATGCAGTTGGGACGAACGTATGACACGCCCAGGAAAATTTATGATTACGTTGCCTCAACGCTTCACTATGACTATGACAAGGTCAACGAGACTCCTGCCCGCATGGGAGCCAAAGAGGTGCTGAAACAAAAGAATAAGGCCGTGTGCATGGAATTTACCGACCTCTTTATCGCTCTTGCCCGCGCTTCGGGCATCCCGGCCAGGAGAGTGGTAGGCTACGCCTACACCAATAACCCCAAATTACGCCCGCTCTCTTTGGTGTCTGATGTGCTTCATGCATGGCCCGAGTACTATGACGAGGAACTCAAGGTTTGGGTGCCTATCGACCCAACGTGGGCCAACACAACCGGAGGAGTAGATTACTTTACTAAACTTGACTTTAACCACATCGCTTTCGCGGTCAACGGCATGGATAGTTCCTTGCCCTACCCTGCAGGATACTATCGCTCAGAAGGCTCATCCGGACGCGACGTGCGTGTGGAGTTTGCCGCATCGCCCAAAGACAAAGGTGCGAGTGTGGCAACCGTCATTGAGTTTCCCGAGCAGGTTGGCGCCGGTACCAAGGTTTCGGGTGCCATAGTCATAACCAACAAAGGCGGGGAGTCTGCATACAATATTTCGGTGAACGCATTTTCCGAGCCAGGGGATATAAAAGTTACAGAAATCATTCCCGAGCTGCTGCCGTATGCGGTGGTACGAATTCCCATAAGCACGGTATTTGGCCACACGGTACAAACTAGGCCTGGTCAAATACGAGCTCGGGTAAACGACGTCACCGTAACCCACAGCTTTCGCATCCAACCGTTGTATTGGCTCATCGTGCTTGGAAGCGCTACGATGCTCCTTGCCCTCCTCGTGGCGTTTAGGCTGCTCCGACTACTCCTATGGAAAAGGTTCAGGAAGCACTAAGCCGTATCCCACACGAGCCGGGTGTCTACGTCTATCGCAACGCAAAGCGAGAAATTATTTATATAGGCAAGGCAGTGGATTTGGCAAAACGGGTGAAACAGTACTTTCAACGCGACCACCACCTTGTAGAGAAAACGGCGCGCTTAGTCTCTGAAATTGATACGATTGAAACCATTCCCACAACCAGTGAGTTTGACGCACTGCTTCTGGAGGCGAAACTGATCCGCCAGCATTTGCCCAAATATAATGTGGTGGCTCGTGATGACAAAAGTCCCCTCTATGTAGCACTTACTCTCTCCGAGGAGTTGCCGAGATTGCTCCTGATCCGCAAAGGGGATGTCCCCCTCTACGAGAAAAAAAGCAGGAATCGGGTATATGGCCCGTTTCAATCTGGTTTTGCACTCCGTACGGTTTTACGTCAGCTTCGGAGCATTGTGCCTTACTGCACGCAAAAGGACCGCCGCGGGAAACCCTGCTTCTATACACACTTAGGACTGTGCCATCCGTGCCCTGCTCACATCGTTTCACTTTCCGGAGTAGTGCGGCAACGCGCAACGAGCCTGTATCGCAGGCACATGCTTCAGCTCAACGCACTCTTTACCGGCAAAACGCGATGGTTGGCCCGTCAGTACGAAAAAGAAATGCGCAGACTTGCCGAGGCGCTGCAGTTTGAGGAAGCGGGTGTAGTTAAAGAGAGACTGCGCTCCCTCAACGGACTGTCCAGTTACCGTTATGATCCGGAGGTTTTTTTGGATCGAGGAGCCTCGGATGTGTATGAGGAGGAATTAGGCGAGTTCATGAGCACGCTCAAGCGCTACTACCCGTCGATTACTCGGATATCCCGCATCGAATGCTTTGATGTCTCAAACCTCTTTGGGGCTTATGCTGTAGGCTCTATGGTGGTTCTGACTCAGGGAAAACCCAACAAGGGGGAGTACAAACGATTCCGCATACGTTCCGTTCGTGGGATTTCTGACGTCGCCATGATGCGGGAACTCCTCAGGCGCAGGTTCAACCATCCCGAGTGGCCGTACCCCGATTTGATGCTCGTTGACGGCGGCAAGCCGCAGGTGACGGCTGCTTTAGCCGTCATCCCGAGTTATAACGAGGGATCGCCATCTATCCCTCTTGCCGGGCTTGCCAAACGTGAAGAGGAGCTTATTATCCCAACGCCAACCGGATTTGCCACGCTTCGCCTGCCGCTCTCAGGGAGAGCGATCAAGCCCATTCTGCGCGTGCGCGACGAGGCGCATCGTTTCGCCATTACCTACCATAGGATCCTTCGTGCTAAAGGGCTGACAGCGCAGCCTCTTTCATAGGTAACGTTTGACCAAACTCCCTGAGAATTGGTACCATAAAGCATTGCATGAAATATTTGGTGAGGATTTTTTTGTTCAATAGCTTCTCTCTCTGGCTGGTGTCCCAAGTCTTGCCTGCACTTGTGATAAGCGGCGGATGGCAAGTGCTGCTTCTTGCGGGCCTGGTGTTGAGCCTCTTAACCCTTTTGGTCGCACCACTTCTCAGGATTCTTTTTTTGCCGATCAACATCCTCACGTTTGGCCTGCTCGCGTGGGTAATTAACGTCATTGTTTTGTATCTACTCACCGTATTTGTGCCAGGCGTCACCGTGTCTGCATGGACATTTCCGGGGGTAGAGTTTTCTGGATTTGTGATTCCCGAGTTTCACTTTTCTTCCACGGTGTCGTTTATTTTGGTATCATTGGCAATCTCGGTACTGGTCGATCTGTTGCACGACATCTCAGAGTCCTGAGGATATCACTATGAAGCGCCAAGCACCAAAGCGCGTGGTCTGTATCGGTGGAGGCACCGGGACGTTTGTGGCGCTACGCGGCCTCAAGCAGTACCCCGTCAACCTCTCCGCCATCGTGACGATGAGCGACTCAGGTGGCAGCAACCGGAGGATCCGAGATGAATTTGGATTGCTGCCGACGTCCGATATCCGGCAGTGTCTGGTTGCGCTTTCCGATGAAAATGGCGGTATCGGCCTCCTTCGCAAGCTCTTTATGTACCGGTTTGAGAAGGGAAAGGGGATTGCGGGGATGACGTTTGGCAACCTATTCATGGCGGCGCTTACCGACATCGTGGGCACTCAGGAGGAAGCCATACGTCAAACGGGTAAGGTGCTGCGGATCAAGGGTGCGGTCATCCCCGTAACACTCACCGAAACCAATTTGCACGCAACGTATGAGGATGGCACGACGGTGTCAGAAGAGCACTTGATTGACGAACCGCTTCACGATGGGCGCTTGAGGATCGTCAAGGCATATTTGACGCCAAAAGCAACTCCCAACCCTGAGGCAGTTGCCGCGATCAGAGGCGCGGACATGATTGTTTTGGGCCCGGGAGACTTGTACACGAGCCTGCTTCCCAATGTATTGGTAGAAGGGGTCGCCGATGCGTTGCACGGCACCAAGGCGGATATCGTGTACGTATTAAACCTTATGACCAAGTTTGGACAGACGTATAACTTCACCGCGACAGATCATCTTCGTGTGCTCGAGGGAATCATTGGCAAATCTGTGGACCATGTCCTCGTCAATACCAAACCTATCCCCGCCAAAGCACTCTCTATCTATGCCAAATACCATGAAATGCCGGTCGTTGATGACCTTCCGAGAAACTCTTATTTCCAGGTCGTGACCGGAAACCTCATCAGCAGCGCGTTGTATCAGAAATCCTCGGCTGATGCGCTCGTGAGAAGTCTCATTCGCCATAGCAGCGATAGACTGGCGGCAGCACTAGCTGCTATTATAAACATATAAATCCTATGCATATGTTTCTCCTCATCATCCAGGTGTTGGTTTCACTTCTGCTTATGTCGCTTATCCTTCTCCAAAGCAGCAAAGGAGGCTTAGGCGGCGCCTTTGGTGGTGGAGAGTTGTATCGGACCAAGCGCGGCGCAGAAAGGGTGGTTTTTACTGCAACGATTGTCGTTGCTTTCTTATTTTTGATCGTATCACTTGCGAACGTGGCTGTCCGCTAACACCGACGTATTGCTATGCTTGGAGGTAGATCAGTCCGTTTATTTTTTCTGGTCGTTGCTGAGCTCGCGCGCAAATACACCAGATCGCTTATTTTAGGGTTCTTGGCAGGATTACTCCTCTCGATCCTTTTTTGGCGGGCATACCCTATTTTGTCACACTTCTTCGCGCCGACCACAGAGCGTATTGGTATGGTCGGAGAGTTTAGTCCCTCGACACTCCCGGTCTCCATTCAGCAGTTAGTGAGTTTGGGCCTCACCAAACTTTCGGAAGACGGAAGCCCAACGCCCTCTCTTGCGGTGAGTTGGGAGGCAACCAACAGCGGCAAAACTTTTATATTTACGCTGCGCGACGATATACGCTGGCACAACGGAAAGACAGTAACCGCACGAGACATTAATTACAACATACGGGGAGTGACCCTGATCCCGACAGGCGACACCACCCTCATCGCGTATCTTCAGTATCCCTATAGCCCCTTCCCGACGCTTCTTTCCAAACCTATTTTCTTGCCGGGACTTACCGGCATGGGAGACTACACCGTAGGGAGAATTCAATTAAGCGGCGGAAACGTGCGATCCATCGCTCTTTACCCTGCCGGCTCCAAGACGCTCAAGCCCAGACACTATTCGTTTTACCAAACAGAGGCGCAGGCGCAGTTGGCATTTCAACTGGGAGAAGTGGATGAGCTGGTCGAAATGAGTACGACCTCCTCACTTGCCAGCTGGGGAAACGTAACGCTCGAGGAAGCGACCAAATACGACCGCATCGTGACGCTCTTTTTCAACATGAAGAGCGCAGAGTTGAGCGATAAAAATGTGCGGCAAGGCCTGGGATTTGGCGTGCCGGAATTACCGTTTGAGAAAGCCAACTCGCCAATAAGCAAAACATCGTGGGCTTATACTAAAAACGTAAAGAATTACGCGTATAATCCGACGGAGGCCAAGAAATTGCTTCGTGACTCACTGCTGGCCACCGGTTCGGCACAGTTGACACTTTCCACCTTCCCTGCCTACCTCGATATAGCCCAAAAAATAGCAGCCTCATGGAGTGAGTTAGGGATTGCGACCAAGGTGCAGGTAGAAAGCACGGTACCGCAGGATTTCCAGGTGCTGCTCTCCGCTCAGGATGTGCCGCCTGATCCTGATCAATATCCGTTTTGGCACTCGACGCAAACGACAACCAATGTGACCGGATATAACAATGTCAAAATTGACAAACTCCTTGAGGACGGCAGGCAGGAATTGGATCAAGCAAAGCGCAAAGTGATCTACACTGATTTTCAACGAAGGCTTGTTGAGGAAGCCCCAGCCGTCTTCCTCTACTACCCCAAACTCTACACGATACGAAGAGGGAAATAGTGTTTCGCTGATCATCCTTTTTTGCTACAATAAGCACCACGGGGACGATTAGCTCAACGGCTAGAGCACTTCGTTTACATCGAAGGGGTTGGGGGTTCAAATCCCTCATCGTCCACACGACGATAGAATGCTGAGGTAGCCAAGGTGGTCACGGCGCCTGTCTGAAAAACAGGTTATGCGTGTTCGACTCACGCCCTCAGCACCGTGCCAAGGCGTCCCGATCAAATCGGGATTATGCGTGTTCGACTCACGCCCTCTGCACAGTGATTAAGGCGCGTTTGAGAAAATATAAAGTAACAGAGTATAATTCTCTCGCATAAGGGTTGGCTCGGAATACTCCCCTTATGCGAGTCTATTTAGGGTAAAGAGGTGGAGAAAAACCGCTAGGTTTGTCTCCAATTGCGGCGGTAGTTCACCGGTAGAATGTCTCCTTGCCAAGGAGAAGGTAGCGGGTTCAATTCCCGTCCGCCGCTCAGCTAGTAGTTTCCGTCCCAGAGTTTGCGGGGTCGTTCAATGGTAGGACACCTGCCTTTGGAGCAGGGTATTCTTGGTTCGAATCCAAGCCCCGCAGCCAGTAAAGAGAAGAAAGCCGTCGGGAGGTAGCGCTTGCCGCGCCCGTCTCCGCGGCAAGCGCGTCAAATCCACCTTTTTTGAAACTTGCGGACAGCCGCCGATTCATTAAAAAGAAGTTCGAGCCGACAGTTTTTGCCATGATTGATAAATCATGGCAACTATTTTTTGCGCGCGCGATTTTGTGCGCTGAAAGCGCACTATTTACGAATTCGGCAAAAGGTTCGAGCCACTCAACGCCGTTTTGGGAAATTTCCTTGATTTTGGAGTTAAGAAGGGATTTTGTTTCCACTAGTTCATTCTTTTTCTTTTGATAGTCTTCTGGTGAAATTACTTTATCGAGATAACCTTCAAGCAAACGGTCTGTTTTTTCTTCTGTTTCCTTGAGTTGGAGTTGATAAGTTGAGATAACTCCCATTGATTTTTCTTTTTCCTCGTTTGCGTCTTTTTCCGCCCATTCAAGAAACTTTTTGGCGGCGTGCGGCGGCAAAGAAGCTCGTAAAACAATTTCCTTTAATTGTTTCTCTATTTCCTCTTTATCAATATATTTTTGCGAGCATTCACCTTTTTTCTTTGAACAACGATAGTAAATATACTCTGCTTTTCTGTTGGTTCGTCTGTAATATTTGGTATGCTTTTCGGCGGTAATTGCGCCGCCGCATTCGCCGCACTTCGCTAATCCCAGAAAATCAAAAAGATGTTTGTTGTTTTTGACTTTCCTGCTTTTAAGTTTGACTACTTCTTGGCACTTATCAAAAAGTTTCTTGGAGATTAAAGGTTGATGAGTTCCTTCGTAAAGCTCGCCGCAAAATTTCATCACTCCGTAGTAAAAGGGATCAGTCAAAATTCGTTTGACTTTATCGAGGTGAAGTTCATGATCGGTCTTATTGAAAATTTTATTCTGGTTGAAAAATTTGCGAATATCAGCGTAGCCATAGCCGCCGGTAACAAAAAGCTGGAAAGCTTTTTGCACATACTTAACTCTTTTTTTATCAACCTCAATTTTCTTGTTGATGTTTAAGTAACCAAACGGCGCTTGGTTTGGCCATTCGCCGCGGCGAAGTTTTTGACGATTACCTCTTTTTACATTTTCGGAAAGATTATCCACATAATACTTTGACTGATTAAAAGCCATACCAAGCATGAATTTCCCTTGTGGAGTATTTTCAAACCAAAAACTTGGGAATTTTAAGTCGAGGAGTTTTCCGGTATCCAGTAAATAGATAATCTTTCCGCCGTCAACAGAGTTTCTGGCGAGTCTGTCCGGATGCCACGAAATGATACCGGCGGCTTCGCCGCTTTCTATCTTTTCCAATACTTGAGCAAATTTTTCTCGTCCTGGTTCTTTGGCGGTTTTGCTTTCGGTTACAAAAGAAACAATCTTCAAATTTTCTTTTGCGGTGAATTCTTCAAGTTCGGCAACCTGAGCCTCTATAGACAAAATTTGTCTATCCGGCTCATCCGTTGATTTTCTGCAATAAGCGATGTATTTAATCATGGTTTTTTAAAAGTTCTTTAAGCGAACGATAGTGAGCAGGGTTTCTTACTAAGAAACCCAATTTTTGCGTTTTTTCTTCTTTCTTTTTCCGGCGGCTGTCCGCGAGTTTCAAAAAAGACGGATTTGACGCGCTTGCCGCGGAGACGGGCGCGGCAAGCGCTACCTCCCGACGGCTTTCTTCTCTTTACTGGCTGGCCGTTTACAAAAAATGTCGAACTTCAATGTGTTAGCTCGGCCTTCGGCCTCGCTTGCTCCGGCGCGGCGCCCCCATCCGCCGCGCCTCCGAAACTGTCGGCTCGAACAATCCCGACGAAATCGGGATTAAAAAGAAAAAACGCAAAAATTTTAAAGAACTTTTATTAACTTAAATGGCCGCTCTGGGTTGTTGCCAACTCGATCGCTCAAGTTGCCCAAAAGCGGCCATTAAAAAAGCGATCGAAAAGCTGGCAACAAATACAATATACAAAGTACCAGTTTAAAAAACAAGAGTAATTATGCTGAGGATGTTGGAGCAACTACATTTTCATCTGTTTTTTTACTGATATGTAGCGGGACAAAAATAAGTGCCAATAATGAAAACAACCCCACAGACAAGAATGCACCCCTAAGAGAATGATCTGCCATGAAACCGATTACAGGATTTAAGACAATAAGAACAATTCTGTTTAACATGGAAACGGTCGATAAAGTTGTTGCACGCTGTTCAGACGGAATGTGATCATTCATGTAAGAGTTAAGCGCGGTAAATCTTGCTTGGCCTAAACCGCCAATTAGAATAATGGCTAACAAAACGGTTATAACATTTGGGAAAATGGAAATTAGCAATAAAGAAGCGAGAGTAATGAGGGCGGTTATACTGAAAAAATTTTTACTAGATCGAAACAATTTCTCCGTAAATTGTAGATTGTTATTAAAAATCATTCCAGACAAGGAAAATAAAGCTCTAATAAATCCGAAGTATATTATCGCCACACCGAGAGTTTGTAGTAATGGTTGATACAGCCATACTAAAAAATACGCTCCCGTATAAACCAATATTCCATTTAGGGCGAGAGATCTTAACGCTTTGTTATGGACAAAAGCTGAAATACCATTTCTGGCAATGTTCAGGTACTTCTTCTCTTCTGACATAACAACCTTCGAGGTTGGTTCTTTGGCGGACATAATAATAAAGATAGCTAATAAAGCGGGGAAGGCCGTTACCAGCATTGGTGCATTCAAGCCATAATTGGCAGCAATAAATCCACCGAGTGGGGCAGAAATAATTGCCGATATTTGTCCGAATGAAAAAGAGCGCCCGAAAATATTTTTAAATTTTTCTTCATTCTTTTCCTCTTTTAATGAATCGTACAACAATGCTTCACTTGCACCGGACATAAGTGCCATTCCGGCAGCTGCCAAAAACTCTGCAACAAGGAAAGCCGGAAAGTGGGGGAACGATCCATAAACTAGGAACGACAAAAAAGTCATCAAACAACCAAGTGCAACCGAGTATTTTCTTCCAAATTTATCCGCCATAACTCCTGTTGGTATTTCTAAAACAAATGCCCAAAACATTAACCATGCCTGTAAAAACTGAACCTGAGTCAAAGAAATGTGGCCCCAATCAGTGTAAAATGGTATTAAAGCAGCAGTGTAAAATGACAAACCCGATAAAAAAGAAAAAAGATAATAACGCCAAGTAATGCCTTTTAATTTGCTAAGCATATATCAACTATATCAAAAATTATCCCTCGAGCGACAGCGAGAAGGAAAAATCGCGCGCGCAAAAAATAGCGGAGGCGCGGTGGATGGGCACATACGGCAAGCTCAGTGTAAAGGCGCCGCGCCGGAGCAAGCGAGGCCGAAGGCCGAGCTAACACATTGAAGTTCGACATTTTTTGTAAACGGCCAGCTAAAAATGATTTTATACAAGCACAATGATTTAGATATCCTCATAGGTTTGGTTAATCAGCGGAATCAGGCATTTCCCGACATTCTCAGCCAATTACTTCTTCCGTATCTGCGTGTAGTAATAATAGAGGTACGAATCCGCGTGGCCGTCCTTGAAGGGTATGGCTTGCTTATACTCAATCGCCTTGAGCACATCGGCCCTCTGCTTGGGCATTGTGCCGCTTTTTGAGTGTAAGAACGTGTTCGTATTTGTGACTGAGTACCACAGCCAAAACAAAATGGGGATAAGGCGAACGAGGGTTATGCGAACAGAAAATATTTGCCAAGTAATGTAGGCGAGCATGGCGATAGATATGTTGTATGGCAGCGAAAAATAGCTGCTCGTAAGTTCTCCTTTATACGTAGACAGTACAAACCACGGAATGACGAACCACAGAAAGATAAGATAGAAAAGTTTGAGTGAATCTTTGCTTTTGTAATACAACGCCATAAAAATGGGGATAATGAAGAATACGTAGGGCCGGAAAAACTTCTCCTGCAGGATATTTTCTATGCTGATAAATGCGTCGTGAGCAAGTTGCAATACTCGCTGCAGATGGAAGCCGTGATAATACGTTTGAAAGAGTGCAACCATGTTGGTTGCTTGCTTGTTGCCAGCATGAATCAATATGGGTGAAATAAGAAGGAGAAAAATAAGAAGCGATGCTCCGATGTAAGGTAACGCTTTCTTCGTTCTGGGGAAAAAGGGGAGTGCCAAAAAGACAAGCATGGGATATAAAACCGAAGTGAAATCCACATGGAAAGATAGCCCTAACATCACAGCAAGATGGACAAGATGCTTGTAACTTCCCGTAACCACACGATAGAGGAAATAAAAAATAAGATACGATACGGGGACGATAAATTGAATCGCGTTTTGTATGTGATCGCGGTGGATGACGTTTATGGAAAACGTGTTGATAAGTAGCGCAATCAATGCAATTTTCTCACTAAACATTTTTTTTGTTACCCAATAGACAATGACCGCGTTAATCGTTGCTGTTATCGCGCCAAAAATAGGGGAAGCAATCGGATCCATGCCAGTCGCCCAGTACACCGGAGCTATAAGGTAATA
>Ga0233420_10001078_pt1 | contig 10744 bp, 13 predicted proteins | sample Watercolumn_Mata_4_FD_183009 | JGI IMG/M metagenome (GOLD analysis project Ga0233420, IMG submission 183009) | Freshwater microbial communities from Lake Matano, South Sulawesi, Indonesia - Watercolumn_Matano_2014_102_MG | ecosystem: Environmental > Aquatic > Freshwater > Lake | place...
GAGCTTGGTTGAAGAAGACGCATTTCTTCAATTGTATCAAGAAGCAAATAACTCATTTCATTTGAGGCGTCTTCACCTTTTTCCGTTACACCGCCGATGTTGATCAAACAAAAATCTGTGTAGGTATTACTTTCTTGAGCAGTCACTCCAACTTTTGGAGGAGCCGGTTGATTGTTAAACTTAATCCAGAATGATTGAAGAAGTTCTCTGGCAAATTCTTCAGTAAGAAGACCGCTTTCAACATCACGTTTGTAAAATGCAAGAAGATGTTGATCCAATCGTCCGGGATTAAATGAATCCCATGTATTAAGCTCGGTTGTTACACCAAGATGAACGAACCAGTAATATTGCAACGCTTCCCAGAATGTGCACGGTGCACTTGCAGGAACACGCTCACAAATTCCCGCCATTGTTTCAATTTCATCTTTACGCTGTTTATCTTTTTCCCGATCTGCAAGTTCATATAATTTTTTACTATATCTTTTTGCGAATGTAATCAATGCATCAGCGGCAATATTCATTGCGCGGAGTTCTTCACGTTTAGCAAATGCATCTGCATCATTGTAAAAATCCAATTTTGAAATTGCTTCATCAATTTCCTTTTGGAAATCCAACATTCCTTTCTTAAATATTTTATCATCGCCTACTGTGTGTCCCGGTGCGCGTTGTTCCATAAACTCGGTAAAAATTCCTGCTTTGTACGAGTCGCGCCATTCCTGGTCAACTTCTTCAAAGATTTTTTCGCGTATACTTTTACCTTTCCAAAAAGGCGCCACTTCAGTTAAAATTATATTTCGAGTTTCATCGCTTGATTTGAACCAAACTTTTTCGCGGTTGTGAAGTATATCTAAATCATGTTGAGAATGAATACATAGTTCAGGATAAGTCGGCGTCGATTTTGGTAAAGGACCTTTTTCCCCTGCAAAAAGTTCGCCTTCATTAACACAAAGTTCTTTGTGTTCGAGAATGTATTTAAATGCTAATGCCCGTGCAACCGGCACAGAGTGTTTTTGCGGCTCACCTGATTTATAAAATTCTGTAAGAAGTAATGCACGTTCGTGTGATATAGTTGGAATTGCATCTAAAGATTCTTGTCTTAATCTTTTTATTCTTTCGTTCATTTTAACCTCCGGTTTTTACCGGAATTCCAGTAAGTTCAAATTTGTATATGAGTTCATCTAAATGTTCCTTTGAAGGCGGTACTAAATTAACAACTTTGTTTTCTTTTTTCATCCTTTCATATTTGGATTTTGCAGAGTTATGAAAGGGAAGCAGATTAATTTCTCGAATGTTTTTTAACGATGAAATGAAATTTATAGTTTGTAAAATATTTTCCTCTGTATCTGTAATAGACGGGATAATCGGAATACGCAAAATTATTTTATTTCCGGCAGAACTTAACCGTAAAAGATTTTCATGAATCAATTTGTTTGATACACCGCAGTATTCAAAATGAACTTTATCATCCATCAGCTTAAGATCGAAAAGGAAAAGATCGGTGATGTCATAAATTTTTTCAATATCTGTGAAAGGTGCATAACCGGTTGTATCAACAGCGGTTTTGATTTCGTGACTTTTACATTCTGTAAGTAATGAATAGAGAAAATCAATTTGCAGCATTGGTTCACCGCCGGAAAATGTTGCACCGCCATTAGATTCTTCATAAAACGGAAGGTCTTTAACAATCTCATTCATTACTTCTTCCGTTGAAACTTTGTATCCGATTGTTTTGCGGTTGCTGCTTTCATTGGTTGGATGCCATCTGAAAATACAGTCATCAACAGCTTCGGGTTCGTTTAGCTGAGATTCCGGATTATGGCACCACCAGCAATTTAAAGGACATCCTTTAAAAAATATTGTTGTGCGAATTCCGGGACCATCATTTACAGAATATTTTTTTATATCGAATATGTAACCGCTATTTCGCAAGATAAATCTGCAAATCTCAATTATTTGTGCGTTAATATAATTGAAAGAGTAGTAAAGATAAACCTTACATTTTAAAGAAATAGAATACGGATTTCACAGATAACACGGATTATTACAAACTATTTAGTACAAACGTCTGTCCAATCTCTTCAAGACCAATTTTAATATTAAAATCCGGAGCGGCTTTTTTCATTCTATCAATCGGTTCGTTAAACGGTTCTACGCCTTGCTTAAAAGTTTTTGTGTGCATTGGAATAAAATATTTTGCCCCAATTTCGTCTGACATTTGTAATGCTTGTTCCGGAGTGCAGTGATTTCTTAGCCATGGATTATATGCGCCAATAGGCATGAGTGCTATATCAACATTTTCGTTTTTTAACCGATGAAATTTATCGTGTAGGGAGGTATCGCCGCCGAATAATATTTTCTTTCCTTTGTATTCTATTAAGTAAGCGTTGTAACTTCTTCCATCTTTCATATAACCGCGAGAGCGGTCTTTCTCCCAAGGAAAACGCCAGCCGAAATGCTTTACTTCGTTTGCAAGGAATCGAATATCATTTAATACTAATTCATCATTCCAATCCATTACATGCAGTGATTTCCATGGCAAATCTGAAATTACATCCTTCGTTAAATAAGCAGTTATTACATCAATTTGGTTTGGGTAATTTTCGGCAAAAGTTTTTAAAGTTGGATAATCCATATGATCCATATGGGCATGGGAAAGCAAAATAATATCAGGTTTTGGAATTTCATGAATTTCAAGAGCAGGCGGGGTCAATCGTGAAGGGCCAATAGAGCCGCCAAAAAAATAGACTCCTATTCTCTCGAACAATACAGGATCGGTTAAAATCCATTTACCAAAAAAGTTAATTAATATGGTTGATTGTCCAATCCACGAAAGAGTAATTTCATTATTGTTCCATTTTATCGGCTCAGGTTTGTAATTTAATTTTATCCGAGGAGTTGCCCTGGAATCTGAATTAATAAATAAAGGAGTAAGTATAACACCGGTAAGGGCGTAAAAACTTTTCTTTATAAAATTTCTGCGTTTCATATTATAATAAACAATTTTGTGTGAATAATAATTCCCTTGCAGTCAGAAGTTTGCTGCCGGCAGCGGAATCAATGGATAACAATCTTATTGGAGAGTTCGTTTGTATCGTCCTTTTTTATAGGGAAATTTTTGATTAGAATTTTACCTACTTGTTCAATTCCCCAAATCAATCCTTCTGAAAATTTTCCGTTAATAAAAAAATTTTGTATTTCATCCCGCAGTTTATTCCACGTTTCTTCACCGACTTTTTCATGAATACCACGATCAGCAAGAATATAAAACTGCCTTTCGGTCAAAAGTAAGAATAGAAGAATTCCGGTTTTATCACGAGTGTTATGCATGTTTAGTTTATAAAATTCCTTTTCAGCAAGAATGCGAATATCTTTTTTCTTTTCAAAGAAGGATTTTTTTTCTTTAACAGAAATTCGAATTTCTCCAGAAGTGTTTTTCTCCATTGCCTTAATCTTATTTGAGATTCGAAGAAAATCATCGTCATTAAAGAAGTGATAAATCAATCGGTTCATTTTATTCACATTTTTAAAAAGAAAAAACAATTTAATTAAGACAAATAATCATCTGGTCTATATACGATACGTTTAAATTATTGAATTTATGCAGCTCTGTGTTTGCCAACTTTCTTACCAAGAATCATTGATTCAATACTTAAGTGATAATCTAAGTCTTGCCATTCAATTCCCGTATTATGACAAATAAAAGAATATTTTTTAAGCTGTATTAAACTAGCTTTCTTGAGTTCCGGATACCAATTAAGCGGCGTTGAAATAATTCTTCCATCACTTAGTTCTACAATTAAATAAGAATCATCAAAACTGACTTTTTTACCTTTTAAAGTACTCATCCCACTTCCTCAAAAAATATTTTTTATTCTCTTTTGTAATTTCTATAACTTTTCTTAAATCCGATGCCTTAAAATAATTCTCAACTACACTCAAATTATCTAATTCAATTTTAGCGTAGTCATCTCCCTTTGTTACATGAATATGTTTTGGAAGATGTTCATTTGCATAGAAAAAAAATTTAAAACCATCTTGAATCAATAAAGTCGGCATAATCTTATTCTAACTTTCAAAAGGAAAAGTAAAAGAACGTAATAAGAATGTCAACTATTCGTAATGACTTAAAATAAGTTTTATATTTGTTTTGCAATTCTAACAATTTATGGTGATTGAAAATGTACAAAGTGGTTTTAGTGCGGCATGGTGAAAGCGAATGGAACAAACTAAATTTATTTACCGGGTGGACGGATGTAGATCTTTCAGAAAAAGGATTTCAAGAAGCTAAAGAAGGCGCAAAAGTTTTAAAGAAAGAAGGATACACTTTTGATATTGCATTCACTTCAGTATTGAAAAGAGCTTTAAGAACTCTTGGAATCATTTTAGATGAACTTGACCTTTTATGGATACCTATCGAGAAATCATGGCGGTTGAATGAAAGAATGTATGGTGCACTGCAGGGATTGAACAAAGCTGAAACGGCAGAAAAATACGGCAATGAAAAAGTGAAACTATGGAGAAGAAGTTATGATGTTCCACCTCCGGCACTTGATGAAAATGATGAACGTTATCCCGGCAAAGACCGTCGGTATTCGGATATGGATAAAAAAGATGTTCCTTTAACAGAAAGTTTGGAACTAACCGTAAAAAGATTCCTTCCTTACTGGCATGAAACAATTGCCCCAACAATTAAAAGCGGTAAACGTGTTATTATTGCCGCACATGGCAACAGTCTGCGCGCACTTGTAAAATATCTTGATAATATTTCCAACGAAGAAATAGTTGAATTGAATATTCCAACCGGAGTTCCGCTTGTATACGAACTCGATAAAGATTTGAAACCGATTAAACATTATTATCTTGGTGATCAAGAATCAATTAATGCGGCAATTAATGCTGTTGCAAAACAAACCGAGAAAAAGTAATATTGCATCAACAAAAGGAGAAAGTTTATAGTTTTTTCTACTATAACAATTTCAGAAGGAAAACAATCATGAATCGATTAATTGTTGTAGTATTCTTTCTCCTTATTTCGCTTACCTCAATTTATTCCCAGACAGTAATTGGAAAATATGCAGGCGAATTTTTAGCTATTGGTGTGGGCGGACGTGCACTTGCCATGGGAAGTTCTCAAACTGCGATTGCTAATGATGTAACCGCCGGATATTGGAACCCTGCCGGTTTAGCAGGAATTAATTATCCTCAAATCGCATTAATGCACGAAGAACATTTTGGGAATCTTGTTAATTATAATTATGCGGGCTTTGCGATACCATATGACAAAGATATGAGCATTGGTGTAAGTATTATGCGTTCAAGTGTTGAAGGTATTCCGGATACAAGAAATGCATTATACGATGCAAACGGAGATGGAATTTTGGATATTCGAACCGACAGACTTGATGTATCGAAAATTTCGGAATTCAGTAATGCAGACTGGGCTGTTTATTTTACATTTGCAAAACGGAGCTCAGACAATTTTTATTGGGGTGCAAATGTAAAACTCATTTCACGAAATCTTGCAGAATATAACGCACTTGGAATTGGGTTTGATATTGGTGCTATTTACATGCCGCAAGAAAATTTATTTTTAGGTGTAAATATTCAAGATGTTACAACAACGCTTGTCGCCTGGAGTACCGGTAGAAACGAATTGATAACTCCAACAGTTAAAATAGGTGCAGCATATGGATTTCAGTTTTTGGGAGGAAAACTTTTACCTGCAATGGATTTAGACATTCGTTTTGAAAATAGAAAAACAGCTTCCACTTTTGCTGTTGGTCCGGTTAGCTTCGATACTCATTTCGGTTTTGAATACAATTACAAAAATGTTTTTGCAGTTCGTGCCGGATATAATGATGTTAAAGAATTTACAATTGGTGCGGGAATATTCTTACCAAAACTTCAAATTGATTATTCATTTGCGAGATTTAGTCAATCCGAAACAGAAAGATTACCTGATACACATAGAATTTCTTTAATGCTTACATTGGAGCAGCCAAAATATTTACGTGACGAGACTCGATAAATCGAGTCGCTACCGCAATTCAACCATTTCAATTCTTTTTGTATTTTTCATCAGCAATTTTCAAAAAAAAAATAGGAGATATATAAATGTTAAAAATTGGACAGCCTGTTCCGGATTTTCAATTTGATGCTTACCATAACAACGAATTTAAAAAAATGAAACTTTCTGATTACAAAGGCAAGTGGATTGTACTTTTATTTTACCCGGCTGATTTTACTTTTGTCTGCCCGACAGAACTTGAAGAAGCTGCAAACTATTACGAAGAGTTTAATAAAGCCGGATCCGAAATTATTAGTGTAAGTACAGACACAAAATACACTCATCTTGCATGGCATCAAACATCAAAAGCTATTGGAAAAATAAAATATCCTATGGCGGCAGACCCGACCGGAACAATGTGTAAAGCATTTGGGACTTATATTGAAGAAGATGGACTTTCACTGCGGGGAACTTTCATAATCGATCCGGATGGAGTTTTGAAAACAATCGATATACACGATAACAGCATTGGCAGAAGCTCAAAAGAAATTTTAAGAAGAGTAAATGCCGCAGCATATGTACGTAAATATCCGGAACAAGTGTGTCCCGCAAGCTGGGAACCCGGAGCCGATACACTTATACCGGGAGAAAATTTAGTTGGTAAAATTTAATCTCTAAGAGAACACAGATAATATTTATGAGCAGAACTAAGCCGGTAAATAAAAATCTCATTCAATCAAAAATTATATTATCTGTGTTCATTTTCTTTATTCTGTTCCTGTTAACTGCAGCTGGTTGTTCATCATCACCTTCTTCACAATATGATTCTAATTATTTACTCACTGCAGAAATAGCCCGGTCAAAAGCCACTGTGCTGAATGTAAAAATTCCTCAAGGCTGGTTTACTGCCGAGGATAATGAATGTAACTGTATCGATCTCTGGCTTATAAAAGATGATTATTCCGCCACATTAAACTTTGTTGTGTTGAATGTTGATTCTTTAACAATAAAAACCATTAAGAATGATGAACTGAACGCAATTACCGAAATAAGCAAGGTATTTAAGAAAATTAAATATGGAAAAAATTTCAAAGGATTTACTAACGAAGAAACATTTGTACTAAATACAAAAATATTTACCGCTTATGAATATCATGATGAATCAAACAGAAATATCAGAGTGGTTGTTTTTAAAGCTAATGATAAATTCTTTGAGTTATCAGCTATTCCAGTTAAAACCGAAAATCTATCCGGGTTATATAAAATTCAAAATTCCGTGCTGTCTTCAATAAAATAAAATTTTAAAGCAACATTTTGACAGTTACCGCATCTATATATAAAAAACAAAACCGGTTTTGGGCGATTCCGCAAAAAATATAATTGAGTTTACGCTGATTTATAATCAGCAGAAACGTAAACTTTATAACTATGCACTAAAAATGCTAAGCGATAGATTATTATGCGAGGATATTATTCAAAATGTATTTGTTAAATTTTTTGAGAACATGTACAGGATACACAATAAGGAACGAACTGAAGTGTGGCTTTATAGAACTTTACGCAACGAGATTTATACTATTTATAGAAACAAGCATGTACATGTTGATCAGTATGGAGTTGCCGATACCGATGATCTGGAAATTGAATCTACACTGAAACTTGATGAAGAAATAGAATTAAAAGAAATGAACCAGATGATGATGAATGAGCTGGATAAAATTTCTATTGAACAGCGCGAGGTTTTTTTGTTAAAAGAGTACAGCGGATTTTCATATAAAGAAATTGCCGGAATAATGAACATAGACGAAGAGCTTGTAAAAAGCAGACTGTATAAAACCCGGCAGAAATTAATTAATAGACTTTCTAAAGTTGTAAATTATTAATGGGCGGTGAAATGAAATCTAATAAAAATATATTAAAGATATACACAACGATATTTTTAATCGCATTTCAGTTCTGTTATGCACAAGTTAATCCAAGCACATACAGCGATAGTCTGTTAACACTTAACAAGAAATTTTACAATGAAGGCAAATTTAAGGAAGCAGTAGAACTTTATAATAAAATTAATTTCGAAAAACTATCTGCCGAAGAATTATTTTACCTAGGCTTATCCTACACAAATTTAAGAGCAGTATTAAAAGCGGGTCAATATTTTAAGAAAGCATCCGATCTTTTACCCGGAAACATAGGTTATAAATTACAACTGGCAAGAAATAATTCTTTGCTTGGCAAAGCAAACGATGCAATTTCAAATTATAATGATATTATTCAAATCGATTCCAATTACGTAGCGGCTGTATATGAGCTTGGCTTAATTTATTTTGAGAAAAGAGAATTTGATTGGGCTATTCAATTCTTCAATAAGCTTATAAAAATTAATCCAAATGATTTTCTAAGTCGTTATTATTTAGGTTATTCAATGCTGCTTTCACCTAATCCAAATCTTGCTGAAACTGCAGCAAAACATTTAGAGCATTCCGTTTCAGCAAATCCGGAATATATTCCCGCAATAAGTTTACTTGCATCAAATAAATTTAGTTTGCAAAAATATTATGATGCCAACGCTCTTTATAGTATTGCTAGAAAACTTCGTCCTGAAAATGCAAACTTTTATTTTCAATCCGGTTTATGTTATGAACGGTTGAAACAATATCGCGATGCAGTTAATCTTTATGTAAAAGCCGTTACTTTAGATACAACCGATGCAAACTATTTTGATCACCTCGGTTATTCTTATTTCAATTTGACAATGTATGACTCCGCAATTGCAGCTTATAAAAGTGCTTCCTTATTGGAAGATAACCCAACTTACTTTGTTAATCTTGGATTTGCTTATGCAAAGCTGGATTCTACGAATAAGTCAATTCAAAATTTTGAAAAAGCGTTAAAATTAATGCCGTTTGATAAGATTGGTTATATATATAATCAAATTGCAGCAGTGCATTATTCAAAAAATAATTTTAAAGAATCAAAAAAGAATTATGAAAAATCATTTGTATATACTCCCCAAAATCCGGATGCACTATTCTATATAGCAATGATTAATGATAAACAGAAAGATTTTAAAACTGCATCTGCCGCATATAAAAAATTTATTGAAATGTTTTCCAGCGATTCAACTCAAACCGAAAGAATAAACTATTCACAAAAAATGATTAAAGAATTAATTAGAAAGAGAGTGCTGTATGGAAACAAAAGAAATTAAATTTATGGTAGATAGTTATTTTGACGGTGAATTAGAAAAGGGAAATGAACCGGTTTTATTTTCGTTGCTTTCATCGGATACGGAAGCACGAGAGTATTTTAAAAAACTGAACTTGCTTAAAACCAGCAATATAAATTCTGTTGAAGAATTTCCGCAGCAGCTTGATGAAAGAATTCTCCGTTCAATCGAATCATCAAATCAGAAATTTGTTCAAACAAATATTTATAAAAACATTTTTAAAGCAGTAGCTTATTCGGCAACAATAATTCTTCTGATTCTAACAATTTTCTTTTATTCAAAATCCGAAGAATACAAAGTTCAGTATTTTGATTTAACGCGCGAAGTCAAAAAACAGAACGACAAGCTCGAACTTATAATGAATGCTCTTTCTCCTGTTGAAGTTACGGGCAATTATTTACAAACAAAACAAATAATAGTTAGACCAAACAGTTGAGGTTTAAATGAAAACTAAATTTTTAATTGTAATAATAATTTTATCTTTTGTTGGATTAACAGCCCAGCAAAAAGACGGCGCGAAATTACAGAAAGCAGACGAATCCGGATTTATAGAAGTTGATAAAGCACCGGTTTTGAAAGCACAGAAAAAACCTGCATATCCCGAACTTGCTAAACTTTCCGGGATTCAAGGAACTGTTTATCTAAAACTTCTTATAGATGAAAATGGAAATGTTGAAAAAGCAAAAGTTGAGCAAGGTGTTAAGGATATGCTTGATAATGCTGCACTTGAAGCAGCAAAGGAATCAAAATTTTCTCCTGCATTACTTAATAACAAGCCTGTTAAAGTTTGGGTTATTTTACCTATTGCTTTTAAGCTTGATTCTGTTGAAAAAAAATATCCAGAGATGAAAGAATATGCTATAAAGGATAAAGAATTAGAACAAAGCGCTGGTATGAAAGCTGATAAGTTGCCTGAAATAATTGAAACTGCAAGACCTGACTACCCAGAATTAGCCAAAAGAGCTGGTATAGAAGGAAAAGTCTTTGTTAAGATTCTTGTTGATATTAATGGAATTCCTAAAAAAGCGGATGTATTAAAAAGTGAGAATGAGATTCTTAATCAACCAGCTATTGATGCTGCAATGAAATCAAAATTTACAGCTGCCCTTAAAGAAGGAAAGCCAATTGAGTTTTGGATTGTCTTGCCATTTAAGTTTGCTTTGGGAGATAAAGAAAAGAAATAAGGCAAGTAAACCATCAAGGTTTTTGGAACCTTGATGGTTTCTATTACAAACTAATTATATCGTTATAAATTATAAACGCCATCAATAAAAGCAGAAGAACAAATCCCGCATTTTGAATTGCCATTTTAATTTTTATCGGAAGTTCTCTTCTAAATATTCCTTCAAGAAGAATTATTACAAAGTGTCCTCCGTCTAAAACTGGGAACGGAAGAATATTTATAATTGCCAAACTTAAACTTAACAATGCAAGAAAAAGTAAAAATGATAGCGGTCCGGTATCTGCAGATTTAACTGCAAACTGTGCAATCTTTACCGGTCCTCCAAAAG
>Ga0233420_10001082_pt1 | contig 10731 bp, 7 predicted proteins | sample Watercolumn_Mata_4_FD_183009 | JGI IMG/M metagenome (GOLD analysis project Ga0233420, IMG submission 183009) | Freshwater microbial communities from Lake Matano, South Sulawesi, Indonesia - Watercolumn_Matano_2014_102_MG | ecosystem: Environmental > Aquatic > Freshwater > Lake | place...
GTCATATGCAACAAACCTAAAATAATGCATTCTGCTTATACCGGTGACAAATGGGGTAAATGTCCTGAAAAAAGGCATAAATCGTGCAATAATGATTGTTTTTCCTCCATGTTTATTAAAGAATATCTGAGCTTGCCTAATGTGTTCTTCGTCAATTGGAATCTTGGGGTGCGCAACAATTTTTTTTCCAAAAAAAAAGCCGATCCAGTAATTTGTATTATCTCCGATTATAGCTGCAAAACAGAGCGTAATTAGTAATACAAATATGTTCAACGAACCGAGTGCTGCGAATGCACCCGCCGCAAATAGCAATGAATCGCCGGGTAAAAAAGGCGTAAAAACGACCCCTGTTTCCATATAGATAATTCCAAAAAGAATTGCATAGGTAATGACTCCATAATTTGAAATGATTTGTCCAAGGTGAACATCTATATGAAGTATAAAATCTACAAGAAAGCCGAATATTTCCATCTCACTATTATGACAGACACACAGTCTATTTACAAGGAATAGAAAAAAGGATTACGTATTGATAAAATTATAGATTACAAAATTTCTATTATGTTCCAACTCATTTCACAATTCATGCCAACAGGCGACCAACCTCAGGCGATAGACAAACTCGTAAAAGGCATAAGAACTGGTGTAAAAAATCAGGTACTTCTTGGCGTTACTGGTTCGGGTAAAACATTCACTATGGCAAATGTGATAAAGGAGCTTGACATGCCAGCCCTCATAATTTCTCACAATAAGACTTTGGCCGGACAGCTCTATCAGGAGATGAGGGATTTTTTTCCAGCAAACGGCGTTTCATACTTTGTTTCCTACTATGATTTTTACCAACCTGAGGCGTATATACCTACGACAGATACTTATATCGAGAAAGAAGCCGAGATCAATGACCTGATCGATAAACTTCGTCTTCAGGCGACAACCAATATCATGACAAGACCTGATGCGATAGTTGTTGCTTCGGTTTCCTGTATTTATAATCTCGGATCACCTATAGAGTACGGTAAATTTATTCTGGAACTGAAAAAAGGGATAGTGACTGATTTAGATTCAATTTCAAGGCGCTTGGTCGAGCTACTGTATGAAAGAAGTGAATTTGAATTCAAGAGAGGCACCTTCAGACTTCGTGGAAATTACATTGATATTTACCCTGCGTATGAAGATTATGCTTACAGAATCTATCTAAAGAATCAGATTGTTGAAGATATTGTAAAGTTCGAGCCATTAACCGGCAGGGAAATGAGAAAATCGAAATTAGAAATTAAAAATTTAATAATATATCCTGCAAAACACTATCTTATGGATCCGGATATATTTAAATCCACAGAACAACAGATAAGGCATGATCTAAAAAAAGAATACACCGAATTAAAAGCAAAAAAAAAGAATACGGAGGCTGAGCGTCTTTTAAGAAGAGTTAACTACGATTTGGAAATGATAAAGGAAGTTGGTTACGTAAATGGAATTGAAAACTATTCGCGATATTTTGACGGCAGGCATCCTGGTGATCCTCCCCATAGTCTTCTAGACTACTTTAGAGAGGCTTATAAAGACAAATTTCTTGTATTTATTGACGAATCCCATATGACAGTTCCCCAACTTCGTGGTATGTTTAATGGTGATTATTCGCGAAAAAAAATATTAATCGAATACGGATTTCGGCTAAAAGCAGCCTTCGACAATCGACCACTTAAGTTCGATGAATTTTATACTATTCCTTCTCATTTCATTTATTTTTCAGCTACGCCTGATGAGTGGGAACTCCAAAAATCGAAAGATAATGTAGTAGAACAACTTATTAGACCGACTGGCATTATTGATCCTCAGATTGAGATCAGGCCAGCTAAATCGGAAATTCAGGACCTTATCCTTGAGGTAGAAAAAAGAGTGCAAAATAATGAAAAAATTTTGGTAACCACCTTGACAAAGAAAAACGCAGAAGATCTTGCAGATTACTTGAAGGAAAGAAAAGTACGAGCGAGCTATTTGCATTCGGATATTAAAACGCTCGAACGTTCAAACGTTCTTGATGAATTGAGAAAAAACGAGTTTGATGTACTCATAGGTGTGAATCTGCTTCGTGAAGGATTGGATCTCCCAGAGGTTTCACTTGTTGCGATTCTTGATGCCGATAAAGAAGGATTTTTGAGATCAAAAACCTCCCTTATTCAGACAATGGGTAGGGCAGCTCGGAATATTGCGGGTGTGATCATAATGTATGCAGATGAGATAACCGGGTCGATGAATAAGGCAATTGCTGAAATTGATCGAAGAAGGAATTATCAACTGGAGTACAATAAAAAGCATGGCATTTCTCCAAAGAATATTTATAAGCCCATACGAGAAAAGATTGTTTTTGGTGATACACCTGACAAAATAATTCTTCAAAAGCACTCAAGTACCTTGCACGTTGTAAAGTATCTTAATTCTATAAGAGAGGAAGGTTTGACGCCCTATGATAAGAAACGTGCGATTAAGCGACTCGAAAACGAAATGAAAAAACAGGCCGAGGACCTTAATTTTGAACTTGCGATACAAATACGGGATAAAGTTAAGGAATTAAAAAACAACTAATATGAATGATTTTATCAAGATTCGAGGAGCTCGACAACATAATCTGAAAAATATCAATGTCGAGATTCCTAAGAATAAGTTTGTCGTAATTACGGGGATTTCTGGATCAGGTAAATCCTCGCTTGCGTTTGATACGATCTATGCAGAGGGTCAAAGGCGTTATGTAGAATCCCTTTCTGCATATGCGAGGCAGTTTTTGGGAGTTATGGATAAGCCAGAAGTTGATTCGATAGAAGGTCTATCTCCTTCGATTTCCATAGATCAAAAGGCGGCGACCCATAATCCCAGATCAACGGTAGGAACAATTACGGAAATATATGACTATTTTAGACTCCTTTTTGCACGTGTAGGTCATCCGCATTGCCCGAAATGCGGCAAGGAAATATCCAAGATGTCTACAGATGAGATTGTCGATAGAATCGAAAATGAAATTATAAAAGATGTTGAGAGCGATAAGATTAAACCACACAAAATTGTAATATATTCGCCGATAGTCAGAAATAAAAAAGGGGAGTTTAAGGATTTATTTGACAATCTTCGAAGCAAAGGATTTTCGACTCTTAGAGTTGATAAGAAATCTATGAGCTTGAATGACGATATCGAACTGATTAAAACAAATAAGCACACAATTGATGTTTTGATAGACCAGGCATTGGTTTCCTACAGAGATTTAAAAAACGACATATACCGGTCAAACCTCAAGACGCAGTTAGCGACTTCAGTTGAACAAGCGACAAATTTATCGGACGGACTCGTTACTGTTTTATTAACATCAAATCAGGAAATGTTATTTTCTCAAAAATTCTCGTGCCCGAGCGATAATCTCTCGCTAAGCGAGATTGAACCTCGAATGTTCTCCTTTAATTCACCCATAGGAGCGTGCGTACAATGCAAAGGAATAGGATCGATTTATGCTGTTGATCCGGAACTGGTGGTAAACAAAAATTTAAGCATCAATGAAGGAGCTATATTGCCCTTTAATAAATTTTTTTTTCACGAAACGTGGTATGTGCGTCTGTTGAAGCAGGTTGCTGAGGAAGAAAATGTTGATTTAAATGTGCCAGTTTCTCAACTGTCGAAAAGCCAAGTAGACATTATTCTAAACGGTACTGATAAGGTATATAGAGTTGAAGGGACTAATCGGTATGGAAAGCAGACTACTATTTACGAGAAGTTTGACGGTATTGTTGGAGAATTGGAGCGGAGATATTTTGATAACCAGTCCGATGTCAGCGGCCTCGAAATCCAGAAATATATGAGGGAAGAAAAATGCCCTTCCTGTCATGGAAGGAAATTAAAACCTGAAATTTTATCAATAACCATCAATAAAAAAAATATATCAGATACAACGGAGATGTCGGTTGCGGAACTTCTGGATTACCTCAAAAATATTCTTCCCATGACTTTTACTCAATATGAAATGATAGTAGCGAGATCTATTGTAAAGGAAGTTATTACTCGGCTTACCTTTCTGGATAACGTAGGTTTATCGTATCTTACTATTGCCAGAACAGCAAAAACCCTTTCCGGAGGTGAGCTGCAAAGAATCCGTTTGGCTTCTCAAATAGGCACAGGATTAAGCGGTGTTTTATATGTGTTGGATGAACCTTCCATTGGTTTACACCCTAAGGATGTTTCTTCCTTGATACGTACGCTTCACAACCTTCGGGATCTGGGAAATACGCTTATTGTTGTTGAGCACGACAGGGAAACAATTGAGTCCTCGGATTATCTTATTGAACTAGGCCCTAGGGCAGGAAAAAATGGCGGCAGATTAACATTTGAAGGTACATTAATACAGGTGAAATCGTCAAGGTCTCTTACTGGACAATTTTTATCTGGGAAAAGATCTATTAAAGTTTCTGAAAAAGAAATTTCAGAAAAGCAGGGAAGTATTTTTCTTAGAAAAGCTTCTCAGTTCAATCTAAAACATATTGATGTAAAGTTTCCGCTCGGAAATTTAATTGCTGTAACTGGAGTTTCAGGAAGCGGAAAATCGACATTGGTCGTCGAAACGTTATATTCCGCACTAAGGTACTATCTCGACGGTTATTATAAGGATGCAATTGGCGAGTTTGAAAGAATAGAAGGGTATCAAAATTTGGATAGAGCTAGCTTGGTTGATCAGTCGCCGATTGGAAGAACGCCAAGATCTAATCCTGCAACATACATTGGTTTTTTTGATGATATACGTGCGCTGTTTGCAGAAACCATAGATGCAAAAACAAAGGGATTTCAAAAGGGTAGATTTTCTTTTAACGTGAAGGGAGGACGCTGCGAAAAATGTGAGGGCGCAGGAATGATAAAAATAGAGATGCAGTTTCTTGCCGACGTTTATGTCACATGTGACGTTTGTGAGGGAAAAAGATATAACAGGGAAACACTAGAGGTTAAATATAAAGGAAAGAATATTTATGAGATATTGAGAATGACGGTTGATGAAGCCTGTGATTTCTTTTCGAGCCATCCTAAGATTTTCCAAAAACTGGCATTTCTTCGCAATACAGGTTTGGGATATATTGAGTTAGGACAGGCTGCGCCCACTTTTTCGGGTGGTGAAGCACAAAGAATCAAGTTAGCAAACGAATTATCAAAGCGTGAAACAGGAAGAACATTATATATATTGGATGAACCTACGACAGGTTTACATTTTTATGATATAGAAAAGTTGTTACACACGCTTCATGAACTCGTCGGTAGAGGAAACACTGTTATTGTTATAGAACATAACTTGGATGTTATAAAAAACTGTCAGTATGTTATCGATCTTGGTCCTGAAGGCGGTGATAAAGGTGGGGAGGTTGTATATCAGGGTGATATAAAAAACATGCTCAGAAGTAAGAAATCATATACAGCAGAGTATTTGAGGAAAGTTATGTAGAATTGAGATATGCTTAAAAAACTTCTTTTTTTTGCTATTTTTGTGTCATGCTTCATGTTTTATACTTCACCTGTTATTGCGCTTGACTATAAGAGTGATTACCAGGTCGAATATTTTTTATCAGAAGATAATAAGGGAATAAACACTAAATCTCAGTTTACCATTCAAATTACTAATCTGCGATCTGATATATATGTAAATAAATTTTCATTAAGTTTTCCAAAAACCTTTGTCATAACAGAGTTAAAGGCTTTTGATGATAAGAGAGAAATAGCTCCAAATATTACTGTTGATGATTCCAAAACTAAAATTGATCTTGAATTTTCAGATCCGCAAACTGGAAAAAATAGCGTCAACACTTTTAATCTACAATTTACTCAGAGAAATTTATTCCAGGTAAACGGCAACGTGTGGGAAGTAATTCTCCCGACAATTGAAAATAGGGAAGAAGGAAATTATAAAATCATTGTTCACCTCCCAAAGAATTCTGAAAAAAAAATATCTATAGCTAAACCTAAGCCGACATTGGTAAGCGGTAACGAAATAATTTGGGATAATCCTCAAACAAAAACAGTATATGCTGTTTTCGGCGATTTTCAACTCTATGATCTTAAATTAGCATATCATCTTGCGAACACGAACATCTATCCTGTATATACTGATGTTGCATTTCCTCCAGACACCCTGTACCAAAAGGTATTTGTTGTGTCGATTAAACCCAGGCCTTCGCTCGTATTTACTGATGAAGACGGTAATTTTTTGGGAAGATATTTTCTTAAGCCAAAGGAAAACATCAATGTTTTCTATTCAGGAGTTGCAGAATTAACGGTAAAACCTCGGGAAGAAGTTATACCAGTAGTAAGAAGTTTAATTGCCAAGCAGTCAAAATATTTGTTAACCGAAGAGAAATATTGGAAACTCGACAAGGTTTCCAAATCACTTGATTCGCCCTATTCAGTTTACCGCAGTACGGTAAGTACCTTAAAATATAATTACGACAAGATTACGAAGAAAAACGAGCGTTTGGGCGCGCTTGGAGCTTTAAAGTCACCAAACAATGCTGTTTGCGTTGAGTTTTCTGATCTTTTTATTGCACAGGCACGTGAAAAGGGAATTTATTCAAGAGAAATCGAAGGTTATGGATTTTCGCAAGATCCTCAGCTTAGGCCGTTGTCTCTCGTATCAGATATTCTGCATTCCTGGCCTGAATTCTACGATAAAAAATCTGAACTGTGGATTAATGTTGATCCTACATGGGAAAATACTTCAGGAATTGACTATTTTAATTCATTTGATCTTAACCATGTAGCGTTTGCCATACACGGAAAAAGATCCGATTACCCGCTTCCTGCCGGAATGTATAAGACTGAGGATTCGCGTGACGTAACTATAATTGCCACTACAAAGAGACCAATGGAATCAAAGACTATTGAGGTTTCCAAGCCTGATTTTCCCAATACTATTTCAGATCAGAAGGAATTGAAGGCAAAAATCACTTTAATAAATAATGGCAATGTATATTTATGGAATACTCCAGTACAACTAAAGTCTGATATATTGAATTTAGTCCCATCGAAAACAAGTCTTCCCCTATTAGCGCCATTTGAAAAAAAGGAAATCAATTTTATATATGCGAGTAAATTCAAAAATAAACAAATAAAAGGATCGATACAAGTTTTTGCTTCAGGCAACGAAATGTTTTCAAAATCGGTTCTTGTTATACCCTATGCATACGAGCTTTCTCTTAAAATTGCCTCTATTGTTGTTACGATTTTCTTTATAATGCTTCTTGTAAAAATCTATATTTCAAAAAAACATTAATTATTATGCTGGGTCTAGAAAAATTACCTTCCACGTCAGGAATCTATATTTTTAAAAAAAACAAAAGCTACTTATATGTTGGTAAATCTGTAAATATTAAGGCAAGAGTTAAATCTCACTTTGAAAATGCAAAAATCGATATTAAGGAATCACTAATAGTAAAAAATTCAGATTCAATTGATTATGTAATAACTGACTCTGAAATTAAAGCTCTTCTTCTTGAGGCTGAACTCATTCAAAAATATCATCCCAAATATAATGTAATCTGGAGAGATAACAAAAGCTATCTGTACGTAAAGATTACGGTAAAAGAGGAGTACCCAAAAATACTTTTGGTGAGAAGGGAAAATGACGGGAAATCAAAATACTTCGGTCCATTTCCCTCGGTTCGCGCTGTAACGCTTCTTTTAAGAGAAATTCGGAGACTAATTCCTTTTTGCGGCCAAAAAAATATATCCTCAAAACCCTGTTTCTATTCGAAGATCGGGCTCTGCAAACCATGTCCGAACGAAATTAAGTCAAGATTGTGCAGTAAAGATGTATTGGTTGCCAGCAATATGAAGGCAGAATATCGCAGTAATATAGGAACTATAAAAAGGATTTTAAGCGGAAATGTTGATACTGTATTAAGGTCACTATACAAAGAGCTAAAGTTTTTTTCCTCACAACACAAGTATGAAGAGGCTATTGTTTTACGGAACAAAATACTGAGATTTGAAAAGCTCCTATACAGAATGCCAGTTCATGAAGATGTAGAAAACGAATACAATCAATCCGAGGCAGCGTTAAAATCATTATTATTTTTTTTAAAAAAATATTTTCCTACTCTTATAGAATTAGAAAGAATTGAGTGCTATGATATTAGTAATCTCTCACATCAAAACTCTACAGCCTCAATGGTCGTGCTTCAGGACGGTCTTATATTTAAACCCGGCTACAGAAAATTTAAAATCAAGAATAAGGTCTTGAGGTCTGATTTCTCTATGATTGAAGAAATATTAAGGAGAAGATTTAAACAATCTTGGAACAAACCCAACCTCATTGTTATCGATGGAGGGAAGCCTCAAGTAAGAACAACGCTAAAGGTCCTTTCAGAAATAGGAGAAACGATTCCAACAGTAGGCCTAGCAAAAAATCCCGATAGGCTTATAATTGGTATAGGTACTACTCTGCCCACAGTGCATTTTATAAGAAATAATGTTGGATTTAATCTTCTTCGTTTAGCGAGAGATGAATCGCATAGGTTTGCCCGTAAATATCATCTCTTTTTAAGAGATAGCAATTTTCTTGTATAATAGAATTATTATAACAACGAATGAAGTTAGTCTATGAAAAAAATTGTACGCATGCTTTTTTTTTCGGGTGTCGCTCTCTATCTAACCGCCCTATGGAATAGGGGATTCCTTTTACATCTTGAGATTTTTACCTTTTTAAAAGCCGCTTTATTGGTTGGATTAGTGTACTATTTAATTACACCTATCCTTAAGATATTGCTGTTACCACTCAATTTTGTAACCTTTGGCTTGGCATCTGTGGTGTTTTATGTTGGTCTTTTTTATTTCATTTTTAGTCGTTTCTCTATCGGGCAAATTCAAGAGTGGCAGTTTCAGGGACTAAATCTCTGGTGGATAGACGTACCGAAGATACAGTTAAATTATTGGTCAAATGTTATTGTATCTTCCTTTTCCGTTTCAACAATTATTAATTTACTTGAATTTTTTTTATGAAAAACATTATGTTAGTGACAAATATTATTTTGGCAATTTTTATTGTTATTTTAATTCTTGTGCAGGGAAAGGGTGCTGGATTGGGAAGCGCTTGGGGTGGTGGCGGTGAAATGTTTCAAACGAGAAGGGGAATAGAAAAAGTGACTCTTAGATTAACCGTAGCGCTAATAGTTTTATTCTTCATTATTTCTGTAGTTAACTTATTTGTGAAATAATGATCCTCAGTAGAAAAACAATTCGGTATTATTACTGGTTAATTAAAGAATTTTTCACGAAGCACGCTAAGTTAATCACGATAAGTTTTTTTATAAGCTTTCTTTTTATCATTGGGATTATCTCATTATCTCCATATATAGGTAGTATATTTTCCGCAAAAAAAAGAATAATAGGTCTCTCCGGAACCTATGACTTTAACTCTGTTCCCGATGAAGTTCTCAGTCAGATTTCGAATGGCCTCGTATATATTAACGACAGAGGAGAAATTATCCCGGCACTTGCTTCGACGTGGGAGGTAAGAAACAATGGAAAAGAATATAGATTTCATTTAAAAAACAATCTTATCTGGAACGACGGTAAGAAGTTCACTGCTTCTGATATTAACTATGATTTTAAGGACATAAAATCAAAAGCAATCGACGATAAGACGGTTGATTTTTTCCTAAATAAACCTTTACCAATTTTTCCAACCTATTTGAGAAAGCCGATTATTAAACAGCCGCTTGTCGGTATAGCTGGGCTTTATCACGTAAACCAAATTAAAGCAAAATTCGGTACTATCACAGAGATTTCGCTTGAACCGAATAAAAAAGATCTTCCTCCGTTAACATACAAACTATATAATAACGAAACTCAGTTACTTTCCGCATATAAAAAAGGGGAGATAACAGAGTTTAATATCACTAAAAAATCAATTGCTGACTCGTTTTCAACCTGGAGAAATACCATAATAGAAAAAAATATTGACTATTCTCAGTTAATGACACTTTTTTTTAATAATTCCAATCAATTCTTAAAAGAAAAAGATATAAAAAACGCTATCATATCTTCGCTTAATACTGTCAAATTCAGTAGTCTCGGTGAGATCGCAAATGGCCCGATACAGCCAGTATCTTGGGCCTATAACCCAAATCTGAAAAAGAATGTGTACGATCCCGACGTAGCCGAAAAGATTATTAAAAAAGATATTGGGTCTAGTCAATCAGCTCAATTCAATTTAGTAACATATTATGATTATTACGATAGTGCAGATGAAATTACAAATGAATTAAAACAGGTTGGGATCTCGGTGAATTTAATTATTGCTTCTCCCGATAAGCAAAACAATTTTGATTTTCTTCTGGCCTTATGGAAAGTGCCTCAAGATCCCGATCAGTATTATTTTTGGCATTCAACGCAGACTTTGGGTAATATTGGCAATTACAAAAATGTAAAAATTGATAAGCTCCTTGAGGATGGAAGAAATACTTTATCGATTGATGAAAGAAGAAGAATCTATTTTGAGTTTCAAAAAATAATTCAGGATGACCCGCCTGCGGCTTTTTTATATTATCCCAACGTTTACACAATAAAAAGAAAATGATTTTGCTCTTCTTTGATATAATTTAATTATTAGAGCCGGGGTGGTGGAATGGTATACACGCAGGACTTAAAATCCTGTGATCAAATAGATCGTAAGGGTTCGACTCCCTTTCCCGGCACCATATTCCGACCTGTCGG
>Ga0233420_10001083_pt1 | contig 10714 bp, 10 predicted proteins | sample Watercolumn_Mata_4_FD_183009 | JGI IMG/M metagenome (GOLD analysis project Ga0233420, IMG submission 183009) | Freshwater microbial communities from Lake Matano, South Sulawesi, Indonesia - Watercolumn_Matano_2014_102_MG | ecosystem: Environmental > Aquatic > Freshwater > Lake | place...
GTGTTTCTATACAATCATGGTAATTATGATCAAAAATATCCCCTGCTTTGGGTAAAACCACTTCCAAATTTTCTTCACTTAACACATCCTGAAACTGTTTTACGGCCATTTTTACCCCAGTATCTTCACTGTGTTGAGCCGCCAGTTCTAAAATGTCCAAACAGGGAACCAGTTTTGATATCAAATTGGCATTTGCCAACTTTACGACTTCTTTCTTTTCCATCTCAAATCTTTTCACTAGATTTTGATAGTCAGCCAAAGCTCGTTTCCAATCGTTGGTTAGTTGAGTAATTTCATCTTGCAAATTTTGAATTTTTGGATCGTTCATATTTACCAATTATTTGCAAATTCTCCCATTAACTGCGAGTAATGTCGAATAACAGGAATTATGTAGGGAAAATTCATTCGACATGATCCAATTACTCCCAAGGTTCCCACGTGACTTCTATTCATGGGGAAATGACTAAAGGCCATACCGACGGTGTCAAAAAATGGCCAATTTAGATCGGCCCCAAAAACAACATGAACACTGCTATCAAACTCCCGACCATCATAAAAAAGCCCCTTCAGTTTTGCTTTTTGGTCCAAAAGGGCCAGAACATGACGCATGACATCGATGTCAAAAAATTCGGCTTTGTCAAGCAGGTTGGCAGTACCAGCATAATAGGTGTCACCCTCATCAGTAGCAATCAAGGAGAGATTACCCGTATGTTCAGCCAGCACCAAAGCTGCTTCTCGCATCAAGCGATCCGAATCGCCTCTCACATCCCAAACGGACTCTTTAGCCCTAACTGTCTCGCCCACTGAAAGTTTTTTCTCTTGCATCAAATGTTCGACATAAAACTTCAAAGCCATTGAAGTGGGAACACGGCCGGCTGAGGTATGGGGTTGTTTTAGAAAACCACCATTGGTAAGTAGAGCCATTTCGTTTCTAATCGTCGCCGGAGAAACTCCCAAACTGTATTTTTTATCCAGGGCCTCACTACCAACAGCCCCTGCGGTGTCAATATATTCCTCAACAATCGCCTTGAGAATTTGTGTTTGTCTAGGGGTCAAATTCATCTTAGCAGAAGATTACCAAGAGTGCTAAGTATTGTCAAGCCCCAAGTATAGTAAAATAGGAAAAGTGAACAGGGATCAAATAAAATCTACTCTTAGTGTCCTGGTCATGGCTTTTGCCCTTCCCCTACTTTTGCGGGGGTTGAGTTATGCACAACGGATTTGGGTGGGAGCGGAAGGACGTTTGGCGGCTATCGCCATTGAAACCGATCATCCTATTGGTCCTCTCCCCAAACCTTGGCAAGCTCTGGCCCAGGGAGGAGAAGAACTAAACACTTTCTTAGATAATAAAAAGGAACAATTTGAGGGTATCAAACCAAAACTAATTCGAATCGATCATATCTACGATGCACTAGCCAATGTTTCTTCTGCTGACAATGTTGTCTCAGTTGATTGGAGTAAGTTGGATATACTGATAGAGAAAATCAGAATCGCAGGGGCGACTCCATATTTGTCATTATCCTATATGCCGTCAGCGATTGCCAAAGACCCCGGCGATATTACTAGCCTTCCCAAAGATTGGAATTTATGGCAACAATTGGTTCAAAAGACTATCGATCGCTATAGCCGAGAAAAAGCAATCCCCAATATATACTATGAAGTATGGAACGAACCAGACTTATTTGGCAAATGGGAGATTGGATCAGGAAAAAACTATCTTGATTTATATCTTGCCTCTGTTCGGGGTGCAAATAACGTTTTTGCCGCCCAGCCATTTTTTATTGGCGGACCAGCAACTACCGGCCTTTACAAAAACTGGGTCGATGATTTTTTTAAATTTGCCTTAGAGAATCGTATCAGAGTGGATTTTTATTCCTGGCACAGATACGACAAACAAGTGGAAAAGTACATCGAAGATGTTGACAATGTTCAAGCCTGGATCGATAGTCACCCTTATTTTGCTTCAGTAAAAAAGATTATTTCAGAAATGGGTCTCGATTCAGAAGCCGGTGGACAAAACAATACTAATGCCGGTGCTGCTCATTTGGTTTCTGTTTCCCGAGAACTTCTCAAAAAGATAGATTACGGGTTCTCTTTCTCGGTCACCGGAAAATGGGGAATCATGGGTAAACCCAGGCAAGAAGCCTTAAACTGGCTTTCTTCTCTCGGGGAAGAAAGACTTGGCCTTACTGGGGAAGGGTCCTGGGTAAGAGCTATTGCCGCCCAAAAGGGCAGTACCTATCAAGTTTTGGTTACAAACTATGATCCAGATAACAAACACAGTGAGGTAGTACCGGTCACTTTTATAAATTTAAGAGACCAAAACTTCACCCTTAAGAAAACTATTATGGGGGCAGCTCCAATTGTTACCCAGGTGGCCACTACAGCAGCCATACTCCAAAGTGAAATTCCCATGCTTCCCAACTCAGTTGCTATTCTCGAACTCACTCCGATAAATACTTCCAACCAATAGATTATTATGCAATAATGATGAGCATGGACTCCCCTGTTGCTCAAATTAGCCTTAAAGAAACAACCCTCAAAGGAACAGAACGTTTAGAAAAAAATGCTAAATCAGGATCTGTAAAAACAGGGGCCAAACTTGATTTAAATTTGGCAGGAAAAGTTCAAGTTCTCGAGGTGATTTCGATTACAGACAAAATTGTTAAATTTAAATTTGAATCTCAAGAATTTGACATACCACTGCTTGGCCAACATACATTACATATTACTTTTGAGAACATCACCACGGAGCTTGAGATAAAAGTTATTGGGATTTCAGTAGAAAAATCCACTCAACCGACGCCAAAACTACCTGATATTAAAATGCCTTTTCATTACTTCGACAAAGTACAACTTTTACTTAAAAATCTGGAAGAGAATTTATCATCAAAAGTCATTGTTTATTATGTTTCAGGCAACAATATGATTAGCCAAACAGACCCAGACTATTTTGCCGAACTATTACGGGACACAAATAAATATCCAAAAATCTCGTTAATAATTCGCTCTGTTGGCGGAGATTCCATGGCTTGTTTACGTATGGCCTCTATACTTAGACATTATTGTGACGAACTAGAAATAATAATACCATCGGTTGCCACTAGCGCAGCTACTTTGTTGTCTCTAGCGGCAGACAAGATCCAATTCACACCACTTGGTTATTTGGGTCCAATCGATACCCAAATAATTAACATCAAAGACGAAAAGCTCTTGAGTATGAATTATTCTCAAATTTCCTCTGATTCTTTTAGAAGAGCGCGAGAAATGCTTGAAAAAGAGACGCCGCACACTGGCCCATATACAGAACTCTTTAAACATATTCATCCTTTGGTAATGGCTGAAGTAGACAGGTTGTCGTCTAGAAGCAAGCAGACGGCTGAGGCGATGATGAAAATGCAAAGACGTCCTTTCGAGGAACAAAAAATCAATTGGATTGCCAATCACCTTGTCTACGATTATCCATCACACGGCTTCCCTATTTTGTTTGATGAGGCAAAAAAAATCGGACTCACTGTCGAAATGTTGCCCAATCAAGTGAGTAATACACTTTGGGATCTTTGGAAATACCAGAGCGCTATCACCTCTGAGAAAATTACAAACTACAATCCTGAATGGTACCACGTAGAACAAAATGTGGTGGTTATTGAAACCGTGGGAAAACGATTGGTTCGTCGCTACTCTTTTGACAACAAATTTTCAACATCTGAGCGTCGTTGGCAATATGCTAACAATAATAGTAGTTGGAAAAAATACCTTCCACCCGAAAAGCCAGGCGAACAACCAAAAATAATGAATGTCGAAGTTGAAGAAACCCAAGCAGAAAAAATATGACTAAAGTTGGTTTAATTAGTATAAAATGTACAAAATGTGGGAACAAGAACCCAATTAAATTGGGCATACCCAGCAAAAATAGCCCCCAATGTCCCGACTGTGGAACGCCATATTTTACGAGGAAAAAATAAATCACACCTTAAGTATTGCCAAAAAGGCTTCTTGTGGTATCTCTACCCTCCCAACTGATTTCATTCTCGCCTTTCCCTTTTTTTGTTTCTTTAGAAGCTTATCTTTCCTTGTTTGATCTCCCCCGGAAAGCTTGGCTATTACATCTTTACGAAAAGCCTTAACATCCGCCCGAGCTACAATTTTGCTCCCAATGGCGGCTTGAATTGTTACCTCATATTGTTGTCTGGGTATCACCTCTTGTAGTTTTTCAACTATACCCTTAGCAATATAATCAACATTTACACGAGGAACTATTTGCGAAAAAGCGTCAATTTTTTCGTTGTTCACTAAAACGTCCAGTTTCACCAAATCAGCCACCACAAACCCCGCCGATTCATAATCAAGCGATGCGTAACCAGAAGATATACTTTTCAATTGGTCATAAAATTGGTGTATCAACTCAGAAAAAGGCATCTCATAGATCAGACTCACTTGATGGCCAACATATAACATATCAAATAAAACAGATCGATGCGTTTGACAAAGTTGCATAATAGCGCCCACATAAATTTCCGGGGTAAAGATAGACACTTTGATCATGGGCTCACGTATTTCGGAAATATATGAAAGATCTGGCAAGTCATCAGCTTTAGATATTTGCAAGATTTGACCGTCTGACTTTAATATTTCATAACTTACAGACGGAGCGCAAGCGATTAGGGACAGACCAAATTCTCTTTCGAGCCGCTCTTGGACGATATCGGCGTGCAACAATCCTAAACACCCAACTCTAAATCCGTTTCCCAACGCTGGTGAATGCTCGGCCGTATACGTCATGGCAGCATCGGTTAATTTTAATTTTCCCAAAGCATCACGAACCAAACTAATTTCGGAACCTTGAGTGGGATAAAAACTCATAAAGACCACCGGTTTTATGGGGCTATATCCGGGTAAAGGAATAACGTTTTGGCCAGTCGAGATCGTATCACCAACCGTCAGTTGAGAAATATCACGCAAAGAAGTAACCACGTACCCAACCTCCCCGGCCTTTAAATTCTTTGTCATTTTCCTCTGGGGGACGAAAACCCCAACTTCAACAGCCGTTGTAACCGCCTGCGATCCCACCAAAATCAGTTTATCACCAACCTTTATTTGCCCATCGACAATGCGAATCCAAGCTACCACACCTAAGTGAGTGTCAAAATTTGAGTTAAAAACTAAAGCTCTTGTTGTGTCTTCGTCAACTGATTGACTGCTTGGTGGGGGAATTTTTATAATGATTTGATTAATTAAAGTTTCGACCCCCTCTCCAGTTTTGGCTGAAACTTTCATTATTTCTTCTTCTTTAAAATTAAACGTCACTTTCATCTGTTCGATCGTCTTTTCCACTTCTGCAATTCCAACGTCAATTTTATTAACAACGGGGATGATAACCAGATTCAATTTTTTAGCTTGGTTATAATGCGCTAAAGTTTGAGCTTGAATCCCTTGGGTGGCATCGACGAGTAACAACACCCCCTCACATGCAGCCAACGATCTGGAAACTTCATATGAGAAATCTACGTGCCCCGGAGTATCAATAAGATTTAAGGTGTATGATTCATGATTCATGACATATTCCATTCGCACCGGAGCCAACTTAATCGTGATCCCCCGTTCACGCTCAATGGGATTACTATCTAGAAGTTGGGTCTGTAAATTCCGAGAAGAAATCGTTCCTGTTTTTTCCATTAACCGATCAGCCAGAGTTGACTTGCCGTGATCGATGTGAGCAACAATCGCAAAGTTACGAATGAATTCCATCGATAGGTTCTACTTGCGCCAGATTTATGCCATTCTTTCGCATATCACTAATTTTATTAAATAGTTTCATAACAATTGACAATTGTTCAATTCCTAACAGTCTTGACAACCCCCAATACACACCTATGCCAAACCCTGACACTGTGATTGTTAACGCCAACAAAGGTGCGGTTCTTGTAGTATCGAAGACAAATTGGTCTAACAATCTTAACGGGATCCACAAACAAACCCCCGTAATCAAGCCCACTAAAAAGATTTTTGATAAGTCTCCAAACAAATTAAACACCAGCGACGATCTTCTAAGTCTGTTTTTCATACTCCAAACTAAAACCATTGTTTCCCCAATCGAAGTGATAGTTATCGCAAAAGCAATTCCGGCAATACCCCAAGACAACCAGTGTACCAACGCCCATCCCAACGTACTTCCCAAAATTGCGGCCACCAAACCAATTTTTAAAGGGGTGCGGGTGTCGTGCAAAGCGTAAAACCCCCTCACCATGAGTTGCATAACCGCGTGGAACCCCGATGAAACGGCTAAAATTGCCAATGTTTTTCCAGTTAATAAAGTGGCTTCCCAAGGAAAGTTCTTTGTCCCAAATGTCAAGCGCACAATTGGAATACGCAGCACCACAAACAAAACACAAACTGGGGTAGCCAGAAAAATCACTTGTAGACAGGCGTCTCGTAAAATTTTAGCAAACTCTTCCAGTTTATTTTGCCCGACCAAAAGAGACAAAGTCGGTAGGGCCGCTTGACCAATAGTTGAACCAAACAAAAGAGCCGGCACTACATACAAAAGTTTAGCGACGTTAAACAGAGACAATGAACCAGCAGATAACCAAGAAGCTAAGACTACGGCAACAAACTGCTCTATCTGGTCGATTCCCATGGCCAGCAGTCTGGGAGGTATTAATTTTAATGTTTCTAATACTCCCGGTAAAACCAAACTAAAACTTTTCGTGAATCTAAATCCTAATTTCATGGCAAGAGACAATTGAATAAACATGTGTAAAGCCGCTCCAAACACCATCCCCCAAGTCGGACCCCAGATCCCAAATTTGTTCGCCCCAACTACGATTCCACCAATAATACCCAGGTTGTAAACAATTGGGGCAATGGCTGGAACCAAAAACCGTTGATGAACCTGAAGTATCCCGGTCATAAATCCAGAAACACAAAAGAAAATTTGGACAGTCAACATTACCCGTAAAACCGACGCCATTAAGATAATTTGTTCAGGTGCAAATCCTGGAGCCAAAATTGCAGACAACGGTCGGGCAAAAATAAACACACCAATACAAATAAAAATAAATACCGACAAAGTGAGATTAAGAGTCGTGGAAGCTATCTTCCAAGCCTGTTTCGCGTCCGAGATCAGATATTTTCCAAAGACAGGAATAAAGGCAGCAGAAAGTGAGCCTAAAACCAAAATCTGAAAGACAGTATCCGGAATGAGCATGGCGGCATAATAAACATCAAGAGCAGAAGTTTGGCTACCAAAAAAGTAAGCAATCAACATTCTCGTTCTTAAAAGACCTATCAAATTCGACATTCCATAGGTCAACATGATCACAAAAGCAGCTGACAGAATACTGGTCTGGCGCTTTAAAAAAAGGCTGGCTCCATTTTTGAGTATTTCCCGCATATGTGGTATTATATAGCCTCGACTATGCCAATCACAGTAGGAGCAATTCGCAAACAAAGATCTGATCTACGGAAGGCTGCCGTAAACAAAGCTGTCAAATCCAATTACAAAGAAGCGGTTCATGATGTGCGTATTAAACCCAGTGCAGAGAACTTGAGTGAAGCTTTTAGACAACTTGATCGCGCAGCAAAGAACAAAGTTATCCACAAAAACAAAGCGGCTCGCCTTAAGTCGCGCCTCTCCAAACTCCTTAAACATTGATATAATTGATTGGTGTCTGCCCAACCCTTTACCCTAAACTTACTTCCTAAGTCCGCTTTTGAAAAATCTCTGTTTGGGCGAATTATTAAGTGGGGACTGACAACCGGGCGTCACATCATCATTATTGTTGAAATATTAGTGATCACGGCTTTTTTGTCCCGTTTTAAACTTGATAGTGACGTAGGCGAACTGGAAGAGGCTTTGAAACAGCGACAAACAATTTTAGAATCATACATTCCCACAGAGCAGGTTTTCCTAGAAATCCAAACCCGACTGAATATTGCTCAAAAAGTCTTTACTTCCCAAAAAAACTTTGGACAGATAATGGAAACTGTCATCAAATCATTACCCCAACCATCCATTTTGAATAGTATAAACGTTGATGGACCAGGCAACGTTTCGGCAAATATTACTGTCCCCGACGAAACACAGGTGGCCATTGCCGTGCAAAAATTGGTTGATTCAAAAACTTGGAAATCGGCAAATGTGGGAGAAATTTTTAACGACAGATCGGGTATTACTTTTGTGATTAAACTTACCAAATGACTGGTGACTCTCTAACCGGCGGAGTAAGTAGATATCAGAAATATTTGCGCGCCGTTGAAGCTCAACCTTTATGGAAAGCTTCTTTGTTTATGATTCTCTCATTGGTTCTATTTTTATTTATGATCATGTCGGCCCTTCGCCCAACTTTTATAACTATCGCCAATCTTTGGAATCAAATTAATACTGACAAGGTTCTAATTGACCAAGCAGACAATAAAATTAGGCTTATCCAACAAGGAAATCAACAGGTGCAAAATATCCAAAACAAACTTCCTCTATTGGAAACGGCTATTCCCAAAACACCGGCTTTTGCCTCGTGGGCAAATTATCTGCAAGACTTAACCGAAAACACTTCCGTCAAGTTGGCCTCCGTTTCTGTAAATACTACGAGTCCAATTACTCAAAACCAAGCCTTATTCAAACCAGCAACCGAAATATCTTTTACTCTAATTGTATCCGGAAAAACTCAGAATGCTGTTGATTTTCTAGACAGGTTGTCAAAACTACCAAGGCTCACCCTTATCGAAGAAGCTAAACTTTCGACCCTTAAAGAGAATCAGGTAGAAATGTCTGTCAAGGGTCGTCTTGTTTATTTGCCCTACAATTATGCGCAAGAATAGACTAGATCATGATATATTAGTTATGTTGACCTTTTCTTTGGTCACTTTGTTGGTTTGGGTAGGGTTCGAGATTTACAATACCCTTACTAAAAAGGACACTGAAAACGATATTAAAAAATACTTAAACATCATTGAACCAACTATTAATATAACTATTCTTGGCGAGCTACAAAAATTGAAACCATGAAGAAACGAGAACTGACCATTCCCACTTTGTTGGGTTTATTTGTGGCTATTGGAGGTATTTTCTCCGCTGTTTGGCTTACTGGCGGACCAACAAGATTTTTGGCTGGAGCTGCTCCAGAAAGTATCCCTCAATCAGTAAAAATTACCAATGTTTCAGACACCAGCCTTTCTTTATCGTGGACAACAGACAAGGCCGTTTCTGGCTTCATAGAATATACCGAAAATCGATCGGGAGCGACCAAAATGACCGCTTCTGATGATCGTGATCAAGAAAAAGGTAGTGTTAACAATTTCCAAACCCACCACGTAACCTTAAAAGGGCTAACTCCATCTTCAACTTATAAGATAGTTATTGGCTCAGCTACCGGAAAATTTCCTCAGGCCGATATTTCAACTGGCCCAACTATTTCTACCTCTCCGACAGCTGATGTAGCCTTTGGGCAAGTGGTCACTACTTCAGGTGATGTGGCCGAGGGAGCGATTGTTTATTTAAAAATCCCCGGAGCAGTTGAACAGTCAACTTTGGTAAAAAGCAGTGGTAACTGGGTCGTTCCAGTGGCGATTGCCCGAACTGCAGATCTCGCCAGTTTCATGGTTTATGACAAAAAAACAACTAATGTCACTATTTCTGTTCAGGCCGGATCGCTGGGAAAAGCATCGATCACAACAACTGCAGACAAACTCTCACCAGTAACAACCATCTCTTTAAATACTTCAAACACGGCCGATCTAACGCTCCAAACCGATCAAATTCCAACCGCCGTCGATACCACCCCCACTTCAATTCCGGTATCAAAGTTTTCCACTGAATTGTCGTCAGGCCAAAGTTCGGTTTCGGTCGGAATTAAACTGATAAGCCCCAAACCCTCTGAAGAGGTAAATTCCTTAAGGCCGGTTATTATTGGAGAAACTGAAAAAAACGCTGAAGTACAAATTGAGATACGCTCAGACCAACCGATAATCGGAATCGTAAAAGCCGACAGTCTAGGTAAATTTACCTACAACACTCCGCAAGATTTACCGCCTGGAACCCACACTGTAACTGTCACCACCACTCCCGCCTCCGGTACTCCGCAAAGAATTACCCGGACATTTACAGTATTGGCAGCGAATATTTCTAATAATCCCGCCTTTACCGCCACCGGATCGGCACAAACAACTCTTGTCCCCACCCCCACTTTGGCTCCCATTGTTTTTTATCCATCAACCGCTTCGGGCACACCAAAATCAGGCGACTTGACCTCTACTCTGATCCTCGTCATACTGGGGTGTGGATTACTGTTAGCTGGTGGTTTAATTTATGGAAGAACCTAGTTTGATGTTACCTGCGCCAGAAGCACCTCTCCCGCCATCACCCAGACGGGTTAAATTTCCTTTTAAAGTAATCGGTAGTGTTTTTGGTTTTCTCGTTTTGACAGTCGGTTTAGGTTTTGGGCTTCTTCAAGTCCAACGCAATCAGCAAATACAAAAATCTGGGGCAGCATCACAAGGGACATGGGGTAATAACTTTTGCAGTGGTAACACTTGTACTGCTCCAAATTCAGGATGTATTGTTGATCATTATACGTGTAATGGCGTGGGAGTAGGATCATGCAGTGCAAATGATGCAAATTTAAACCCATATCTTCGATTATCCAGTGCTTCCTTTTCACAAAATTGTGGTACTGAACAAATTGATGTTGCGTGTATCAACACGCCCTGGAAATGC
>Ga0233420_10001085_pt1 | contig 10683 bp, 9 predicted proteins | sample Watercolumn_Mata_4_FD_183009 | JGI IMG/M metagenome (GOLD analysis project Ga0233420, IMG submission 183009) | Freshwater microbial communities from Lake Matano, South Sulawesi, Indonesia - Watercolumn_Matano_2014_102_MG | ecosystem: Environmental > Aquatic > Freshwater > Lake | place...
AAAAATCCAATCGCAACAGGTGTCGCGGTGGGGCTGGCAATTTCGACAAAATCCCCAAACTTCCTAATCCTAGTGTTTTTGTCGAAATTGCCAGCCCCACCGCGACCCCTGTTGCGATTGGCTTTTTTTGAATAAAAAACCAAAACGCTAAAGCCTCAAAGAAAGTGCGAATGATATCCACATACGCGCTCCCCGATTGCCAACCCACTAGGGGAGTAGCGTAAAATACTAGAGCAGAAAGTAAAGAGTAGAAAGCAGAAAGCCCTACCTTCCTAGCAATTTTGTAAGTTAAAATCGCCGCCCCAATCCCCGCCCCCCAATTAATCAAATGTGGGCCGATCTCTCCCAACCACCCTAAACTCCCTAAATATACCATTTCCCCGAACCTTGGCATGGCCGAGTAATACATTAATCCTCCGGGGATAAAATCAATCTTTGCCCACATTAAATAAATTTTTGGGATTGTGAGGTGATACCACAACGCGTCAAAACCCAACTCTGGACCAAATGCTCCTAGAAGATTTACCAAAACCGCCCCCAATAAAATTAAAAACAGAATTTTCCGCGACATAATAATGTTAACAAATAGCTCATCGTTACCCCAATCACCCAGATTCCCCCGATCACCCTGATTGTTTCTTTTCCCCACACCGCCACGACCCACAAAATTAACACCCCAAAAAACTGGTGCGACAAAATAAAATTAAAACTTTTCGGAACTAAATCCGGTTGTTTAATATTGGCGGCAATTAACAAATAAGCAATCGCCGTCCACTTATTTAAACCTAACAAAATAAGAGGAATAATTGCCAACCCAAAATAATGCTGTATCGCCATTGGGTGAACAAGAAGGTAAAGACAAGCTACTCCCGCCAGCACCCTTCGTCTCCCCGTTTCTCCTGCCTTGCCGGCAGGCAGGCCCATCTCCCTTATCTCCCTCATTCCCCTCATTATTGTTATTCCTACCATTCCTATTGCCAATCCATAAAAGCAAATTTTAGTTATTAACTCGCTATTTAAACTCCTTGCCAAAAACCCATATAGCGATTGGTTGTAATACCAATCTTTAACCGCGTCGGTAAATGACAACGGCAAAACTTTTGTCCAGTAAATTATTTGCCAATCTAAGGGAACAAAAATAAACGAAAGAATTTGCAATCCGGCTAAATACAGAAAAAACTTTTTTATTCTCCCCCAATCTTTAGTTATTAAGTAGTAAAGAACAAAAACCGCTGGAGCAAATTTCATGCCCGTAGCCAACGCCAAAAAAAACGGCCAACGAATTCCTAAAACGCAAAAGAGCAAAATAAAATTATTTATCTGTCCCATCCCCACATTAAATTTTGTGGGAAAAAAGGGAAGAGTGAACAAACCAATTAATAAAATATATTTTCCCCAACTTCTTCGTCTCGTCCACCCCAACACCACCCAGATGCTTCCCAACAACGCCCCCACCGACAAAATATTCCAAATTGGACTAATTAGACTAATTGGACCAATCCCCAACGGCCAAACAAATAAGGAAATTATCGGTGGATAATTTAGCGGAAAAGTCCGGGTGATCAAACCGGTGTACGGATTAAGTCCCGCTAAAAACATTTTAGCCGCTTCGTAGTAGACGACAAAATCATTTCCTAAAGGTTCAAAGAGTTTTAGAAAGATCATATTGTTTCACCCTAACAACTAACGATTGGAGGCTCATCATAAAGGCGTGAACAAACCCCGCCATCCCGTCTAAAAATCCTAACCGCAAAAAATAATTCTGAATAAATTTCCCAATTGGTTTTGCCAATTCCCAGTATCCAAAAACCTTTACCCGCCAAAGCTTTAGCGACAGCGGGCCTAATTCTTTCGCGTCTAAATCCGTATAATAATTTATTTTTCTTATAAACTCACTAACATTCTTGTGTGGATAGTGTCGTAGTTCTCCCCTTAACTCTCCTTGCCTCGCCGAAGCCCCAGCGGAGGCGGGCCTCATTTCCCACACCTCATGCACCCTTCTTTTCCACCTTCCCGCCCCCTTTTTGCCTAATCGAAGGAGTTTGATATTTCCCGTCTCCCCATGTTCTAACCATTTTCTAAAGAAAAAATCTCTTCGCCTTATTTTATATCCCTCACATCCCCCATCTCCCTTAATTCCCTCAATCTCCATTCGTAGTTCCTCGCTTACTTCCTCATCACCATCCACAAATAACACCCATTTTGTTTTGGCTTGATCCAAAAGTTTATTTCTCTCGGCCGCAAAATCCGTAATCGGATAATCTGTTTTTAAAGTAATTTCAGAATATTTCATAAATTATGACGTCTTCAAATTCCGTAACGTAGTTTAGCCCCTGATATCCCCGATCTCCCTGATATCCCCGATCTATTATAACCAACCTTACCCCCTTTTCTTTCAAAAATTTAACTGTCTCCACTGATGGAAAACTTTTTTGTAACCAGCGGACACTGTCCTCCCAAACTTTTGGGGAAAATCCGGAATAGCCATTATACATCGGATGCCAATGGATAGTAGAATAATACATTCGCTTTGTTTCTCGTTCTACTTGTGGTTGGTCCCACCAGCCATAAATTGGAAAATAAATTATCGGCGCACCGAGATAATTATTTTTAAGCCACGTTTGTTCCGCCGGAAAATCCTTCACTTTTAACACTTCATAAAACTTCGTGTTCCACGGCATCTCTAATAAGACTAATACGACCAATAAGACAAATATTTTCTTGGTGATTTTATTTTTTAAACCCATCGCCGCGGCTACCGTCCCCGCAAACGCCGCTAAAATAATCCAGCGGGAGGGGGTTCTTAAGCCCGAAAATCCCGGGACTAAATAATAAAAAATTGTATAAGGTAAGGGTATGGCGGGAATTGGTCCAATATGAATAGTATTAGTAAAAATGTGTAGCGCCGGCCCCAACGCCATAATAAAACTCCCCATCGTTATTTTGTGCCATATCCCCCATTCCCCCCATACCCCCCATATTAGGAAAACCATCATCCCTACCCCTAAATACGCTTTTGTCCCCTCCGGTCTTAAATTAAATAAATCCGGAAATTGCAGGGAAAAATGAATCGCGTCGGTAATCGGCCGAACATAATTAAAAGTTCTTGATACTTCCCAATACGGCCACAAAAACGGCACGGTAAATAAACTGGCCATCGCTAAAACAAATATTATTTTTTTTATTCCCTCATTCCCCTCATTTCCCTCATACCCCCCAACCATTCGTATCCCCCCAATAAATAGCAAAAAATACATAAACAGCGGTGTTGTTAAAGCAGAAAGTAAAAAGCAAAAAATATAAAGCAAATATCTTTTTTGCCATAAAAACATAGTGGCCAACACCACCGGCCAAAAATTTAAAAGTTGCGGGTGAGCCAAATACCCTAACCTCATTGGACAAAACGAAAAAATAACGGCTCCCAAAAGAGAAACCTTTGTTTCTTTGGTTAAATGTTTTAAAAAAAGATAAACAGAAATTGGGGTTAAAACTAATCCGAAGAAAATACTTAAATTGTAAGCCAAAAGTGGTTCCCCAAAGATTTTAACAAACGGCGCGGTTATTAACGCCAAGGTCCACTGCAAATCGGAAAAGGCCAAAGCATTTTTGAAGGGATAAAAAATATTGGCATTAAAATCAAAGGGGTGAAAAATCCCCCAATTCAAAATCCAAGTAATAAGTAACCCGTCGGTCTTATCTAAAATCATTTCTCATTTTTCTTAAGTTTCTTAAGATTCTCAAGCAACCCAAATAACCCGTCGCTACCGGCCAAAAAATTGGGTTTATCCACTTGAAAATAAATTTCCGATTGCTTTTCAAGGCTAGATTAAACTTAAAATCATCGTAACTAAACCGGTGTTCTTCAATTTGGTGTTCAATAATAATTTTGGGGTTAACGGTCACTTTAAATCCCGCCTCTTTGGCCCGCAAACAAAAATCCACATCTTCAAAATACAAGAAAAATCTCTCGTCAAACAACCCAATCTTTTCAAAAACTTTTCGGTCCACTACCATAAACGCCCCTGATACGTAATCCGCTTTAAAAGGCCTCTCCTTGCTTAGCAAGGGGAGGCCTTGCGAAATTTCCAAATGGGTGCATCGCCCCAACCACCAATTCACCTTTCCCCCAAAATCATAAACTGTTTCACTCCCGCGTCTAAATTTTAACACCGCCCCCTCCACATCCCCCAACCTCTCCAACCTCTCTAACCCGCCCAATCTTATATCCGGGTTTATTATCAATATCTTCTCCGCCCCATTTTTCAATGCTTTTTTAATCCCCTTATTTACCCCCGCCGCAAACCCCACATTATTTTTATTGTTATCAATTACAATTATCTCTTTTACCTCGCCGTAGTCTCGCCCGATGGCGGACGGAGGCGGGCCCATCTTCCTTAACTGTCTTACTAACCTGCTAACCTGCTTTTTTGCTTCATACTCCACAATCACCACCGCTATTTTTGACACTCTGCCAACACCTCCTCTACCTCTTTAGAGTACTTTTTAACATCATAATTTTTTTTGGCAAATTCCGCCGCAATTTTACTCCACTTTTTTCGTTCCCTGATATCCCCGATCAATTCCCTGATCCTCCCAGAAAATTCCTTTTCGTTTTTTACCACCATTCCCCCCTTACCCACCACTTCTCGCACACTTCCCCGATCAAGAGCTACCACCGGTAATCCGCAGGCCATACTTTCGGCTATAACAAAACCCCATTGTTCCAACCAAGTTTTTGAACCAACGGGGAAGTGTAAATAAATATCCGCCCCATTATAAATAGTGGGCATTTTCTCGTGAGGCACTTTGGGAATATGAGTAATCCATTTTTTATTTAGCCATCTTTCTTCAGGACCATTCCCTACCACAATAAATTCTACTTGCCCACCGTAGTCTTGGCGAAGGCGGGTCGTTATTTCCACCATCTCTTTTATCCCCTTCTCCGGCACCAATCTACTCACTGTCAATAGCCTTATTTTTCCATTTATCCCATTAGTTTCATGAGCCTCATGAGACTTTCTAAATCTTTCTAAATCTATCCCTTGGGTCAACCGAATAATTTTTTTAGGGTCTGCCCCCTCTTTGATTAACACCTTTTTAGCCCGATTCGTAATACAAATAAATTTGTCCACTCCCGCAATCACTTCTTGTTTTAATTTTTTCCGTCCCCAAATGCCCTCATTATTAAATAAAATATTTTCGCCAATATGGGCCACTACCGCTTTGACATAACCTTTCTTTTTGGCTTGCACCGCTTGCCAGCAAAATTTATAAAAAGTTTCGGCAATATAAACTACATCGTATCCTTTTAGTCCTTCTTCCAATCCGAACAATACATGAGCATCAATAAATAGACGGTTAAGAATTGCCATCAGCAGTCGGCGAACTTGGCCAAAGTTTAGATCTACTGGAGAAAATAATCGCTCTACTTTAAAACCTTTGGGGATTTCAAATTTATTGCCCACCAATTTCTTCCCCAGAAACAAAGTTACCTCGTGCCGTTTCAACCACGGCTCAAATATGGGCATCTCCCACCCACTCAAAAAATCCCCCCTCACTACTGCTATTTTCATAACATTCGTTGTTTTTCTAAGATTTTAATCTTTTCGATAAAATAATAAAGTGAGTATAACCAACAAATAATAACTCCTGTTCTACCATCTAAAAATCCCCTTTGAAAAACATAAAACTTAACAAAAGATGCTGGGAAACTAAATATTACTCTTAAAAGTGAACATCTGTATGAGGTCTTTAATTTTTCAGAGTCAAGCTCCGTGTATTTATTTGTTTTCTCTAGAAATTCATTAATTGATCGGTAGTTATAGTGCTTGTAGTAGTTGGTGGACGTGACAGTTCTTCCTTCTACTAAGGTCTGCTGATGATACCGCGTCGGCGAATAAGTCCACCTACCTTTTCTGACCAACCTTAATTCCATAGAATCAGATTTGACAGGTCCATGACAAATTTGCTTCCCAAGGAAATATATTCTGTTTCGCACATACATACCATCGACACCATCGCTCTGACATTTTGAGAATTTTATCAGCTCTTTTTGTAAAGCTTCTGACAGTTCTTCGTCAGAATCAAGTTTTAATATCCAATCATTTTTTGCTTTATTCATGCCATAAAGTCTGTTCCAATCAAAATTTCCATCTTTTGGTTTTCTCTGAAGATAAATTTTCGCATTGTATTTTTTTGCTAAGTTTAGCGTCTTATCAACTGAACCCATATCCACGACAATAATTTCGCTCGCCCATTTTATACTCGCAAGGCATTTGCGAAAATTTTTTTCACAATTATAGGTTGGGACAACAACGGATATATTGTTATCTATTGACATCTATAAACAAATAATTTTAGACTTATAGCAATGTTGAAAAAACTTTTTATCGGTTTTTTCTTCGCGCTAATTTTATCACTATTTCTTCCTCCTTTCTCACAAACAGTTCTTGCTTCTAGTTTAAATTGGCAATTAGTGTACGACTCTATCCCTGAAGCCACAGCCATCAGATCTTCAAAACTTAAGCCCGGTCTTATTTACGCATCTCTTCGAAAGAAAAATAATGATTTCGATCTTTTGAAATCAATTGATTATGGTGATACTTGGGTAAGTGTTAAATCGGGGCTACCGCCCGGCGGTGACATCAATTGGATATCTACTCACCCTAACAATTCACAATTTGTAGCTATAAGTCTGTGGGGGGCTGGGTTTTATGCTTCTTACGACGAGGGGTCAACTTGGGTAGCATTGCGAACTTTTTCAGAACCACGACTCGTCGAACCAGATCCAGTGGATCCTGATAATAAAGTGTATGTTGGTGGGACAAACGGTTTTGGTCTTCACCGTCTTACAAGATCTGGTGGTACTTGGGTGGATCAACAGATATTATCTGGCGGAAACACTGCACAAATAATTATAGACTCACAAAATCCCAATCATATCTTTGCGGATGTGGGTTCGTCGTTTTACCGAAGCTGGAATAGCGGAAACTCATGGACACTTCTCTCTATTGATCAAGCAAACTCGGCAGGTGGTCTTGCAAATGGTAACACTATTTACACGGGTCGTTCTGGAACTAACCAAGGCGTTTATAAATCTACAGACGACGGTACTACTTGGACATGGAAAAACAATGGTGGTCTTACAGGAATGATTTATAATTTCTCGTTTGATCAAAGTTCGGGATCAATTTTTGTAACTAGAGCCCACAATCAAGGAGGTGGATTGTGGAGAAGTATAAATGGAGGGGATAATTGGGAAAATGTTTCTTCTCCTCTTTGGGGAACAAAAAACACATGGGGAACTGAAGTTGCTGGAAATTATATTTTTGTTTCTGTTCAAGATCTAGGAATCTATCGCGCTCCCCTTACCCCCTCTTCCCCCAATCCTATTGTGTTGTTACCTGGTTTTGGGGGCTCGTGGAGCCATAAGGGATTAGTGGAAAATCAGCCAACGGTGGCAGGGGATTGGACGATCTTGCCTTTTGCGGACGCTTACTATCAACCCTTTTTAACTACCCTTAAAAACGCGGGGTTAACGGATTCTGGGGCCAACCAAAATTTATTTACTTTCGCTTACGATTATCGGAAATCTATTACCGATACAGCGGTAGTTTTAAACACCTATTTAGATGATGTTTTGGCCAAAAATCCGGGCAAAAAGGCTAATCTTGTGGCCCACAGTATGGGTAGTTTGGTTGCTCGACAGTGCTTTGAAAAGGTCACTGGTTGCGCCGGAAAAATTGAGAAAATAATAACCGCCGGCGGCCCCCACCAAGGAACCATTAAAGCTTACCAGCTTTGGGAAGGCGGGGAAATTGATGTTTCTGATTTGGTCACAAAAGCGGCCATTGAACTGGCTCTTCATGTAACTAATTTGCCTTATTTAACAGATAAAGACATTATTCAAAATCGTTTTCTAGGAGTCAAAGACTTGCTCCCCGTTTTTGATTTTATTTCCGGCCGGCCTTATGCCGCCATGAGTTCTCTTGGCAAAAATCCCAATTTAGAAAATTTAATCCCTCTTTCTTCTAATTTTAATTCTGCCGTTTATCCATTATCCGGGAATACTATTCAAACCAACTATACGCTAACCGCTATTCCTCTAACCGCTTTAGATTCCGCTCTTGGTCTTTGGCCTGACGGCAAACCGGGAACTTTTACTACGGCGGTAGGGGATGGCACAATTTTAAAAACTTCCTCTGAAATCTCCGGTAATACTAACAACAAGTATTATTCATTCTGGCATAACGATTATCTGCGCGACACCACTAGTGTGGCCGATATTTTAAATATTTTAGGCCTTTCCCCAACCCCCTTAAGCCCCCCAACCTCCCTACCAACATCATTTCTTTCTTTTATCATCCACTCCCCCGCCACTATTTCGGTTAAAGACCAAGCTGGTAACCCCGTCGGCACCAATGTCAACGGCCAAGCGGTTTTTATTTCCAACCCCACCTTCCAAACCTATCAAATCACCCTAACCGGCACGGGTGCTGGCCCAATTTCCGTAGACTCTTTTTACACTGATTCCACTGGGACAACCAAAGATACTTTTAATGGAACTGTTACCACTGGCGCTACGCAAACGGTTAATTATCAAAACTATGATTTTGCCTCTTCTCTGGCTTCGTTTCGGGCTAAAGTGGCCGTGACTAATTTTCGGGGATTAGCCCCTATTGAAGCAACTGTGGTTACCGCCGTAAACAATATTCAAAACAATAAAAGTCGTGCCGGAGCATTCCTCAATTTAGAAAATTCTCTTCTTAATATTTGGAAATTAGTGGTAACAGAAAATAACGGCCAAACACGTCAGAATCTTTCTGAAACCGCCGAACAATTACAAAGCTTGCTGGTTAGTTTAAACAGCCAATATAGGACAGAACCGTCAACAACATCCGTAACTGCAGAAATCACTCGCGCGCAAAAAGCCGTTAACACCAAATCAACCAAATCATCCCTAACCACCCGAGAGGCCGCTAACCTAATTTCGGCCAAAACCAAACTTTCGGAAGCTCAAACATTTTTAACTGCCGCCAAAAACTATTCCGCCACCCTCTCCTCCCGCGCCGCCATTATTTTATCCCAGTAATTTTTTTCGCTAGTCAGGACGACTCTACCCAGACGGTATCAAACCAGATGATATCAAATTGTTTGAGCCTAATCTCTTGACAATTTCATCCACGTGGTACAGAATGTCAATTATATGAACGAGGAACAAATAAAAAATCTTTCACTTACTTTACTTCACAGTCTTGAAAAACAAGATCGCGACAGAAAAATAAAAACTACTAAAGAGATCCTTACTATCATTGGTACCGGTTTTTTAGTTGCGGGATCCTTAGTAATGCCTGGAATTCCTCGGCTAATTAATCTCATAATCTCTAACCCTAAAGATGATATTTCTTGGAAACGTTTAAATATCCCCTACTTAAAACGAAAATTGCGCCGATTAGAGGCTCAAAAACTTATTGAATTTTCCTTTTCTGGAAAAACGCAAACTATTACCATCACTAACAAAGGAAAACGAAAAATACTACGCTACGCCTTAGACGAAATGACGGTTGAAAAACCAGACCACTGGAACGGTAAGTGGTATCTGATTAGCTATGACATACCTCTAGAAGCGGATACTGCCAGACATGTTTTCAAAGACTATCTCAAACAATGGAATTTTTATCCTCTTCACGAAAGCGTCTATCTCCATGCTTATCCTTGTTTTGATCAGGTCGAATTCTTGCGCTCTTATTTAAATATTGCCGAATATGTCCGAATTTTTACAGTTACCCATATTGAGAACTCTCAAGAATTCAAAGATTTCTTCGGCATCTGAATAAACACCGGTACTCAATTGATACCCGTCACCCATTATCCCTTGTTGTTTCTGCAATACATAAATCTATAATATTGACACTTTCACCCATGTGGTGTTATTTGTCAATTTTTAAATAGTTACTAACACCATTTATTTAGTGATATAATCACAATTAAATAAATCGGACTCGTAGTTCACCAGCAGAACGCTCGATTCACACCCGCCTGCCAGAGTACGGATCCATAGCTCAACGGTAGAGCGCTCGATTCACATTCGAGAGGTAGAAGGATCAACACCTTCTGGGTCCACAGAAGTCTTTCTATCTTTGTCCCCAGGGAACCTGGGGCAGGAAATAGCCAATAGGCCCATGGTGGGGTCGCCGTTGTCTTGGTATCGGATTCCTCTCGGTATTACCACCAAATCCCCTTCTTCCACAGAATAATCATATCCGTCTATAACAAATGTCCCTTGCCACCCAAGACAAAATATGCCATATCACAATGTGGGTTAACAGACTCTTCATTTAAGCCCGTTACTACAACTCTTGCCACCGAAAAGGGAAAACCTTTTTCATTAAGCATCTCTCTAACTTTCAACGCACCGTTAGGGCTAAAAACAGAGACCTCACTTTCCCTTATTACCAATGGAGCAACTGTATTCATGCTTTAGTTGATTGTAACAAACTACAATTAGTTATGCAAGCTTTTTCATAACTTTCACCTCTGGAAAAATTTAATTTAATCCCCTAAACTAAACCCATTATGCGCGAGGCGTTGCAAGGTTTTTTTGGCGTCATTTGGGAATTTGTGGAAGCGGTGGCCTTTGCTCTAATGGTCTTTTTTGTTTTTTACCTTGTTTTATTCCAGCCC
>Ga0233420_10001088_pt1 | contig 10677 bp, 12 predicted proteins | sample Watercolumn_Mata_4_FD_183009 | JGI IMG/M metagenome (GOLD analysis project Ga0233420, IMG submission 183009) | Freshwater microbial communities from Lake Matano, South Sulawesi, Indonesia - Watercolumn_Matano_2014_102_MG | ecosystem: Environmental > Aquatic > Freshwater > Lake | place...
TCAAAAAAAGGTCTCCAACGAAGTATCGGAGGCTATAACGCAGCAGCAGGTGGCTGCATGAACAACCGGCGGGTTACCAGCTTAAATTCAGCCTGTTTTTGTCTACTGCCTGGGGTCCACTTCACTTTTTCGAATTGATATGTTGCGCAGTATGAACGATTCAAGTTTAAAAGATGTAAGTTTTTTTATGCCTGTGATTTATAAAAAAGAAAGAGACTTTTGGGGTTTGGTTGATTATTATAAAGATAGGAATAAATATATTTATGATCTTGTAAGGTTTAAAAGTAGCGCATGGGCATATGAATATGAATTTCGATTATTAAATGTTAATAAATATGGCTTTATCAAAATTCCGGATAATTGGTTAAAGTCTATTGTTGTTGGGTTAAATGCATCTGATGATTTAAAAGAGAAATTAGAGGGTATTGGTAAAAGGTTAAATGTGCCAGTATTTCATTCTATTATGAATAAAAAAGAGTATAAAATAGATATTCCTGGCTTAGGCATAACAGGGGAGGATGGAGAAAGACTTTATGAGAAGATTGTGAAATCAAAAATTTTTGAATTTAATAAAGGAGAATATAATGATCACAGCAGATAGAATCTTTAATGAAGCCTCAGCCCTAAGCCCTGTTGAAAAAGCCCGGCTTATCGACAAGCTGATTTCCGATCTTGATAATTCTGATCCGAAAATCAATGAGTTGTGGGTAAAAGAGGCTGAAGACAGAATCGATGCTTATGAGCAGGGAAGGATGAAAGCGATTTCTCTGGAAAAGCTTCTTGAGAAATACCGATAAAAAATGAGAATCAGATTTCTCGAAATCGTCCAGGTCGAGCTGGATGACGCCGTACAGTATTACAATTACGAGCTTTTAGGTCTCGGCGATGCTTTTCTGACCGAAGTCTTGAATGCTTTATACCGGATTGGAGAATTTCCTGAAGCATGGCACCCCTGTTCAAAACGAACAAGAATGTGTAAAATCCGCCGATTTCCTTACGGCATAATCTACCAGATTCGCAAACAGGAAATTCTGGTTGTGGCAATTGCCAATCTTCACAGAAATCCTGACTATTGGAAGAACCGGATATAGCCCCTCCCCAAAAACCCGGAAATTCTTATCTTTCCCTGCTTCAGGCTGGCTTGTCCAGTCCTCCGATGAACCACAGATCACAATCCGTGCACCGATGATCGTCTGATGAAAGCTGAATTGTACATTGCCAGGCGATTTGCCTTCAAGCCACGGTCGCTGTCGAAGCCGACCTTTATCGTGCTGGCAGCAGTGCTGGGGATTGCCGTGGGGACAGCGGCGCTGATTCTGACGCTCTCCATCGTCAACGGGTTCGCGTCGGTCATCGAAAGCAAGCTTATCAGCTTTACTTCGCATCTTCAGGTTCGCCAGCCGGACGATCGCATTTTTGCTGAAACCCGTCGCGACCTCCAGACACTGAAAAGCGTGCCGGGCGTCGCGACGGCGTCGCCGTTTCTCGAAATGAACGTCATGCTCCGAAGCCGCTCAGGGAGCGGCGGCACCGGCGGGAACATCGCTCCGGCAATGATTCAGGGCATCGAACCACGTGAGAGTCTGCGCTTCCTGCAGAACGGTCCGGAGTTGCTCGATGTGACTCCGGCTTCAGTGGAGGGTGCGCTGCCGATCCTGCTTGGCAGGACGCTTGCCGACAATCTTGGCGTCAAAGTGGGCGACCGCCTGATGATCGTCGGCATCGCAGGCAAAAACGGAACGCCTGCCATCACCGGCAGTGAGAGCGTCGTGGAGCTGCTGTCGAGCCTCGACCTGCATGTAGCCCGAATTGCGGGCATCTACGACACCGGCCTCTCTGAGGGGTTCGACGACATCGTTGTCTTTGCCGATATTAAGCAGCTTCAGCAGCTCTATCTTCCCGGCATGATCTCCGGCTATGAGGCCAACGTCGCCAACCTGCGCGATCTGCCAGCAATCTCGGCACGGGTCGCGGCAACGCTTGGCTATCCTTTCTACTCCTACACGGTTTACGAGCGATACTCCAATCTTTTCGAGTGGCTGAAGCTTCAGAAAAACATCATGCCGCTGCTCATCATCACCATCACAGTTGTGGCGGTGTTCAACATCGTCTCGACGCTGCTCGTGCTGATCATCGAAAAAACGAAGGAGATCGGGATGCTCTCCGCACTTGGCCTCGAACCTCGTGCCGTGAGCATGGTGTTCATGGGTCAGGCGTTTATGATTTCGCTGGTCGGCATCAGCATCGGCAACGCGCTCGCACTCGGCCTGTCGCTTATCGAGCTGCGTTTCCACCTGATTTCGCTTCCTGAAAAGAGCTACTTCATCAGGCATGTGCCGCTCGAAATCGACCCGCTGCAATACCTCGCCGTTTCGGCGGGCGTGGCGCTTCTGACGCTGCTTTTCGCTTTCATTCCATCTCGCGTGGCCGCGTCGCTCCGGCCCGGCATTGCATTGACCACATGAGGAAAAGCCGATGAAAGCAGGTATCTGGATTGCCGGGCGCTACAGCTTCGCCCGCAAGCGCTTCCGGGTGATCAACATCATTTCAGGCATCAGCCTTGCGGGTATCGTCGTCGGCGTTTCGACGCTGCTCGTGGTGATGAGCGTCTTGAACGGTTTTCAGAAGCTCGCCCGCGACCTTTTCACGGCCGTCGAAGGCCCGGTGCAGATCGTGCCGGCGACAGGGCGCTCGATGGTGGTGTCAGATTCTCTTCTTGCTGCAATTACCCGGATCGGAGGGATCGAAACAGTACAGCCTTTCGTCGAGGGGCAGGCGATTCTCAGCACTTCGGATAAGAGTGAACTGGTCATGGTGAGGGGGTTGACCGGAGAAGCCCTGCAATATCTGCTCAGAAAAACAATGACTCGTCAGCCGTATTTCTTCGGGGAAGGTATCTCTGCGGGAAATCTCCTTGCTGGCAGGCTGGGACTCTATCCGGGCCAGAAGGTGCGGCTCTTCAGTCCTGAACTGATTTCGGCGGGACTGCAAGCCCTGTCACAACCGGAGCTTATGCCTGCACTGTCGATGAGCGAGGCGAGCGTTCAATCGAGCTTTAGCCTCCAAAAGGTGTTTGATGACCGGTTCGTACTGACATCTGCAGAGATGGCACAGAATATTCTTCTTTTTGGTCATGACAGCTATTCGGGCATAGATATCAGAGCAAAAAGCGGGGTGACCGATGAAGTGATCGAAGAGCAATTGCGCAGATGGATTTCAGCAAACGGTCTGGAAAAGTATTTTCGCGTCCTTACGCTGGGGGAGAGGCACAGAGATATGTTCGCCGTCATGCAGCTCGAAAAGTGGGCGAGTTTCAGCATCCTGATGCTTGTGATTCTGGTTGCCTTGCTCAGCCTCGGCGGATCGCTTGCTATGACGGTCATCGACAAGCGCCAGGAACTGTTCTATATGAGGTGTCTCGGACTTGAATGGCCTCAGTTCATGACCATCTTTATTGTGGAGGGAGTAATGACCGGGCTTACGGGCACGGCAATAGGCTCACTTTTGGCATGGATTATCTGCAAGGCGCAGGAGCTGTACGGATTTGTCCGTCTTCCGTCGAAAAGCGCCTTCATCATCACCGCTTATCCCGTCAGTATGAAAGGCGGGGATTTCCTTGCCGTCAGTATTGCCGCCATTCTTTTCACTCTTCTCGTCAGCCTCTACCCGGCCACCAAAGCCGCTGCCATTGCCGCAAGCCGCTCGCTGGAAAACAAGATGGAGTGACAATAACTTTTTGAAAGATAAATGTATTTTTAAGTACATATCCTTTCAGCACATATTCCAAAAAAAACGCACAACACAAAGATGACGCTTCCAATCAAGAATCTTGCTATCGGCGGTTATCGAAGCTTCGGCAAATCAATCCAGTATTTCGAGAACTTTAAAAAAGTCAATCTTTTCATTGGAAGGAACAACTCAGGGAAGTCGAATATTCTGCGTTTTATCAGTGAGATTATTACGAAGTATCCAGCAAAAAAGAACTATGACTTGGATCTACTGGTTTATCACCTACCTGATAGACCGAATCCAATTATTGGATATGGAGAAAATATTAAAGATTTGAAAAATCGCTTGCTTTTTGAAGTTAGTAAACCCGAAGCCTTTATGCCAGACCTTCGATTTGAAGTCGAAATAACTATAAATAGAATTATTAATTTAATGAATTTTATTAATGATAATAGTATTTTTTGGAGTTATAAATCTATTCCTAATATTGATATACCAAATGAGTTATTATATAACTCATTGCAGAAGATTCCTGATGGTGAGATATATTCTTTGTGGTCAAAAATAACAAGGCAAAGCAATGGTTCCCGACAACAACATTGGGAGCCAGAACTTATTAAATTATTTGAGTTGGAGCACATTCCTATTCATAATGTTGTCACAATACCAGCTATCCGACAAATTGGTAAGAAGGGATCAACATCTGATGGCTATGAAGGTCTCGGGATAATAGAGCGACTCGCACGTCTGCAAAACCCTGATGTTCATAGCCAGATAGATAAACAACGTTTTAATGAGATAACTCAGTTTGTCAAGTCCGTTATCGATAGTCCAGATGCGAGCATAGAAATACCTCATGATAGAGAAACGATTCAGATTCATATGGATGATAAGGTATTGCCGATTGAGTCGCTTGGGACTGGAATTTACGAGGTAATCATATTGGCGTCAGCGGCTACGGTTCTCAATGATTACGTTATTTGCGTGGAGGAGCCGGAGATTCATCTGAATCCAATCCTGCAAAAGAAGTTTTTGAAATATCTTATCGATCATACCTCGAATCAGTATTTTATCAGCACTCATTCGGTGCCCTTCATGGATGTCAAGGGCGTCGAGATTTATCATGTCAGACTCAAAGATTCAGCCTCCGTGGTCGAACGGGTGACATCAGATAATCATCGATCCTCGATCTGTGAAGATTTGGGCTATCATCCGTCCGATTTGTTACAGGCAAATTGCGTTATCTGGGTCGAAGGGCCTTCGGACAGAATATATCTCAATTACTGGATTCAACGCATGAATCCAGATTTCGTCGAAGGTATTCATTACAGCATCATGTTTTATGGTGGAAGATTGGCGGCGCATCTCACCAATGATGATCTTTCAGAGATTGTCGATGATTTAATATCTCTCAGGCGGCTGAATCGCAGGGGAGTTATTATTATTGATAGTGACCGATCGAGAAAAGGCGCAAGAAACAATGATACAAAACAGCGCTTGAGAAAGGAATTCGATTCGGGACCCGGTCATGCCTGGATTACCGATGGACGAGAAATTGAAAATTATATTCCTCAAGATCAGCTCAGAAAAGCGATAAATTCTGAGAGTAAAAATTCTACAATACTGTCCTGTTTTGACAAATACGACAATTGTCTAACGATAAGAAGCAAAAAGGGAAAAGAGGGTCAAGCATCAAAAGTAGATGTTGCGAGATATGTGACAGAACATTTTGATCCAAATTTTGAAATAAACGATCTCAAAACGCAGATCAACAAGCTCTTGGCATTTATCAAGTCATCTAATCCATAAAAATATATCACCCCGATTTATTAGCATAGAATAAACCGGGGCTGTTTTTCATCCTCACGCCTTTACAAAATCTTCCTTGCCAGCGCCGCAGACGGGGCACATCCAGGTGTCAGGCAAAGCTTCAAAGGCGGTGCCGGGAGGAATATCACCCTCGGAATCTCCGGTTTCGGGATTGTAGATATAACCGCAGATCGTGCACTTCCACTGTTCCATAACGCTATCGATGATTTATTGATGTTCAGAGTTGTGAAATGAATTCTGTGAACTGTTCTCTCGGGCGATTGCAGACCGGACAGTTCCAGTCCTGAGGCAGCTTGCAGAAAGGCACTCCCGGACGTATGTTCGTTTCAAGATCGCCCTCCTCCGGATCGTAGATATAACCGCATTCACTGCAGATCCACGACTGCCGGCCATCCGTTTCCTGTTCGTCTGGTTTGCCGTTCATAAGCGTTTATTCGTTCAATTAACGATTACAGCCTTTTCCGGTAAGCCACCATCGAAGAGCGCACAAATCCATGATCCTCATAGAAGTGATGTGCTGGCACATTGTCGCCGTCGGTCAGCAGCGTGATTCTGCCATAACCCTCGCTTCGCGCCCAGCGAGATGCGTGTTCAAGCAGAAGGGCGCCAAAACCTGACTGCGCCATGCTGGTTCAACAATCATGTCTTCGAGCATGACCACCTTTTTCCCCAGCGCCGTGCTGACCATGTTCAGAAGAATGACCATGCCGATGATGCTCTCTTCCGATTCGCAAACGAAAACGGTTCCCACAGAAGGATTACCAATGATCATCCCCAGGCCAGCTTCCTGTTTTCGCTGGTCAGGTGTAAATTCGTGCTCCTGGCTGAACAGAATGTTCAGCAATCGGGCGCAAGACCCGATATCAGCGGGTTCTGCAATGCGAATAGTTGGCATGTCAGCAACATTGGATTGATGTTCGTTCAACGTATGAATGCTATCGAAAAACATCGACATAACCAATTCGTCCAACGCATTATGATCAAAGTAAAGTGTTAGAAAATGAAACTTTGCCGGGGTCTGTACCTGTTATTGATCGTATGCAATGCCAGATAAAACCACGGAGGCATCAAAAACATGTTTACAAACCTTTTTCGAAAACGCTTCCGCATCGGAGGGCCAGGGACTGTTCCCTAGGTTGATGTCCTGAGATACTGCGGCACCTGGTATGAAATCGCCTCCATACCAAGCAAACAGCAACGCGGGTGCGCCGGCACGAAAGCCGAATATACCTTCGATTCCGCAAACGGCCGGGTGCTGGTCCGCAACTCCTGTCGCCGGAACGGCAGGGAGGCTTCGATCAGGGCAACCGCCGTGCCAGTTGATGGCAGCGGTAATGCCAGACTCGTCGTCACCTTTTTCGGATTCCTGAAGGCCGATTACCGGGTCGTAGGACTTGCCGATGATTACTCATGGGCTCTGGTTTCAAATCAGTCCACCTCTCGATGCTGGGTTCTGTCGCGCACACCTTATCTGAGCGATGCCATTTATGCGCAACTGCTCGATCAGTTGCGACTGAAGGGGATAGATACGACTAAACTGGTCAGAACTTTACAGTCATGATAGCAGGCTGGCCGGATAGTCTCATCCGATTTTGATCTGCTCAGGAATTCCTGGGAGCTGTTCAGACATTATCGGATTTGGAACAGTGGGTTGATATGGGATATTTTCCCGCCTCGACAATTGTCAATAAGTAACCCTGTTCCGACAACATGGACGCATTCTGGCTCTCCCTCGTCATGATCTTCCTCGCCGAACTGGGCGACAAGACACAGCTCGTGGCCTTGACTCTGGCAACCTGCTACAACACGCGCGTCGTGCTGTGGGGTATTTTCTGGGCGACGCTGGCCGTGCATGTCTTTTCTGCGGGCATCGGCTGGTTCGTCGGCGGTCTTCTGCCGGGCGACTGGATCGCGTTCATCGCGGGTGTCTCCTTCATCATCTTCGGCTTCTGGACGCTGCGCGGCGACAGCCTCGACGAAGATGAGGCGGGGGAGTGCAAAACCGGTGTCAATCCATTCTGGCTGGTCTTTTCAACCTTTTTCATGGCCGAGCTCGGGGACAAGACCATGCTTTCCACGGTCAGCCTCGCCACCACCAATCCGTTCCTGCCGGTCTGGATCGGCTCGACCATCGGCATGGTGCTTTCTGATGGACTGGCCGTGATTGTCGGCAGGATGCTTGGCAAAAACCTTCCTGAAAAGGCCATCCGTATCGGAGCATCCATCATCTTCTTCCTGTTCGGGGCCTGGTGGATGTTCAAGGGCGGCTCAGGCTTTTCGCTTCTCATCTGGTCAGTCGCCCTTATGGTGCTTGCCGCTGCCGCTGCCATCTTTTTCCGGAGCATTATCTTCAATCGTAACGGAGAAAAAGCCTGAACGGCTCAACCTGGGAACTCACCCGCTTTGTATGCCGGAAGGACAAGCATACCTCCTCCGGCAGCCTGATCGAGGGTGACCTGCCAGACGGGAAGCCATCCTGTCGTCACGATCCGAATCACCACATCGCTTCTCCTCGGAGCGATCTCTTCGGTTGCAAGAGACGATTCAGGATGTTCCCAGCGAGCTGAAATCGCTGCTGCCTGCTCTTTAAGCTCTGCTTCGACCTCTTCCTGCTGACGCTTCAGCTCATCGATCGTCTCGACAGATTCTTCAATCTCAGCTTTGGCATTTGCCGTCATGCGACGCCGGTTCATGGCACTGCCGATTCCTCTTGTGCTTTTCCTTCCCAGAAAAAAGCCGAGCATGGTTTCACCGAGTCCAACCAGTTCTGTAGCCTTACGGTTCTGGTGTTCGGCCTCATCCTTTGCCAGTTCGCGCTCCTCTTTTCTGATTTTGTCGGCAATGCGCTCAAGCTGGACGGCAAATTTTTTTTCAAGGGCATCGACCTCCTGGTCACGCTTTTCTCGAATTGCCTGCTGAAGTCGAATAGTGAAATCACGTTCACTTTCCCCGGCAGAGCGGAAAAGTCCGGTTCCGGGATGAATGGAAAGCGGCAATCGTTCACGCCGGTAAAGCCAGTCGGAAAGGGAGCGACTGCATGCGGACAAGCGACGGGGATCGCCGAGCGTCTCAGGAACGGTCGAGAATCCGGCGGCCCTTGAATCCGGACTGTCTGAAAGCTGGTCCTGCGTCAGGTCAAGAATCTGACTTTTCTCCCAGTCAGGCGAGCCGGCTGCATCGATCTCAGAGCAGGCAAGCACGATACGTTTCTGCTGACTGATACCACGTTTTGAATCGATAAAATCGACTGAGGCACAACCGATGAGTGCCGGTTCATACAACAGCTCAGCCGATGCCGGTGACCCCTGTGCGTTTCTGCCTCCGGCACTGGCGGCAATAGCGGTCGCGGAATCAATAAGCACAGGCACAAACAGTTGCCTGATTGCAGGATCAAGTCCTGGAGGAACCGGGGTGTATCCCGATGGCAATGATCTTGCCGGTGCTTCTTTCATAACCGGCGCTCCAGAACTTTGAGGGATTGTGTGTGGAGCAGAAGATGAGCATCGAGTTGCGGAGCCTTTTTTTATCGGCGCCATGAGCGTTTTTATCTGTGGTCTTGTCATGGGACCGGAAAGATAGCTCATGGCCCATCGGGTCTGGAATACGACAGGCCGGTCTTCATGCACGTTGTGCATCAGGAACACCCGATTGCCGAGCTTGCTGATGATGGTATCGAAATCGACGCCGGCATCAGATCCGCCAGCTTCGCTGATGGCGCTTTTCAGACCTTCGAGCACTCTGGCCTTGTCGCGCTCAGCCTGTAATTTGCCGATGAACCAGGTGCCGGTATTGGTCAGGGCCTTGTAATCGAGATCGACAGGATTCTGGGTAACAAGCACACAGCCGACGCCGAAAGCACGTGCTTGTTTGAGCATGGTCATAAGCGGCCTTTTCGATGGCGGCTCGGAGACCGGAGGAAGGTAGCCGAACACCTCGTCGAAATAGAGCATCGCCCTGAGACTCGATGTGCCCGGCTGGGCCCGGGTCCAGACCAGGACGCTTTCGATGAGAAGCGTAACGAAAAACATCCGTTCGTTGTCCGGCAGATGAGCGAGAGAAAAGATACAGACCCTGGGTCTTGCATCGTCAGTATAAAGCATTCTGCCGATATCGAGCGCTTCACCCGACAGCCAGCTCTGGAAGGCTGGGGAAGCAAGGAGAGCATTGAAGGACATGGCGAGTTCGAATCGCTCTTTTTCAGGGAAAAAGGTGTTGACGTCGAAGACGCCAATCTGTCGCATGGGTGGTTTCTGGATAGAGCCTATCAGTGACGCCAGATCGAGATCGTTGCCTTCTCTCCAGAAATGCTCGAAAATCCCGCTCAGCAGAATCGATTCACGGCTTTTAACAGGGTCAGCATCGATACCGATGAGACCAAGCAGGGCGCTGACCGTGCCAGTGATGCGTTCACGGACAGCTTCGGCATCGTCGTCAGAATCAGGTGCGGGCGCTGCCAGGCTGCCAAGAATGTTCACCGGTATTCCGGCATCGGAGCCAGGCGTATAGATCATAAACTCAGCAGCAGCTTTGAGCTGCCCAATCCGTTCAGGAGCGATTCCCCAGTCGGCAAGCCCGTTTTTCCAAAGTTCGGCGGTTGCAGCTGCAAGCTCTTCCGGGCTCTTTCCCTTGCGTCGGGCCTCGTCCTGATCGATCCAGGGCAGAAAATTTTCGGGCAGCAGATCGGGAAACTGCAAAAGCAGATTGGTCATGTCACCCTTTGGATCGATCAGAATGACCGGCACCCTGTCGAGGGCTGCCTCTTCGAGCAGATCGAAGCATAGGCCGGTTTTGCCGCTGCCGGTCATGCCGACGCATACTGCATGGGTAGTCAGGTCGCGGGCATCGTAATGTACCGGCTTATCAAGACGCGTACCCGACTGGAGGTCGTATTCAGCGCCGAGGTAAAACGAGCCAAGACGTTCTTCTGGAGCTTTCATGATTCAGAAAGGAATAATGTTATCTCAACATCCGACGCATTAGTAAATAACGATATAACCTGAATAATTCACGAGCAAAAAACCGAATCGATTTTTGAAGTAAAAAACAGTTTGCTAATCGACGCTATCAGGTCAAGCTCGACTTGCAAACCAATATGAGCTGACTACCCATACGTTTTTG